>OCVV011283530.1_pt1 | contig 19620 bp, 22 predicted proteins | sample 1539721 | NCBI WGS metagenome assembly OCVV01 (sample SAMN02144230, study PRJEB22623) | gut metagenome | biome: sheep rumen | host: Ovis aries | place: New Zealand
AATGTTAAAACCGCTATTATTGAGATTATTCCTATTATTATTACTGCTCCAATTATTTCGATTAATGTAAAGCCTTTTTTATTCTTCATATACATTACCTCTATTTTGATTATACTACACATTAGTGGTAAAAAAAAAGTATCAAATTTGATACTTTTTTAAGCATTTTCCTTTTTTTGTCTTAATGCCCATTCAATTGGGTTAATCATTTCTCCATCACTATCTTGATATTCCCCTTGGAATGTTCTATTCTGTGTATTTTGATGCCCCATATCTTGAAATGTATGTAGATATGCTTCTGCACCCATTCTTTGTAATTGACTTATTAAAGATTTTGCGCGAGAATAATTTGTTCTATTACCTTGAGTATCACCTGCACCATGAAATGCCCATATTTTTACATCGTTAAGTGCTGGAGTATATTCACCTGTTCCACTTATTGGTACAAATGCTGAGAAATATCCAGGATAATTATTAATTAAATCATATCCTGCAATTGCTCCTATACTATGACCGCTTAATGAAACTCTATCTGTATCTCCATTATAATTTTTAGCTATTTCTCCAGTTAATTCAACAAGTGCTTGCTGATAAGCTGGATCTTCAAAAGAATCATAGCTTGGTAGTTGGGGACAAACTACTAATCCTGACGGAGTTATTGTTCCTTGACTTAACATTTGTGGAAGTCCAATAGTTAATACTCCTCCACCTGATTCACTAGATCCATGTAGGTACATATTTATTGGAAGGTCTTGTATTTCTGCATCCCCATAGTCTGGAACATAAACATGATAGCCAAGTGTTACACCATTTGATGCCTGGAATGTACCATGTTCCATATGTCCACCTTGAAGATTATCTATATTTGATTCATAACTATCATTACTTGAGAACTCTTCAACAAATGAAATGCTTGCATCCATTGCTTTTAGATTATTAAGTTTTTGAAGTGCTTCTTCTTTCTTTGTTTCAAATTCATTATTTTTAGTATTTATAATACTTTGTGCTTCATCTTTTTTCCTTTTTGATTCTTCTGTATCTCCAGGTTCAGAATTAACAATTTTTTGCTGCTCTTCTATCTCTTGATTTATTTTTATTAATTCATTTACTAAATCTATTACTTCTTTAGCACCACTTAACATACTTTGTAAATCACTTGAAACACTATTTGATATTTTTCCATAAATATCTTTTAGCTTATCGAATCTACTTAAAACTGTTTGTTTGTTTTGACTATTGTAATATGTACTAATACCATCTTTGGCACTATTACTAGCATTGACAGATTCAGTAACTTTTTCAACTATTTTTGTTGCAGCAGATGACATAGAATCTAAACTTGGTTCTACAGTTGCTTTAAATGTTTCTAACTCTTGTGGTATTGTTCCCATATTCATTCTCCTTTAAAGTAAATTTTCATTTACAGCTTTACTTATAGATGTATCTTCTAATTCATAAGATTTGCTAACTACGTTTTCAAGAAAAGCTATGTCATTTTCTATATCACTAATGGAATTTTTATAGTCCTTATAAAACTCTTCAAAGCTAGAAAAAACACTAGCTGATACATCAGTATCCCAATAGTCTTTTAATAAATCAGTGTCAGTTTTTAATTTATCTAACAATTCACTATAAAACTCTTTAGTTTTAACTATTTTTTTGATTTCAGATTCAAGTTTTGCTGTATCAATTTCTATATTATTCATCATAGTCACTTCTTTTCATTTTAGTACTAAAATTATTATCTGATGTGTTGTGATCTAAAGCATTATTTTTTAATAATTCGCCTTCAAATTCAAGATAATTTATAAAATCTGTAAGTTTATCAATATGACTTTGAAATGATGTTAGAAAGTTGTAACTATCTCCACCTTTCCAAATATATGATATTTTATTTTTTGTTCTCTTAAAGTCTTCCTGATATTCTTTAATTCTTTCGGAGGAATCTAAATATTCTTCACCAGTTTCATATACTTTTCTACAATTTATCAATATTCTATCTGACATATTTTTCCTCCATTCTAAATATCTTTTATAACTTCAGGTTTATCATCACTTTTTATTAAACTTTGATAAATTAATTCTGCTGCTTCATCACCTAAAGAGTTTATTGCTTTGAAATAAGATAATGTTTTTGATATATCTGCTATTCCTTCTTTAATTTTTTCTAAATTATTTGGATCAGTTAGTAACATTTCATAATCAATATTGTTATTTTTACATATTTCATCTATTGTACTTTTTACAAGATTTGTTGAAAAATCATCTAAATCTTCTACTGAGTTTCCTTCATATACTTGTAATAGGTCATCTTGTATTGTTTCAGACTTTAATTCTTTATCAAATAAAACGTCAACAATATCTACACTCTTTAAGAATAATTGTGATGTTTTTATATCTTTTAATTTGTCCATCTGACTTAATGCGGTTGTATAATTATAAATTATTGATTTAGATGCGTCAGTAATTGCACTTTCATTTGTTACTATTGACAAAAGTGTTACTTGAAGTTCATTCTCATCCATTTCAGCTATAATCTTCTTTAAGTCTTCTGAAATATTAGGAGCACTTAATAAATATTCTTTAAGTTTAGTAGCATATTCTGTATCAACCAAATATGGTAATAATCCACCATCAATACTTCCTAAAGATTTCATAAATTCTATATATGAATTTGCATCAAGTTTACTAATTTGATCAGCAAACTCAGTATTTACCACTAAATCTTCATCAGTAAGTTCATCATCTGCACTTGGAATATCATCAGGATTTATTGGAGTGTCAGCAGTTGTTGTTCTTCTTCCACAATTTCCTCCAGTATAGTTATTATTGTTTTGCTGATTATTATATTGATTATTGATATCGCTTTGTTCTTGTGCTGCTGATGAAACTAAATTACTTGTTGAATTTACACTTTTTTCAGCTTTTGCAATAGCTTGTTTTAAACTAGGAAAGTATGCTGTTCCTACTCCTACATTTATAAGTGGTGCAAAAATAGATTCTACATCAACAGATGATAAATCAATTGATGATATTGCAGTTTTCCATTTAGTACAAATTTCCTTTATATTATTTGGAGATGTTTCTAAAGTTTGATCTGACAATTCAGATGACAAATCTTTTTTAGTTTTTTTATTTTTCTCTAATGTTCTATTTATTACGTCGTCTCCTATAGACATAATCATCACCGCCATTTATTCTATTATCTATACTATTATATTAATCTATTTGATGTTACAAGTCAAATTAAAGATAAAAATTATTTGTAAATTGCATAGTACTCTTCATATGTAATATTATTGTTAAAAATATATTCTGCAATGTCTTTTCCAACATATCTAAAATGCCATGCTTCAGGATTATATCCAGTATAATTTTCTTTTCCCTCAGGAAATCTCAATATAAATCCATATTTGTATGAATTCTCAATCATCCATTTATATTCTTTTGTTGTTTTAAAAGGACTACTAACAGTTGATTTTACATCAAGTGCTAATCCAGTTTGATGCTCTGAAAATCCTGGAGTTGCAACATATTTATTTACATAGTCTTGTCCATTATTTTTTAAATAACTATTATAAAGTTTTTCTTGACTTGCATAGCTTCTATAAGAAGAAGTTACTCCTAGTTTTAATCCAGCACTAATTGATGCTTCACATAATAAATCATATGCTTCCTTTGCTACTTCAGCTAAATATTCTTCACCTTCTGAACATTTAGTAAGACGTGTTAATTTTTCTGGTACAAAATCTTTATCTAAAGCATTATATTTATTAACAATTAAATCAGTTGAAAACTCTTTAATAATATTAGCATCTTTATAGTATTCTTTATCTAATCCAATATTAACCTTAATAATTGTATCCCTATAGTCGCCATTAAAATATGATATATATCTATCAAGCTTGTCTATTTTAGCAAAATCATATTCTAAATATTTTAAAAGATCTGAAACAAATTTTTGATTTGTATAATCAAATAAAAGAGAATTATTTTTTTTATTTATTACATTTATATCATTAGTTTTATATCCTAGAGATAGCCAATTATTAATATATTTATTAAATTCATCATATTCATAATACTCTATTTTAAAATAGTCATTTAGATATTCTTCTTTATAGGAATCAGAATTAAAAACACTATCAAATGTCTTAGAATATTCATTATCAAGTACAGTATTCTTTATTCCTGCTTTATAGATATTATATGATGTTTTAAAGTCATATCCTTTCCTATTTAAACTAATTATGCTAGAAACTGGATTTTTTAATAATAAAAACAATATTAGAAATATTATAAGAATAATAAGTGGTTTTATTTTTATTTTAAGCTTTTTCTTTTTCATGTTTTTTATCTCCTATTCTATAAATACTAGGTAATAATGTTATAAATACCATTAAATATGCAATTGAAAAGAAAAAACCTGCTAATGTATCACTTAAATAATGTACTCCTAGATAGATTCTACTTATGCATATTAATATTATTAAAAGAAACAATAAAGATATTAGTAAAGTCTTCATTTTTTTATTTTTTACATTCTTATATACTAAATAGATAAAGAAACCATAAAAAGCTGTTGATACCATTGAATGTCCTGATGGAAAACTATAATTACTTTCTACTATAAGATTGTATCCAGATGGTCTTGGTCTTTGAACAATAATTTTAATTATTGAATTCATTATAAATATAATTGATAAATTTAAAAGTGATGTTAGCCCATTTTTTCTATTTTTAAGTAATAATAAAGATATAATTATAAATAATGCTATACCACTACCAAAAAAAGTGATTGACTTCATAAAGATTGTCATATTATCACTTCTTAAATTTTCTACAAATACTCCATAAGCCCAATTATCATAAGAAGTAACTTCATATATAAATACATCTCTTAATATCATAAAAAATAATAATAAAGAAAACGTAACCACAATAATTTTTTTATTTTTAATAATCTTAGCTTTCATATTTCACCTTTCTTATTATATCATGTTTATACATTTTATTTACAGTATTCACTTCTTTTTTTTTATTTTTGGATTAAAAGTAATGATATAATTTAGTAAAGAGTGTGATATTATGAATTATCAAAATGGTTATTATGAAAACAAGCCAAAAAAGAAAAAAAATACTATTTTAATTATTTCAACTATTTTAGTAATTATTTTAATTATTTTGTTAGTAGTATATATTTTGCTTACTGGTGATAAAAAAAATAATATAAAGCTTGAAGAAAGAGTAATAGTTGAAGAAAAGGAAGAAGAAGAAAAGCCAATTGTTATTGACTATAAGTTTTTATCTACTCAATTAATGAAAACTTTAACATCTTATCATTATATGGGAAGTAATCAAATATTCGATCAAATTACTAAATATATAAATAATGATGTTTTATATGCTAAAGATATCGATAATGAAGTAGTGTATCAAGTTATTATAAATAAATATTATAATGATCATCCGAAAGAAATATCAATTGAAGAGTTTAATGATAAAGTAAAAGAAATATTTGATGAAAGCTTTAATTTTGCTCCTAGAGATTACTCAAACACTTGTGTTAATGGCTTATATAGATATGATGAAATATCTCGTAAATATATAAGTATTAGAAAAGGTGGTTGCAGTAATACTAGATATTCATTAACTCCATACGATGTATTTAATATTACGAATGATGAAAATTCTTTGTCACTTGAAATTAAAATATTATTTACTGATTCTAATAGAGAATACTATTATAGTAATATAGAAAAAACTGAATTACTAATTGATGCTAATAAGAATAATTATGAAAAATATTTTAATCAAGGATCAACTTACATTTTTACTTTTTTAAAGAATGGTAATGGAAATTATGTATTTAATAAATCAGAAAAAAAATAAATGGTAATCCATTTATTTTTTCATTTTCCTTAATTTATATGCTTTATAAGTATTTTTAGCAAGACATGCTACAGTCATTTGTCCTACACCTCCAGGAACTGGAGTTATATATGATGCTTTTTCTTTAACATCGTCAAAATCGACATCTCCACAAAGTTTTCCATCAACTTGTCTATTAATTCCTACATCTATAATTACTGCACCATCTTTAATTTGACTCTTCTTAATTAACTTAGCTTTTCCAACTGCTACTACAAGTATGTCTGCATTTTTAGTAAATACATTTAGATTTTTTGTCTTAGAGTGACATAAAGTTACAGTTGCATCATTATTAGTCATTAAACTAGCAAGTGGTTTACCTACTAAGTCACTTCTTCCAATTATTGTTACATTTTTACCACTTATTTCAATATTATAGTACTTTAATAGTTCAATAATTCCTTCGGGAGTACATGGAATTAATCCATCTTTTTTATGAACTAGATTTCCTGCATTAATATCTGTTAGTCCATCTACATCTTTTAAATAATCAATTCTATTTTGAATTACTTTAGAATCTAAATGATTTGGAATTGGCATTTGAACAAGTATTCCATCAACTTTATTATCATTATTTAATTTATCAATTTCTTTTATTACTTCATCTTGCTTTATTTCTTCAGGAAATCTAATATGTCTAAAATCCATTCCTAAATCACTAGCCATTTTTTCTTTTTGTCTTACATAGACATTACTTGCTTCATCTTCACCTATTTGAATTACGGCAAGTCCAAGTGGCCTTTCTATGTTTTCTAAGTCTTTTTTTAGATTTTCTAGTACTTTCTTTTTTACCATTTTTCCATCTAATAATTCCATCTTACTACTCCTTACTTTTTTCTATTTCTTAAATATTCAACAAATCCATAAAGAAGCTTTTTATCTTCTAAATTAATCCAGTTTATATCATTAAGTATTGAAATTGATTCATCATATAACTTATTCATCAAATTTAATGCATAAGTATATGAACCAGATTCTATAAATATTTCCTTAACTTTTTCTATTTCTTTTTCTTCTATATTTGACTTACCATAATATTTAAGTAATTCATCTTTATATTTATCTTTTTTTATAGTTTCAGAAAATAGTATTGTTTGTTTATATTCTTTAATATCAGAGGCTTTATCTTTACCTAAGTCATTATATATTCCTAAAATATCATCTTGTATTTGAAAAGCTATTCCTACTTTTTCTCCAAATATTTCAATATCTTTTAATTTATTATCGTTAATGTTTCCTAAAGTGAGTCCTAAAATCAAAGGTCCTGTTATTGTATAAAAAGAGGTTTTAAGCTTATATATAAGCATGATACTATCCTCTAAATTATTATTTTCTAATTCATATTTACTTTTAAAAGGAAGTTCTACATCTATTATTTCTCCTTCAATTGTTTTTAATACTATGTCATTATAGCAATTTAATATGTTAGAAAAGTTATTATCATCCTTATAATTATTAATTATTATTTTATTTGCTTCAAAAAATCCATAATCTCCCATACAAATAGCAATTGATTCCCCTAATTTTTTTGATTCTATTTCATTATGTTTCTTATTTTTATTATAAATACTATGATGAATTGTTTCTTTTTCTCTTCTTAATGATGCTTCATCGATAATATCATCGTGAATTAAGACTGAAGTTTGAAAAAGCTCATATGCTAAAGATAGTTTATAACTATAATCAATATTATTTCTTCCTGATAGTTTATATCCAAGACTAATTAGAATTCCTCTTATTAGTTTTCCATTTGAGTTTAAATTAGTAAACATAGATAAATAATCTTTTAAATATTCATTTTTCTTTGATAATTCATTATTATAAGTTTCAATTATTTCATTTAATTCTTTGCTTGTCTTTAAATAAAAATTATTAAACATTTCTATATTATTCATAAGTACCTCTAAATCGATTATAGCATAATTTTAAAAATTATTTTATGATTCTTATTACTCTATTTGATACTGTACTTAAAATTTCATAATTGATTGTGTCACAAAGCTTTGCTATTTCATCTATTGTAACTTTTTCATTATCCCAGATATATACTGTATCCCCTACTTTTGTATCTATATTAGTAACATCAATCATACAACTATCCATGCAAATAGAGCCTATAACTCTTGCCTTCTTATTATTTACAAGAACATCTAATTTATTAGATAAACATCTTCTTAATCCATCTGCATATCCAATAGGAATTGTTGCTATTTTCATTTTATTTTTTGATATGAATCTTCTATTATAACTTACTGATTCATTTTCATTTATTTCTTTTAAAAAGCTTATTTTCGTTTTTAATACTGTAGATGGCTTGAAATCTATTATTTTATTTGCGCCTTCAAATGAATTATAGCCATACATTATTATTCCTGCTCTAACTAAGTTAGTAATATCATTATTATATTTTAAAATTCCATTTGAAGCTTCAGAATGAATATATTTAATGCTATTAAAAAGTTTCTTTACTATTTCTACAGCTTTATTGAATTTATTTAATTGCATTTTTGTATATTCATCATCATTATCTGCGCAAGATAAATGTGTATACACTCCTTCTACAACAATATTTTTAGATTTAACTATTTCTATAAAATTATTTAAATTATCTAAGGCTATTCCTGTTCTATTCATTCCTGTCTCTATTTCTAGGTGTACTCTTATCTTTTCATTTTTTATTAATTTTAAAAATTCAATTGAACTAAGTCCAATTACTAAATTATTATCTATAATATCTTTTATGTCATCTATAGTTGGTTGATTTAATACAAAAATATCTTTTTTATAGCCTATATTTCTTAATTCTACTCCCTCTTGAACTAATGCCACTCCAACAATATCAAATCTATTTAAAAAATCTAAATCTTTATTAATATAGGTTCCATATCCATTTGCTTTAATTATTGGCATCACCTCTTTTTTTGAATACTTTTGTATCTTTTTTATGTTATCTAATATGACATTTTTATTTACTTCTAAAACTGTTGATCTCATATTTTTCTCCTAAAAAAAAGTCCTTTTGGACTTTTAACTTTGTATTGATGAAATTGTAGTATCTCCCATATTATAACTATGGTATTGTTCTTTAAGACTTGCTGCACCTTTTTTAGCATCAACATTAATATTTGGCTCGTAAGACAATGATCCATTCGTAGGATTCATATCTTCAATTGTTGCATCCATTCCTTGAAGTGCTGCAAGCATTGCTAAAGCTTCTGTTTGTGTTGGATCGAATTCTCCATCTTTCTTTGCATCGATTTGAGCATCAATTGCCCAGTATCTAGCTTCTTCTTCAGGTAGCTTACATGAGTCTCTTTCTGCAATTAAACCAAAAGCTGCCTTTTGAATCTCCATAAGTTTGACAATTTTATCATCTAAGGCTTGACAGGCATCAAGAATTGGAATTACCTTTCCTTTTAATCCTGCTTGAGCTATCTTATCCCCGCATCCTTCTTTTAGTTCTGTATATGCTTTTATTGCTTTACCTATGTTATTTGATTTATATGCGCCACCAAGTTCTCCTGCGCAAGCAGCTGCAGTTGAAGCAACGTTAGTATTTCTTGTGATATAGTCATTTGTTACTGCAACCATGCTACCAATTTGTGGTCCTACAGTTTCATGAAATTGTTCTAAAATAGGTTCTATTTTAAAATCTCCTCGTTGATATTGTTTTGCCATTTATTTCACCTCCTATAAGTCAATGTGCGTATCAACTATACTATTAATTGATTCTTCCATTGATTTATAATTGTCATTAGCATTTTGAGCAAATTGCACATCGTTTTGACGTTCTGCTTTCATTTTATCAAATATCTTGTATGCTTTTTCAAAATTTTGAAATACAACTTCAGAAGTATTTGCAATCCATTCTCCTTGTAATCCTTGAATTTCTTGTTTTACTTCAGAAAATATTTTTGCAATGCTTGAGTTAATTGACTTCATTTGTTTTATGCAATCATCTAGACCTTCGTGGTCCCAATCCATAAATTCTTGATTATTATTCATTTTAACTCACCCCTAACTTGACATTGCCTTTCCATAATCTTGATCTATTTGATCGTGTGCTTCTGCACATTTTTTAAATAATTCTGAATGATTATTTAAAAATGCAACTATATATGACAATTCTTTATTATGTTTATTAAATGTAATTAAGAAGTTAGTACTATCTGTACCTTTCCATATTTCTCCAATTTGTCCTTCTAAATTATTAAGTTGTCCCATTATTTGTTTTAATTGATCTGCTTTTTCTTTTAATTTTTCTCCTGATTGTGTTACTTTTTCACAATTTATCTTAAACATATGTTATACTCCTTTCGTCAAATTCATAAGTAAGTCACCAACTGAGTTACCACTATATTTACTTGTTGCAGCAGTATGTGACATTGTTTTAGCTACATTTGAAATACTTTCATTTAATGGACCAGAGTATTCTGTTCTATTCAATAAATCCATTGGAGAAATTTCTGTTTCTTTTGAAATTGTATCTACCATTGATTTGAAGAAATTTCTTGCTAAATCAGTTGTTCCTGTTGTATCTCCATTATATATACGTGCAAGTGTTTCTTGCATATTAGATCCAGTTAACATTGATTCTGCTGAATTAATTATTTCGCTTGTATCTTCTGGAGTCATACTCTTAAATGTATCAAGATTTTGTTTATTGAATTCATAAACAACATCTTGTGTTAAATCATCAGCAACTTCTTGTGTATCAAGTAAGTTTTTAAGTCCTGCTTGTACTACTTCTGGTTCCATATCAAACAATACTTCTTTTAAATCTGCATCAACTTTTGGAGATGCTAGTAACCAAGACTTCATATTTTCAGCCATTGGAACTTCTGTTAAATAACTTTGAAGTTGTTCTTTTTCCATTGAAGATAATGCTGTCATCATCTTAATGTATGATTTAGCATCTAATCCTTTCATTATACTTTCAAAATTAGTTGCCTCATCATCAGTTTTAACATATAAATCTGTTCCTTTATTGTTTACATCTGTTGAAGAAGAATTAACTCCAAGACTAGAATCACCAATTTTAAGAAAATCTTCAAGATTCATTGCAGAAGCTGCAGCTTGTCCTTGTTGATCTCCTAGTTTTTCGATTGGTATTGTTCCCTTCGTTAATTTTGCAATAGTTTTACCTTTTTTATCACCAGTTTGGTCTGCCTTTGGTAATGTTCCTTCTAAAGCTGTTGCTATAGAAAATTGAAATAACGGACTATAAGGATCTGAAGTTATTGATGCTAAATCGTTAGCGTCCATAGCCGCTTGTAACTTTTCGCCGATTGCAACTACTGCATCTAGCTCTATTTGTATATTATTCGCACTCATATTATCACCCTACTTATATAGTAGCTTATTTTATTCTTTGAGTCAATTAATTAAAAATATTTTTTTTGTTTTACATTTCTGTTGTGTAAACCTATTTTATTTTTTCCCAAGATGTATTCTTTCCAAAATGTCCGTATGCTGCTAAATCGTAATAAATTGGTTTTTTTAAATCTAATTCGTCTATAATATTTTGTACTTTGAAATCAAAGTTTTCATTTATATATTCTTCTATTTTTTCTTTTTTTACTTTCTCTGTGTTAAATGTTTCAATAGTTAAAGATATTGGTTTTTCAAATCCAATTACATATGCTACTTCAATTTGACAAATATCGGCAAGGTTATGTGCTACAACATTTTTGCATACATATCTTGCGTAGTATGCAGCACTTCTATCTACTTTTGAAGGATCTTTACTGCTAAAGCATCCACCTCCAACAGGCGATTTTCCACCATATGTGTCTACTACTATTTTTCTTCCTGTTGTTCCTGAATCTCCAAATGATCCACCTTTTATAAAACTTCCACTAGGATTAATTAATATTTTTGTTTTATTATCTATTAGATTATTTGGTATTACTTTATAAACAACATTTTCTTTTATATCCTTTCTTAAATAATCTAAATCGATTTCGCTTGAATGTTGTACTGCTACAACAATAGTATCAACTCTTTTAACAGTATTATTATCATATTCAATGGTAACTTGGCTTTTTCCATCTGGTAAAATATAATTTTTCCCACTTTTTCTATATTCAGCTAATCTTTTGCATATTTTATTAGCATATATAATTGCTGCAGGCATTAATTCATCTGTATCTTTGCAAGCATATCCAAACATAATACCTTGATCTCCTGCTTTTATTTCATCTTGACAAACTTTCTCACTTATTTCTTTTGATTGTTCTGATACTTTCACAATTACATTATAAGTTTCTTTATAACCAATATCATTGATTACCCATTTTGCTATTTTTTCATAATCTAAATTAGCTTTAGTATTTGCTTCTCCATAAATAAGTACCAAATCATCTTTTATTGTCGCTTCAACTGCCATTTTGCTATTTGGATCTTGTAATAATGCTTCATCTAGAATTTTATCTGCAATCTTATCGCAGATTTTATCCGGATGGCCTTCTGTTACTGATTCACTTGTAAATAATTTTTTCATAAAAAAACTCCTTCTAGATTATCAAGGAGTTAGAAATATACGAACATATAATTATCGTTATTAGCTTTACCACCTTACTAAGTGCAGGTTGGTACGAGTTCATAGAGCTAATTCTCTTCCTCGTTCTTGATAATCTAATAATAGTATACTTTATTATTTATTTTTATTCAATTAGATTTTTAAAATTGACAGTAATTATTATTATTTGTATAATTTATATGGAAATGGAGGTATTTATGACTAACATAGACTTAATAAAAGAAAAGCTTAAAAATGTAAAAGATAAAGATGGTAATGTTATATGTGTAGTTGATGATGATTTATTAGAAGAAGCTATTTATGCAATACAGAATTATACTTTTAGTGAAGATCGTATAAAAAATAATTTTTCCTTTGAAGAGATGGATAACGAGTTTTATCGAAATAAAGTTTGGTCTTCTGATTCTAATCAACAAAGTAGTATTGGATTTACTGAAATTGATACAAAATATGATAGAGTCTCTATAGTATATAGAAATAATAAAGCAGAAAGTATTTATTTTACATCTATTCCTGGTTTATCTATCAAAAAGAATGTTAATCCTGATAATTCTAGTTCTATTGATATTGAAGGGTATGCATTCTTATATCACAAGTTTGATGATGGAATAACAAGAGACTGTGATATTGATTTTATGGTTGGTCCTTCTGGTAAAATTAATGTAAGACAAAAGGTGTCTGATTGTGATGAAGAACTTAGAATTATGGAGAGATCAGAATCAATGTTATTTTTTGATACATTTAATGAATTTGAACAATATCATAATGATTTAGACAAAGGATTAGCAATGTATAGTCACAAAAAGAGAAATATATCAAAATAAGAAGTGTTTAAACACTTCTTATTATTTGTCATAATCTTCAAGGAAGCTTTTATAAGTTCCATTCTTTTTAGTTCCAAGTACGCAATTTAAATTGACATTATCTAAAGATTTAAAAATATTATAGTCTACATTAGGATTTGTATTTCTTAAACTTTTTACTAACTCTTTCATTTCTTTTCTTTTACTAAGACTTTCATTTGACTTAGCTACTTCACTAGTAAATTTACATGCACAATTTAAAAATGTTAATTCATTAGTATTTTTCCATGAAATAATTGCTTCCTCTTTAACTAAATAAAGAGGTCTTATAAGTTCTAATCCTTCAAAGTGATCACTATGAAGCTTAGGCATCATTGTTTTTATTTCTGATCCATAAAGCATAGATAATAAAGTTGTTTCTATAACATCGTCAAAATGATGTCCAAGGGCAATTTTATTGCAACCTAGTTCTTTAGCTTTATTATATAAATAACCTCTTCTCATTCTAGCACACATATAGCAAGCCATTTTTAAATCAAATTTAGTTGTAGCTACTTCAAAGATATCACTATCAAACATTTCTATTGGAATATTTAATAATTTAGCATTTTCTATTATTAAGTTCTTATTAATATCAGTATATCCTGGATTCATTACAATATAATGAGCATCAAAGTGTATTTTTCCATGTCTTTGCAATTCTTGAACACACTTTGCAAGTAAGAATGAATCTTTACCTCCTGAAATACATACCATTATTTTATCGTTTTCTTTAATTAATTCATAATCAATTACTGCTCTTACAAATTTACTCCAAATGTCTTTACGATATTTTTTTATTATACTTTTTTCTATTTCTTTATATTTATCCATCGTTTTCAATCTCCAATAAGCATTCATCAAAAGCTTCTTTAAATTCTATAATGTCATCTTCAGTATTTAAGTGTGATAAGCTTATTGTTATACTTGATGCTGCTAGACTTTTATCCTTTGTTAGTGCAAATACTAATTTAGAAGGTATTTCAGCTGGCAAAGATGAAGTTTTTGAAGAAAGATATATTCCTTTTTTATCAAGTTTTTCTATTATTCTTTTTGATGAAACTCCTTTTACGCTAAAGTTGATTGTAAATGGATTAGATTTACTTGTATTATTTATATGAACTTTATCATATTCTTCTAAAAATTCTATTAATTCTTTATTTAATTCTTTTACATATTTATATCTTTTTTTTCTTTGCTTTAAAGCCTTTTTTATAGCAAGAGCACATGCTACTATACTTGAAGTATTTGGAGTACCACTTCTATATTCTGTAATGCTTCTTCCTCCGCTTAATATTGGTTTAATATTAACATTGTTCTTTTTTATTAATATTCCAATATCATTAAGGCCATAAAAGTTATGTGGAGAAATTGTAATTAAATCTACATTTGAATAATCTATATCTACTTTCCCAATACTTTGTGATGCATCTGAATGAAAATATAAGTGAGGTAAATCTTTTAGTATTTCTCCTATTTCTTCAATTGGTTGAACAAGACCTAATTCATTATCAACTGAAACAACACTTACTAAAATAGTATCTTCTCTTATCATATTTTTTAATTTTTCTACATCAACAAGTCCATCTTCTTTAACTGGAATAAATTCTATTTCAAATCCTAAGCTTTGCATTGCAATTGCAGAGTTAATTACAGAAGAATGTTCAAGACAACTTAATAAAATATGTTTACCATATTTCATATATTCATTGCAAATTCCCTTTATTGCTAAATTATTTGATTCAGTTGCTCCACTTGTATATATTATTTCTTCTTTTTCTACTTTAAGTAACTTTGCAATACTAGAAGTAGAATCCTCTATTTTCTTTTTTGCATCTTTCCCTAACTTATGATTTGAGTTTGGATTTGCATAATACTTTTTTGATGTTTCATAAAACTTATCTAATACTTCCTCATCAACTGGAGTATTAGAAGCATAATCAAAATATACCATAATACCTACTTTCTTAATCTTAGTGAATTTATTACTACTGTTAAACTGCTAATTGTCATTGCAATACTTCCAAGTACTGGAGTTAAAGTTAATCCCATAAAGCTGAATAATCCAATAGCTATGGGAATCATACATATATTATAGAAAAATGCCCAAAACAGATTTTCTTTTATAATCTTAATAGTTCTTTTACTTATTTCTATTAATTTAACTATATTCTCTAGATTGTCATTCATTAAAATTACATCTGCTGTATCAATTGCTATATCAGTTCCACTATTTATACTTAAGCCAACATCTGCAACAGATAATGCTAGTGCATCATTAATTCCATCTCCTACCATCATTACTTTATGATTTTTCATTTCTTCTTTTACTGCTTCTTCTTTTTCAGTAGGTACGACATCTGCAATTATTTTTTCTATTCCTATACTAGTTCCAATATTGGATGCAACTATTTTACTATCTCCACTTAACATAATAACATTTCTATTTAATTTTTTTAAGTCTTTTATTACACTTTTAGATTCATTTCTAAGAATATCTTTAACCCCTATTAATGAAACTATTTCTTTATTAATTATTACATATATTATACTATTTGAATCATTTAAAAGAGTTTTTTCATCTTTAATATGTTTATTTTCTATTTTTAATTTATCAATAATTTTATTATTTCCAATATATATTTCTTTATCGTCAATGACACCAAATAATCCAATTCCTGGAATGTTTTTAAAGTCATCTAAAAGATAATTAGTTTTAATATCTTTAAATGCATTTGATATTGGATGAGTGGATTGTTTTTCTAATGCTGATACATATTTTAATATTTCATTATCACTTATTTTTGAATAATTGAATACTTTTGATACTTTTAATTTACCATATGTAAGTATTCCTGTTTTATCAAATATTATAGTATCAATTTTAGAAATATTTTCTAGTATCTCACTAGATTTTACAAGTATTCCTTCTTTGGCGCATTTTCCTTCACTAACTACTATAGCAAGTGGAGTTGCAAGCCCTAGCGCACATGGACAGGCTACAACTAATACAGAAACAAAATGAATTACTGCTGAATTAAGTTCTTCCAATAATAAATATGATATACAAGTTATAATTGCAATTATAAATATAGAAGGAACAAAATATGAAGAAATAGTATCTGCAATTTTCGCAATTGGAGCTTTACTACTACTAGCATCGATAACAAGTCTTACTATTTCTGAAATAGTAGAATCTTTTCCAATACGTTCTGCTTTATATTTAACGAATCCATCAATACATATACTTCCAGCAACAACCTTCGAGTTAATACTTTTTCTAGTTGGTATACTTTCTCCGGTAATAAAGCTCTCATCAATATGTGTATTACCTTCAATAATTATTCCATCTACAGCAAATCTATCTCCAGGAGAACATACTAAAATATCTCCTTTTTTTATTTCATCAAGAGTTACTTCTATTATTTTTCCATCACTTTCTATTTTAGCTTTTGTTGGGGTTATTTGTACCAATTCTTTTATTGCTTTTTTAGTTTTCTCTTTTGACTTATGATCTATAAATCTTCCTAATTTTACAAAATATATAACCATTGCACATGACTCAAAATATAAGTTTTCTACTAAATTACTATCACCATTTATTATTAAAATCAGATTAACAAAGCTGTATAAAAAGCTTGCTAATACTCCGGTTGTTACTAAACTATCCATATTAGGATGCCTGTAAATAATATTTTTTATGCCATTCTTTATAATATCAAAGCCATATATCAAAAATGGGATTGTTAATAAAAATATACTTACTCCATATCCAACTGGATTATTTTTTGGTTTCATAAAAGATAGTGTTGGAAAATTAAACATATGTGACATAGAAGTATACATTAATATTATTAAAAATAATAAGTAAACAAATAATAATTCTTTCTGATAATTTTTTTTATTTTCTTTTAATATATCATATTCACCTAAGTTTCTAAATCCAGCATCACTTATTATTTTATCAAAATCTTTAAAATTTATCTTTTTCTCATCATATTCAATTGAAGCTTGTGCAAGTACTAAATTAACTGAAGCACTAATAATTCCATCTTTTTTATTTAAATATTTTTCTAATCCAGATGAGCAGGCACTACAAGTCATTCCGCCTATTGATAATGTCACTTTTTTCATATTGTTACTCCTTTCATTTTTTATTTACAATGGTATAACTTAAGTCTATATATTTAAATATAAAACTATTTTCAACACTTCCATCAAGTTTTATAGTTATCCAACTTTTTTTATTCATATGATATCCAGGATAAATATTTGTATTATCAATTATTTCACCTATTTTGTCTTTATAATACATTAAATCAATAACATAAATTAAATCTTCATTATCTCCTGATATTCTATTTTCCTTAACTGACAATATAGCTGCATACCATTTTTTATTTTTTTTATTTCTAAAAATACCACTATCTGGACTTATTTCCCATAAGTATTCTATTTCATCATTATATTTATCATTTATATATTTTATTATTTCTTTTACTTGATTTTGATAATTAAATTCAACAATTGTACATTCATTAATAAAAGAGCTAATAATCTCTTCATAATTATTTTTAATATTTCCAATAAATTCTCCTGTTGTGTTAACATCTACATTAGTAAACTCATCACCAAAGTTGTTATCTATAACATAAGAAAATACTCTATCATTCTCTATTTTTATAACTACTTTAAAATCATTGCCTAATATATTTTTTGAATATTTATTATCAATAAATCCAAATGAATTAAGCTTACCATAGTCTATTTTTCTTTTTTTTAATTCTATTTCTTTCATAACTATCACTTTCAAAATAATTATAACATAATATTAAAAAAGCTCCCATTTCTGAGAGTTTATATTTATAACAAAAATTATGCTATTTTATATTCAATTTTATTATTAAATAAATCTATATAATCATCCATCATTGAATAAGTATTCATGCTTCCATATTTATCAACAAAATCAAATGTATAATAATTACTAGCAAGTTCAGAATAATTTATAAAATACCAATTTTCATATGAGGAATCAGTAATAATAGGTAATCTTTTAAATCCGTAATAATCATATAATACTTCTCTTGTTATGTATTGTGTTAAATTATCATTTTTCACTTCTTCAATAAATTTCTCAAATGTACAATCTACTCCAAATATATCTTTATATTCTTCTTTCATATTTACTTTTAATACAATATTTACATATTTATCTTTAACCACTGGATATAAATTTAATCCATTTAATATTTTTTTTAAATTATTCATGAACAATCCTCCTAAAATCATAAATATATTTTTTATTACCATTATTTATTATATATATTCCAAATAAATCTTTATTAACATCATCCACAATTGTATGAAATATTAAGTCATTATCTATTATTTGATAAGTCTTTTCACTAATCTTTTTTACTTTTTTATTGTTTATTTTGCTTAATTCTATTTCATCAATATATCTATTTAAATCTACAAGTGCTTCTTCATACTTACTATTCATATCATAATAAGAGTTATCACTATTTTCATAATCAAAAAATTCAATGTGATCTCTACTAATAGAAAGTGACCTTTTCTTTGTCATAATTAAATGTGATATTCTAAAATTACATTCTTTAAAAATCTTTCTTAAATCGTCAATGTCATAAGATAATAATTTATCTTTATAATATTTAAAAAAGTTTTTCACATTCGAGTTTGATGTAATTATTTCTCCGTTACTAATTTCTAATAATCTTTCATCACTATAAAAGTTGTCTTTAAAGTAATTGTTTAATTTATGTGTATTTTTAACCTCCACATAATAATCAAGTTTTTTCATTTTATTATCCCTCCAATCATGAAAACAATTATACTTAGATTATTTTTTTAAACAATTGCATTGGTCACTAGATGTATCATCGTGTCAATTTACAAACAGCGATAAATCTCAATTAGTATAAAGGTTTTGCTATTTTAGTTCAAAATAAAAATTACTGAAAAATCAGTAATTTTTATGTGTACTTAAAATTTTATTTATCGAATCCTTGAGCACTTATCCATGCTGCTACTTGTCCTGTTCCTGCTCCTGTTCTTGCAATAGATCCTTTAAGTGATAATCCATTCTTTACTGTTGCTCCTGATAGTCTTGATTGTAATTTTGTAAATGTTCCAGCATCACCTGATATTTCGTATGTGCTAAATGGTATTATTTCTTTTCCACTAAAATTGTTTTGTTCAATAAATGTATATACTGCCATTGGTAAATCTTCATGCCATACAGGATATCCTATAAAGATTCTATCATAGCCTTGGAGATTA
>OCVV011341001.1_pt1 | contig 19620 bp, 9 predicted proteins | sample 1539721 | NCBI WGS metagenome assembly OCVV01 (sample SAMN02144230, study PRJEB22623) | gut metagenome | biome: sheep rumen | host: Ovis aries | place: New Zealand
GACGACCCAAGTAGGCACGCAGATGGCTATCAACTATCCCGATATTCCCGGATTCCAATGTCTCGGCGTGGGTGGCGAAAAACTGATGTCGCTGAATCCGCCGTCCTATCGTTTGTGGAATGGTTACGGTCCGACGGAGTGTACGGTCTATGTATCCAGTTTCTGGGTGGAGAAGAACGAGCCGAATATCCCTATCGGATTCCCGAACGATACGGCACAGCTCTTCATCGTCAATAAATACGGTCACCGCGTGCCATGGGGCGCAGCGGGTGAACTCTATATAGCCGGATCGCAGGTCGGTATCGGTTATCTCAATAACCCCGAGAAAACCGCTGAAGCCTTCGTGGACTGGAACGGTCTCCGCTGTTACCGCACAGGCGATATTGTCCGGTATCGTGAGGATGGAGCCATCGAGTTTGTAGGCCGCAAGGACGGTCAGGTCAAGATTCGCGGTTTCCGTATTGAATTGAAAGAGGTAGAGGCGGTTATACGCCAATTTGAGGGTATCAAGGATGCTACCGTTCAGGCCTTTGATTTCCCGGAAGGCGGTGGTAAGTTCATCGCAGCATACATCGTTTCCGACCAACAGGTTGATATTCAGGCACTCAATGCCTTTATCATGGACCGGAAACCGCCTTATATGGTACCGACTGTCACGATGCAGATAGATGCTATTCCGCTCAACCAGAACCAGAAAGTGAACAAACGGGCATTGCCCGAGCCGAAGGCTCTCGAAAGTCAAAAGTCGAAAGAAGAAAGCGCAGCACCGCTCAATGTATTGGAGGAGCAGTTGCGTGACATGGTCGCCGGTATCGTGGGGAACAGCGATTTCGGAATCATGACCGACCTGAGATACGTAGGACTGAGTTCCATCTCCGCCATCAAACTGGCTACACAAGTCTATAAGCGTTTCGGCGTGCAACTCGATGCCAAACTGCTTATCAAAGGCGCGAACATCCAGCTTATCGAAAACGAGATATTGAAGGCGATGATGGATGGCGGTCAAAAGTCAAAAGTCGAAAGTCAAAAGACTCCTTCTGCTTTGAGCAAAGCGGTCTCATTCCCTCTCAGCCACGCACAGACAGGCGTCTATTTCGAATGCATGAAGAATCCCGCTTCGACACTATATAATATTCCCATGCGCGCGAGAATGCCGGAGGGCGTTCGTGCGGAGGAACTGCGTGCAGCAGTAGAACAAGTGGTACGAAACCACCCGGAGCTGTTTGTACATTTCCTGACAACCGAGACCGGAGTGGAGCAGCTTATCGACAATAACCAAGAGTTGAGAGTGGAGACCATTGAGTTGCAAGAGGCGCAGTTGGAGGCCCACCGTGCGGAGTTCGTGCGCCCCTTCAATCTCTCGAAAGACCAACTCTTCCGGTTCAGCATCGTCGAGACAGAAAAGGCGTTGTATCTCTATTGCGACATGCACCATTTGGTATGCGACGGCGCTTCGTATGATGTGTTCTTCAATGAGCTGTGCGCATTGCTGAACGGCGGGACCATCGAACCGGAAATGTGCTCTTATGCCGAGTTTGTGGCGGATGAACAGGCCGCAGAGGATAGCGCGGAATACGCAGCAGCCAAAGAGTTCTTCCACTCGCAGTTGGCTCAAGTGGAAGGTGTGACGGAGATACCGGCGGACCTGACCAACCCCAAAGACGGCGAGATAGGACAGGTTTATGCACCCATGAATCTGCAGGCTGCCGAGCAGTTGGCGAAAACCGCTGGCGTGACAGCCGCCGGTGCAACACTCGCGGCAGTATTCTACACGCTCGCGCGGTTTGCGAACAACGACGACCTCTGTATCACCACTATCTCCAACGGCCGTAGCAACCTCAAGATGGCGAACACGATTGGCATGATGGTGAACACGCTTGCATTGAGCAGCAAGATAGGCACGCAGAGCGTAGAGGAGTTCGTTCGGGAGACAGGCGGGAAATTCGAGCAGACACTCTCGCATGAGAACTATCCGTTTGCTGAGATAGCCGCCGACTACGACCTGACGGCAGAAATCATGTACGCCTACCAACTCGGCGTCCTTTCCGAATACAAGGTGAAGGGACAGGCGATGGAGACGGAGAACATGGAACTGAACGTGCCGAAGTTCAAGATTGCGTTCTATATTGTGGAGGTGGATGGCAAACCTTCCGTGGTGATTGAGTACGACAACGGCCGGTACAGCCGCGAGATGATGCAGAGTCTCGCGCAGTCGGTAAGCAATGCCGTGAGTGCGTTCGCCAAAGATACCAAAACCTCGTTGCGCTCTGTCTCGCTGATGGACGAGCAACAGACAGCACTGCTCGATAGTTTCAACGAGACCCACGTGGATTATGACGACACGCAGACCATACTCTCGCTCTTCAAAACGCAGGTGGCGAAGACGCCGGACAACATCGCCGTCATCTTCCGCGACAAACGAATCACCTACCGCGAGTTGGACGAGATAACCGACCGCATAGCCGCCGGGTTGCACCCGACGACGAATGTCATTGCCATCAAGGTGGAACGCTCCGAATGGATGACGATAGGAGCATTGTCTGTGCTCAAAGCCGGTTGCGCCTACATGCCGCTCGACCCCTCTTACCCTGAGGAACGACTCAATTATATGCAGCAGGACGGCAATTCCTGCATGCTTCTCACAGAGAAAGAACTGGAGGAACTTCGAAATACCGATATATCGGAATATCGAAATGTCGAGATAAAACCGGAGGACCTCTTCATCCTGCTTTACACATCCGGTTCTACGGGCGTGCCGAAGGGCGTGATGCTGGAGCATCGCAACCTTGTGGCGTTCTGCCACTGGTACCACCGTTATTACGACCTGCACGCCGGTGACAAAGTGGCGGCATATGCTTCCTTTGGCTTCGACGCCAATATGATGGACATGTACCCGGCGCTGACATGCGGAGCGGCGGTGTGCATCATCCCCGAAGACATGCGACTGAACCTGCCGGAGTTGGGACGCTATTTTGACCAAGAGGGAGTGACACACTCGTTCATGACCACGCAAATCGGATTCCAGTTTGCTTCCAATGTGGAGTGCCATAGTCTGAGACATCTGTCTGTGGGCGGTGAAGCACTGGCTGCCCTCACGCCGCCAAGCAACTACAAGATGCACAATGGCTATGGTCCGACCGAGTGTACTATCTTCACCACCACGTATTGTTTGAACGGCTATGAGCAGCATATCCCTATCGGCAAACCGCTGGATAATCTGCAACTGTTCGTCATGGATACCAACGGCCGGCGTGTGCCGCTCGGTGCCATAGGCGAGTTATGGGTCAGTGGTCCGCAAGTAGGACGTGGTTATCTGAACCTTCCCGAGAGAACCGCAGAGGCGTTTGTCGAATGGAATGGTCGTAGATGCTACCGCACAGGCGATATTGTACGATATTTGCCGGACGGCAACATCCAGTTTGTGGGACGACGCGACGGACAAGTCAAAATCCGCGGGTTCCGTATCGAGCTGAAAGAGGTGGAGACGGTGATACGTCATTTCCCCGGTATCAAAGATGCTACCGTGCAGGCGTTCGACTATCCCAACGGCGGTAAATTTATTGCGGCATATATCGTCAGCAACGAAAAGATAGATGTACAAGCACTTAACGCCTTTATTCGCGAGACTAAACCGCCATACATGGTGCCTGCCGCTACAATGCAGATCGACGCTATTCCGCTCAATCAGAACCAGAAAGTGAACCGCAAAGCACTGCCGGCTCCGAAAATTCAGGCGGACGACCATGCTTACGTAGCCCCCGCCAACGAGACAGAGAAACTGTTTGCGGACATCTTTGCTTCCGTTTTGAGTCTGGAGAAAGTAGGTGCTACGGATAATTTCTTCAATCTGGGCGGCACGTCCCTCATGGTGACACGCGTCATCATCGAGGCGGAGAAGGGCGGACAGCACATCGCTTATGCCGACCTCTTCAGTCATCCTACACCGCGGCTGCTGGCTGAGATGTTAACAGGCAGAGATACGGCTCAGGAAAACGAGGTGCCTGATACAGTCATCACGGATTTTGATTACGAACCCATCAACGCACTGCTCCAAAAGAACACGTTGGATACCTTCCTAAATGCCCAAATGGTAAATGGCTTAGGTCATGTTCTTCTTACCGGTGCTACAGGTTTCCTCGGTATCCATGTACTCAAGGAACTCATCGATTCTGACGCCGAGACGATTACCTGTCTTGTGCGCGGCAAGGATCAGCATGATGCCGAGCGTCGTGTGCGCAACTTACTCTTCTACTATTTTAGTCGTCGCTTCGATGACCTCTTCGGCAAACGCTTGTTCGTCGTCAACGGCGATGTCACGAATGATTTCAGCCATCTGCTTTCAGATATCAGCATTCAGACCGTCTTCAACTGTGCCGCAAACGTGAAACATTTCTCCAAGGGCACGGATATTGAGGATGTGAATATCGGCGGTGCACAACGCTGCGTAGACTTCTGTCTGGCTACCGGTGCGCGGCTCATACATGTATCCACTACCTCCACCGGAGGTATCTGGATTGGGAATAATGCACCGGCACCTGTCCTGACGGAACGGAATATCTATTTCGGCCAGTACTTGGGCAACCAGTATATGCACTCGAAGTTCCTTGCCGACCGCCTTATCCTCGACGCTGTGGCACATAAGGGGCTCAAGGCAAAGATTATGCGTGTGGGTAATCTGGCGGCACGCAGTTATGACGGCGAGTTCCAAGTCAATTTCTCCACCAATAGCTATATGGGGCGTATCAAGATCTTCAATATGTTAGGCTGCTGCCCCTATGAGCAGTACGACTCGCCTACCGAGTTTTCGCCTATCAACGAGACGGCGCGAGCTATCGTTCTGTTGGCTACGACTCCGGACGACTGTACGGTATTCCACCCTTACAACACGCACACACGATTGTTGGGGGATGTCTTGAACGAATTGAAGAAAATAGGTACAGAAATACACTATGTTGAAAGTGAGGCATTCAGTGTGCTGGTACAGCAAGCGGCTACCGACCCTAAAAAAGCAGCACTTCTGACCACCATGTTGGCTTATCAGGATATGGGGGATGGAAAACCGACGCATATCATTGAGCGTGATAACGCGTACACATCACAAGTGCTTTTACGCCTCGGCTTCCGCTGGACAGAACCTGATAGCAACTATGTCGGCAAGATGCTCACTGCGATCAGCCAGTTAGGGTTCTTTGAGATATAATATATTTGCTATATTTATCAATTTAGGTATGCGCGCCTTAGAGACTAAATAGATATTCGAGAGACTCCATCAGTTCCTCTTCATGGACGATTTGGTCAGTAACCGGTTCGCCTATATGACGGAGTAAAACCATTCTAATCTCTCCCTCATGCTCATTCTTTTTGTCGCAGTACATAAGATTGATAATCTCTTTGTAGTCCTTGCATTGGAAGGGCATGCGTCCGTAGTACTCCACCATGATATGGCTGAGAGTCGTCACTATCCTGCGGTCTAATCCCAACAGGATATGACTGAGGTATGCCATCGCCACCAGCCCATATAGCACTGCGTAGCCATGAGGAATTACACCTTGAGTGTATTTAGTTCCACTTGCGTTGCGGATGCCCAATTCTTCAATGGCATGTCCAACGCTATGACCGAGATTAAGAACCTTGCGCAATGACTGCTCGTTAGGATCCTCCCGGACGACTGACTGCTTGACCTCAACAGCTACAGCGATACCATTTACGTAATCCCTGTCCTCAAGAGCACGTAGAATGGTATGAAAGGTCGTTGAGTCTTTCAGAAGTCCGCATTTGATAATTTCGGCATAGCCGGATAACTTCTCTTGTTCGGATAAAGTGTCAAGCCAGCTCGGAAAAATGAGTGTCGCTTTCGGCTGACGGATAACGCCGATAGCGTTCTTCATGCCGCGATAATTGAACCCCGTCTTACCGCCCCAAGCTGCATCCGACATGCTCAATAGTGTCGTTGGAATATTAACATAATCAATACCCCGCTTGTACGTTGAGGCTGCAAAACCGCCTAAGTCGCAGATGATTCCTCCGCCGATATTGATGAGTAATGCCTTGCGGGTCGCGTGATGGTCGAAGAGAAAATTCCAAATCTGCTCCACCGTTTTGAGGGTCTTATTCATTTCTTTTGCCTCAAGGCAAAGGGTAGGGAAACCACTCGTTATGTTGACTAACTCACTTATGTTTGAATAGTTTTGATTTTTATAGTCCGGGCAGAGCTCTAAAGCAGAATCTATCACAACAAAGACCTGTCGGGGATCGTATTGACTTACTATTAGGGATAAATCGCTACAATTATTCATAAATTTGTAAATAAGTTTGCAAAAGTAATATTTTTTTCGTACTTTTGCAAGCTCAAAGTGAAAAAAGATGAAAAAAAGATTATTTTTAGTCCTATTTAGTGCCTTTTTAGGCCTTTCAGCCTCGGCGGAGGTGACCTATTTGACCACCGAAGCCTTTAAGTCAAAAGTGATGAATTATACAACCTATACCCCTACAACCGGTTGGCACGGTGTCAATGAGCGTCCGTGTATAGTGGATTTTTACACGACCTGGTGCGGACCGTGTAAACGCTTGGCTCCCATTATGGATAGTCTTTCGGTAGTGTATAAAGGTCAGGTGGATTTCTATAAAGTAGATACGGAGAAGGAGCGGGAATTGGCGTATTTCTTTCAGATAAACTCCATTCCTCAGGTGCTTTATGTGCCGGTGGGAGGTGAGCCGGCTCTTGAGAAGGGCCTCTATCCGGTGAGTGAGATAACAAAGATAATAGATGGATTCTTGTTAAAGCGTTAAACTATTAAACTGTTAAGTCGAAAGCAATCATGGAAGTAGAGTTGACATTATTAACGCTATCGTTGCTCTTTTTCTTGAGCATATTTACGGATAAGATAGGTTATCGGTTTGGTATACCGGCATTGTTGCTCTTTCTTGGGGTCGGTATGCTGTTTGGTCCTGAGATGGTGGGCAGATTGGTAGGCGGTGAGTCAGGTCCCATGGACTTAGGTACTGCGCAAGCTATTTCTACAATAGCACTATGTATCATTCTGTTTTCGGGCGGATTGGACACTAAGATAGCGGATATACAGCCGGTGGTATGGCCGGGTGTGACATTAGCGACGGTAGGTGTGCTATTGACATGTGCTATCACGGGTGCGCTGATTTACTATATCTTCGGGTGGCTCAATGCAGTAGCATCGGTTTCGATATGGGTAGCTATGTTGATGGCGGCGACGATGAGTTCGACGGATTCGGCGTCGGTATTTGCGATATTGCGAACGAATAACATCAAACTCAAGCATAATCTGCGTCCATTGATGGAGTTGGAGTCCGGCGCGAATGATCCTATGGCGTATATCTTGACCATTACGCTCATCGGTATAGTCAATTCGGGCACAGAAAACGTGACGGCTCTCTCAATTATTCAGGAGGTGGTCATTCAATTGGTGATGGGGTCTGTAATGGGTTTCATCTTTGGTAAGATGACCGTGGAGTTACTGAAAAAATCCCGTTTAAATAATGAGTCTCTGTACTCGATTATGGTGTTGACGGCGTGTATTTTTATCTTCTCGGTGACCTTTTTCCTGAAAGGTAATCCCTATTTGGCGGTATATATCGGCGGTTTGATTATCGGTAACTCCAAGTTTACTCGAAAACGCCAGACGAAGTCCTTCTTTGAAGGTCTGACATGGCTGAGCCAATTAGTGATGTTCTTGATGTTGGGTCTAATGGTCTATCCTTCTCAGTTGATTCAACTGAAAGTGTGGTTGCCTTGCCTCATTATCAGTATTGTGATGATCTTTATCTCGCGTCCGATAGCTGTTGGTCTATCACTATTTCCATGGCGTAAAGAATATAAGCAGCGTGATAGGGCACTTGTCTCCTGGGTAGGCTTGCGCGGCGCGGTGCCGATTATTTTTGCTATCCTCTGTATGTCTCATGGGGTGCCTCATGCGGATTTATTGTTCAATGTAGTTTTTCTATGTACCCTTATCAGCTTGTTGGTACAAGGTACTACAATCGGTGCGGTAGCGAAGAAGTTGAAATTGGCTGACCCTGACTCTGCGCCGCATAAACTGTATTACTTTGACATTGATATACCGGAAGAGGTTGAGTCTTCGGCGCATGAGACTTTGGTCACTGAGGAACTTATATGCAATGGCTCTCAATTGAAAAATGTGGCGGTACCGAAGCATAGTTTGGTTATTATGGTTCGCAGGGGGGATAATTTCTTTGTTCCCAAAGGCGATACGGAGTTGCAGTTGGGGGATTACCTGCTCGTGATAAGTGACGAGAACGAGCAAAAAGTGATCCAAGCGCAGGAGGATGAGGATGAACAGATATTAACACACTCCGCCCTCCATTTTCTGCAACACACGGGGTCTTTCTTGCGCGATAAATGGCGGAAACTAATAAGTCGCCGTTAGAGTCCGGACAAAGCCCAAAGTTGCCTGTGAGTGTTCGATGAGTGTTCGGTGAGCGTTCGATGAGCGTTCGATACACGATGGTAATCGAAAGCGCAAAATGAAAGCAAATCAGGAGGTCAAGTCGCTATTAGTCTTGGCAAAGCCGTAAAGTAAAAAGCAAAAAGTTGAATGATATGAAGAAAACAGTTTTCCTGACCGGGGCTACCGGAACGATGGGTTGGGCGGGGATGAACGAGATACTCCGCTATCCTGAGCGTTATCAATTACGTATCTTGGCGCGCCCGTCGGCTAAGAACAAGTCTAAATTGGCACCCTATAGGGATAATCCCAATTTGGATATTATATGGGGTGACCTCACTAACTATGATGATGTCCTGAAAGGTGTTACGGGTGTGGATATCGTGCTGCATGTAGGTGGAATGGTGTCGCCTCAAGCAGACTATAAACCGTCTGCGACGCGTCGCACCAATCTCTCGGCTGCCGTCAATATCCGTGATGCGGTCTTGGCGCAACAGACGCAACCGAAGGTTGTTTATATCGGTTCAGTTGCCCAAATGGGTGACCGTCGCGAACCTCTTCACTGGGGTCGTGCAGGGGATCCTATCTGCGTCAGCGCATATGACCATTATGGCCTCACAAAAGCCTTGGCAGAAAGGATTCTGACCGATGGCGGTATTAGGCAATGGGTTTCCTTAAGGCAATCGGGAATATTGTATCCGGCTATTCTTAAGAACTATGACCCAATCATGTTCCATGTGCCTATCCGCGGTGTCTTGGAGTGGGCTACGGTAGAAGATAGCGGCAGATTGCTTGAGCGCGTGTGCCGCGATGAGGTGCCGGCGGAATTTTGGAATAGGTACTACAATATTGGCTCCGGTAAGGAGTATCGCATTTCTAACTATGAATTCGAATGCCTTCTGCTCAATGCAATCGGCGTGCCTAAACCCGAGCGTATCTTTAATGCCAATTGGTTTACGACCCGTAATTTCCATGGTATGTGGTATATTGACGGTGATGATTTGGAGAACTACCTGCATTTTAGAGCTAATATCCCTGTCAAGGAATACTTTAAGCAGATGGCGTCGTCGGACAGTCTTCCTGCATCGCTCAAGTTCGCAGTTCGTTCTAAACTTGTTTATGCATCTTATGCAGTTCCCCATATTGTCAAATTAGCCATGCGCGCAGTCGCCATGTCAAAAGAACATGGCACGCAGTGGTGGATAAAGCAGTTCAAAACCACAAAGGATCCTGCTATAAAAGAGAAAGTTGCTCGCCGCATCCATGCGTACTATGGTTCGTTGGAGGCGTATAAGGCTATTCCAGACTGGAAACACATGGACCTTAGTCATAATAGCGAAGAACCGGTTCTCCTTGACCATGGTTATGATGAGAAAAAAGATATGGCAGAATTTACCATTAAAGATATGCAGCAAGCAGCGGCTTTCCGCGGTGGTAAATGTCTCTCCAAAGACATGAAGAAAGGCGATTGGGACACGCAACTTGAATGGGAAGATGCAGAAGGTAATACCTTTATGGCTTCTCCGCGTCTTATTCTGCTCGGTGGTCACTGGAGCCCATATGCTTTCCCCTATCCGTATCAAGAGACAGAGGCTAACGATGAACTGACTCGTAAAGCCGGTATTCCTGCAGGAGTACGCCCATGGGCGTGGGATAAAGAGGCGAAACGCAACCCCTTCTTTAAGCAATTATGGGCGCCCCTTCACGATAAGGACGAGGATAATGTCTATGGACCAGAAGTCTTTGATGGTTGGGAGAAGTAAAACTACGGCAACCGCGTGAGTCGGTCGTCCGGATAAAAAATCAAAGGCAGCCGTTGGGCTGCCTTTGTTGTTGCGGAGGATGGGATCGAACCACCGACCTTCAGGTTATGGGCCTGACGAGCTACCACTGCTCTACTCCGCGATAGCGACTGCAAAAGTACAACAAATATTTGACATAACCAAATTTTTAAGCAATTTTTTTGCATTTTTTTATAAAAAACAGCGAAAATGGACTAAAATCACTAAAAAATTTGCATAAATGAAGAAAAATATGTAATTTTGCGGGCTTTTTATGGCGAAAATTAATTAATATATATAAATTATGCAAAACAAAGGACTAGTTCGATTTATGGCAGTGTGTTTCGCGTTGATATGCGCGTTCTATCTGTCGTTCTCTTTTGTGACGCGTCATTATGACAATAAAGCAAAAGAGTATGCTGCCGGCGATGAGGCTAAAGAGTACTTCTACAAAGACTCCATGGCCGCTGAGAAAGTATGGTTTGGCTATACGCTCAAGGAGTGCCGCACGAAGGAATTAAATTTAGGTTTGGACTTAAAAGGCGGTATGAACGTCACCATGGAAGTCTCCGTTCCGGAGATTCTCCGTGCACTTAGTGGCTACAATACTTCCGAGCTCTTCACGCAAGCTATGCATATGGCTGCTGAAAAACAGAAGAAGAGCGGTGATGACTTTGTCAATCTTTTCTTTGAGTCGATTTATGAGATTGATCCTAACGCCCAGTTGGCTTCTATCTTCTCGACTTTTGAGTTGAAAGACAAGGTCTCTTTAAACTCAACCAATGCAGAGGTTGAAAAGGTTCTTCGCGAAGAAATAGAAGGGGCGGTTAATAACTCCTTTAACGTGTTGCGAACCCGCATTGACCGCTTTGGCGTTGTTCAACCTAATATTCAGAAACTTAGCCAACAAGGTCGTATCTTGATTGAGTTGCCGGGTATTAAAGAGCCCGAGCGTGTTCGTAAGCTCCTCCAAGGTTCTGCTAACCTGGAGTTCTGGGAGACCTACGAATTGGCTGAGATTATGCCTGCTTTGGCGCAGATCAATGGTGAGTTTGGTGCTGCTAATGCCGCTACCGCGGAGGCTGAGGAAGCTGTGCCTCAAAAGGATGAAAAACAAGAAGTTGCTGCTGATGGTGACTTGACTGACCTTGTAGAGCAAGTATCCGCAGAAGATAGCCTTGCTAAAGCAGAGGAGGCTTCTGCTGCCGCTCTGGAGCAGTACAAGAAGACTAATCCGTTATTTGCCATTCTTAATCCCGCTGTTACACAATCCGGTCAAGCCGCTCGTGGCCCTGTTGTTGGTACTGTTCTTTATACTGATACCGCGCGCGTGATGGAGATGTTGCGCTCTACTACCGCTCAGCAAGTACTTCCCCGTGATTTGCGCTTCCGTTGGACCGTTAAGGCGATAGATGAAGCAGAGACTTATTACCAATTAGTTGCGCTTAAGGCTCAGCGGGATGGCCGTGCTTCGTTGGAGGGTGATGTGATTACTGACGCTCGCGCTGATTTCTCACAGATTTCTGCATACGCTAATGTCTCTATGTCTATGAACGCTGAGGGCGCTAAGGCATGGCAGCGTATCACCAAAGACAATATCGGCAAATCCATTGCTATTGTGCTGGATGGCTATGTATATTCCTTCCCGACCGTACAAAGCGAAATTGCCGGCGGTAATAGCCAAATTACCGGTAACTTTACCGTAGAAGAGGCTAAAGACCTTGCCAATACCTTGAAATCCGGTAAGATGCCGGCTCCGGCTCGTATTATCCAGGAGGACGTAGTCGGTCCTTCTTTGGGTGCTGAGGCTATTCACGATGGTCTTTGGTCCTTCGTGCTTGGTTTCATTCTGATTCTCCTTTACATGATTTTGTACTATGGAATGATTCCGGGTCTGGTAGCTGACTTGGCATTGCTGTGCAACATTTTCCTGTTGTTTGGTACTTTGGCTTCCTTCTCTGCCGTACTGACCCTGCCCGGTATTGCCGGTATCGTGCTGACAATGGGTATGGCAGTGGACGCTAATGTGCTGATTTACGAGCGTATTCGTGAGGAAATGAAAGCCGGTAAGAATATGCAGAAAGCTATTCAGGATGGTTTCAAGGGTGCTATTTCTGCTATCGTTGATGCTAACGTGACGAGCTTCCTGACCGGTGCTATCTTGGCCATCTTCGGTACAGGTCCCATTAAGGGTTTCGCGGTAACGTACATGATTGGTATTGTTACTTCATTCTTGACTGCCGTATTCCTGACTCGTCTATGGTTAGAGGCTTATGCCGCTCGCGAAAATGCCAAGGAAATCCCCTTCACTACCAAGCTGATGGCGAACTTCCTCAAGAATACCAAAGCTAAGTTCGTCGAGAACCGCAAGTGGTTCTATATCATTTCCTGCACGGTTGTGATTATTTCTATCCTTGGTCTTGAACCGCATATCTTTGGTAAACTGAATCTCGGTATTGACTTCTCCGGTGGTCGTAACTACGTAGTACGTTTCGCTGATCCTGTGAGCACCCAGGCTGTAGAAAAGTCCTTGACCGATGTATTCATGGCTGAGAATACAGAGGGCGAAAACCTCTCTATGCGTGTTATCACGATTGGCGACGCGAATCAGATTCGTATTTCAACGAACTTCAAGATTCACGAAAATTCCGAGACGCTGGATGACGAGATTGAAACACTCCTTTATGAGGGCTGCAAGCAATACCTGCCGGAGAACATCACTTTGGAAGAGTTCAAATCAACGCAACTCAATCCTCAGATTGGTATCATGCAGTCCCAGAAAGTAGGTCCTGCCATTGCAGACGATATCACCAAATCTGCTATCATTGCCGTTATTGCTGCCTTGATTGTTATCTTCCTGTATATCTTGCTGCGTTTCCGCAACCTGGCATACTCGACGGGTGCTGTTGCTGCATTGTTCCACGATGCGATTATCGTTTTGGGTAGCTATGCATTGCTATGGAAGATTATGCCTTTCTCTATGGAGATTGACCAGGCCTTTATCGCCGCTATCTTGACCGTTATTGGTTATTCAATCAACGATACGGTGGTTATTTTCGACCGTGTGCGTGAAATGAATCACCTCTATCCAAAGCGTGAAAAAGGTGTTAATATCAACGATGCGATTAACGCGACATTGTCTCGTACTTTCTCGACCTCAATGTCCACGTTAGTAGTACTATTGGCAATCTTTATCTTCGGTGGAGAATCCATCCGAGGCTTCATCTTTGCGTTGCTGGTTGGTGTATTGGTAGGTACCTATTCCTCCATGTGCATAGCTCCGCAAATTGCATATGATATCCAGAAGGCGCAGGAACGCCGCCAAGCTAATAAAGACGCTAAAGCTGGAAAATAACCGGCTTGGATAAATCCCGACTATTGAGCCCGACGCGTAATTGATACTCGCCGGGTTCAATTGTTTTTATCCCCTTGGGGTTATAATAGGCGAGCATGTCGGGGGTTATGGCGAATGTTACTATTTGACTTTCACCGGCTTTCAGGCTTATTCGCTCAAATCCGCAGAGCTCAATATAGGGCCTTACACCTTCGCTGAACGGGTCACTAAGGTAAAGTTGCAATACCGTTGCACCTTCTCTATGACCGGTGTTGGTAATCGTCGTGCTAATTATGCCGATAGCGTCGCCGTCTTGCTTTGTCCATACCGGCTCGGAGACTTCAAAATCGGTGTAACTTAACCCATAACCGAAGGGATATAGCGGGTATGTGCTAACATCTTGGTAGCATGTGGAGTACTTGCCGAAAGTACCGCCCGTGTTGGGCCTTGACGTTCGATAATAGCGATAGGAGAACGGATATTGCCCCACGTGATGAGGCAGTTGAGTTGTCAAATGTCCGGAGGGGTTGATATCACCGAACAGCACATCGGCGATAGCATCAGCTCCTTCTGAACCGCTGAACCAGGTCTCTATAATAGCCGGTACATGTTTACTCTCCCATTCGAGTACGGTTGGACGACCCGCAAAATGCAGTAAGACAATCGGTTTGCCTAATTTCAGTAATGCTGCCAGTAAATCCCGTTGGGCATCATATAGTTCTATATTCACGCGGCTGGCGCATTCGCCGGCCGACTCCGACCCTTCGCCCATTGCGCAGACAATTACATCTGCCTTTCTCGCTACGTTCAGTGCTTCTTCGCGCATGGCGTCGGCTGAACGAGAATCCCGTATATCGTGCCCGAAGATGGAGATTATGCCCTCTTGCTCTGCATCGTACATTAGATTAGACCCCTTAGCGTATAGCAGTTCGCCTCCGGTACCTTGCAGCGCATCGGCCAATCCTTCGCGCAGGGTCTTATAGTGTTCATGCACAGCTGCCACTGACCATGTACCTGCCATATGTGTCCGGGCATCTGCTAACGGACCTATCAGCGCTATTGTACCATGCTTGGCGAGGGGTAACAGATTACCCTCGTTCTTGAGCAATACCATTGATTCAGCAGCAATCTTACGCGCCGCTTCGCGATGTTCTGCGCAACGCACAACAGCCCGACGCGCCGGATGACAATAGCGATAGGGGTCTTCAAATAACCCTAATTTATATTTGGCTTCCAATATGCGGCGACATGCATCATCAATGGTCGCTACCGATACTTTCCCATTCCGGACAGCGCCTATAAGTGTCTGATAAGCAGATGATGCCATATCCATATCAAGACCTGCTTGGATAGCCTGAATGGCAGCGAGCTCATGGCTCGGGGTTACACCGTTGTCTTGCAAATGCTCGATGCCTGTGTAATCTGCAACTACAAAGCCCTTAAAACCCCATTGCTCACGTAATACATCCGTCAAAAGCCACTTATTGCCATGACAGGGTACGCCTTCTACCACGTTAAAAGCTGCCATAACAGAACCTGCTCCCGCTTTGACTGCCGCCTCATAGGGCGCCATATATTCGTTGAACATCCTGTAGCGCGACATATCTACGAAATTGTATTCACGACCACCTTCTACGGCACCGTATAAGGCAAAGTGTTTGACGCAAGCGAGCATGGAGGTAGAGTCGGCGAGTTGGTCCGTCTGATAACCACGTACCATAACCTCGGCTATCCGTGCTCCTAAATACGGATCTTCGCCGCTACCCTCGGATATCCTTCCCCACCGTCCATCGTGACTGATGTCAACCATCGGACTAAAGGTCCAGCAGATACCGTCTGCCGTTGCTTCAATTGCGGCTATGCGCGCCGCATGCTCTATCGCATCCATGTCCCAACTGCACGACATACCTAAAGGAATCGGGAATATCGTCTCATAACCATGTATTACATCCATTCCGAAAAGCAGGGGGATCCCTAATCGGCTCTCTTCCACCGCAATCCGTTGCACTTCACGTATTTGCTCCGCACCCTTGAGATTAAACAGCCCGCCGACATGACCGGAACGAATATCCTCGGCCGTATTGCTCAAACGAGGTTCACCCGTTGTGATGTCTCCACCGACCGGAAGTGAGAGTTGACCGACTTTCTCTTCAAGAGTCATCTTGTGCATCAGTGCCGAGATATAACGGTTCATTTCGCGCTCGGAGCGTGATGACTTTTGGAGATTGGGATGACAGGAAAGAAGCAGGGTTGCTGCTGCCAGGAGAATTGTAATGTGTTTAGTCATGATATTGAGTTCTAATTATTTACCAACTTATATTCGACACCAACGGATAGTGGTCTGAACCTTGCAGACGCAATACCTCTGTGCGCCGGGGCGTCAAGGAGCGGGACACTAATATGTAGTCTATCCGCACACCTATATGATGCGTGACAAAGGTATTCCCCAATCGCAGCCATGACGTGCTGAGAAACGCATCTTGTAAATCCCATCCCCGTATCTTATTATAAACATAAGAGGCGGGTAATGAGTTGAAATCGCCGACTACAATAGAAGGATAAGGACTATCATTTATCGCTTGCCGAATGGTTGCTGCCTGAGTTTTGCGAGTGGGAAGGGCCTTGCCCATCTTGTCATTGATGCGCTGAGCGGAAGCTACGAACTCAACTCTTGATATACTGTCCGGTAGGTCGCCAACCGTTAGACGATTGGACTCTAAATGGTTGTTAAACAAACGGATGGTGTCATCATTTATAACTACATCACAATAGTCGGAGATATTCCCTACTGAGGCGTAATGAATGGTGTTTTTATTGATAAGAGGATAGCGACTGAAAATCGCCAAACCGTACTGCCGGCGCTTATTGTATATCTTGAAATCGAAATACGTATATGGATAACTCTTTAGCGCTTTCTTCAGTTCCTGAAGGGTCAAGTACTGATGATCCTTATACACCTCTACCTCTTGTAAGCAGACTATATCGGCATTGATGTCTAATATATTATGAATCACGGCATTGTGCTGTGCCTTCTTAAACTCCCCCATACGACCCGTATTATAGGTCAACACACTTATCTGATGGCTGTGCACTAACCCTGATGATACACTGCCATGGCTCACATACTGACCTATGAACCACAGCGTTATCCCTATCAGGAACACAAGAATACTCCACTTGATAAGCGGCAGGACAATATGGCGTTGCCTCTTCCTCATTTTGGGGACATTGTCACAAGCGGAATAATCATTTCTTCCAAACTGATACCACCATGCTGGAAGGTGTCGCGGTAGAAGGAAGCATAGTAGTTGTAATTGTTAGGATAGGCGAAGAAAGCATTGTCGGTTGCAAACACATAACTACTGCTTATATTCGGACACGGCAAACCCACTGCTTTCGGCGCTGTTATTTCAAACGCTGACTTGTCCGTGTGCGTTAAGTTTTTACCTACCTTGTACCTCAGGTTCGTGTTCGTGTTCTTGTCGCCTTGTATCGAAATCGCGTTCTGAACGCGAACTGTACCATGATCCGTCGTCAGGATAACGTGGTAACCCAATTGAGCTATTGTCTTGAAGAAATTATACGTCGGACTATGCTTGAACCAGGATAAGGTCAGGGAACGGTACGCCGCTTCGTCTGAACATAGCTCATGCATCATCTTCGACTCTGTCCGGCTATGAGATAGCATGTCGATGAAATTAATCACCGCCACATTCAGTGGCGTGCGCAACTGACGCAACTGCTTCGTAATCTTCTCGCAGAACTCCGACTCATTGATCTTGTAATACATAAAATCATACCGCAATCGATAACGATCCAATTGACTCTGCAGCAACTCTTTCTCATGCAGGTTCTTGCCCTCCTCTTCCTCCTCTGCTACCCAATAATCAGGGTACATCTGCTCAATCTGGAGTGGCATCAGACCACTGAAAATCGCATTACGGGCATACTGCGTTGCGGTCGGCAATATCGACATATACGGGCACTCTTCCTCGATGGTGAAGAACGCTGAAAGCATCGGCTGAATCGTCTTCCACTGGTCGTAGCGGAAATTGTCGATCACTATGAAGAATAACTTTTCGCCTTTATTCAGACGCGGAAAAACTTTGCTCTTGAATACATCCGGTGACAATAATGGAGCATCTGCGGCTCGAAATCCGGACTCGGTAAACCAACTGACGTAGTTCTTAATCACGAACTTGGCAAAGGCCTGATTCGCACTCCGGTATTGCAGCTCCAATAACTCACTGAGAGAACTGTCTACATCCTGTAACTCCAAACTCCACTTCGTCAGCAGACGCGCTATCGCATACCATTCATTCACCGTCCGGGCTGTGTCTATCATATAACTGATATCGCTGAACTCCTCACGGTACGAACGAGTCGTATGCGCCGATACTATGGCCTTCTGGTGCAGGTGTTTCTTCAAACAAAGCAATATCTGTGACGGATTAACCGGCTTAATCAGATAATCCGCGATCTTCGAACCGATTGCCTGCTCCATAATGTCCTCCTCTTCCGATTTCGTGATCATCACAACCGGCAACTCGGGAGCAAACTCTTTTATTTGCTCCAACGTCTCAAGACCCGTTAAACCCGGCATCATCTCGTCTAAAAAAACGATGTCTATGTCCTTGTCGGCGCGGCATAACTCTACCGCTTGCTGACCATTATTCACCGGCAAAACCTCATATCCTTTCTCGCTCAGAAACAGCATATAGGCTTGCAGCAAATCTATCTCATCATCACACCAAAGTATTCGGCTCATAATTCCTCCATTTCTCTAATAGGTTATTCATGTCTTCCGGCATTTCCGCCTCGAAGTACATCCTCTCACCGGTACGAGGATGTACAAACCCCAAACTACGGGCATGTAACGCCTGACGGGGACATACTTCAAAGCAGTTGTGGATAAATTGTTGGTACTTTTGGGTCTTTACACCCTTCAATATCTCCATACCGCCGTACTTCTCATCGCCGAACAAGGGATGACCGATTGACTTCATGTGGACACGGATCTGATGCGTCCGACCCGTCTCAAGACGACACTCCACCAACGTCACATACAAAAACCGTTCCAATACCTTATAGTGCGTTATCGCCTCTTTGGCATTCGGATTTTCGGAAAGATCATATATGCGGTAAGACGTCCTGTCACGATCATCACGGGCCAATGCCCCTTCTATCGTCCCCTCATCTTCCTTGAAACTCCCCCACACTAACGCTTGGTAACTCCGCTCCGTCGTATGCTCAAAAAACTGCTGACCTAACGCACTCTTCGCCTCGGCTGTCTTCGCTACTACCAATAAACCGCTCGTGTCCTTGTCTATCCTGTGACATAAACCTATCGACGGATCATTCATATCTATCTCGCTGCATAGCCGACCCGCCAATCCATGCAGCAGCGTGTGTTCCCAATTGCCATGACCCGGATGAACCACTAAGCCTGCCGGCTTATTCACCACCAATAGATCCTCATCCTCATACACGATGTCTAACGGCATGTCTTCCGGTGTAATCGTACAATCGTGGGGCTCATGGTCTAAGAGTATCTGTATCGTATCAAGAGGCTTAACCTTGTAGGACGAGGACACCGACTTACCGTTCACCCACAATAAACCGGCTTCCGCAGCTAACTGGATACGATTACGCGACGTACCCGACATATGCTCCGACACATACTTATCTATACGTAGCGGAGACTGACCCTTGTCAACCTCCAAACGCATTCGCTCATATAACTCATCTTCCATCATACAATTACTTTCGACTCCCCGCTCCGCAGCGCCGACCGACACCGGCGTCACGCCGGCTTTCGACTTTCAACTTTCGACTAATCCCGCCCACCCGGTATCCCGGTATCCTGGTAACCTGGCCACTCGGTATCCCCGGCTTTCGACTTTCGACTAATTTTTGAATTTAACGGCAGCTTGCGCTGCATTTTTGACTTGTATCTCCAAAGCCGATGGGCTTTAACAATGTTTTTTATGTTTATGTCCTTTAGTGTTTGCAACCTCATAGAGGTGTATATTTGGATGGTTGTGGGGCTTGGATGCTTGCATTCTAA
>OCVV011262861.1_pt1 | contig 19609 bp, 19 predicted proteins | sample 1539721 | NCBI WGS metagenome assembly OCVV01 (sample SAMN02144230, study PRJEB22623) | gut metagenome | biome: sheep rumen | host: Ovis aries | place: New Zealand
CCATCTTGTGATAAATGTTGTCTATCTCTTAAAACAATATTTCCAACATCTCCAACACCTAATCCATCTACTAATATTTTTCCTGATGGCACAGATGTTGTTATTTTTGCTTCGTTTTCATTCAATTCTAACACTCTACCATTTTCTAGCATGAATATATTTTCTGCTGGTATTCCCATTTTCTTAGCTGTTTCAGCATGTGCACGTAATTGTCTATATTCACCGTGAACTGGTAAGAAGTATTTAGGTCTAACCAAAGACATAATTAATTTTTGTTCTTCTTGGCAAGCATGTCCTGAAACGTGAATATCTTCTAATGCACTGTACACAACTTCTGCACCTATTTGCATTAATTTATCTATAACTTTTGAAACTAATTTTTCGTTTCCAGGAATTGCTGTTGCTGAAATTATAACTAAATCATTTGGTGTAATAACAACTTTTTTATGTTCTCCAGCAGCCATTCTTGTTAATGCTGACATTGCTTCACCTTGGCTTCCTGTTGTTAAAATTGTTAATTGCTCATCAGTATAGTTCTTAATCATATCGATATCTATAAATGTGTTGTCTGGAACCTTAATATATCCTAGGTTTCTTGCAACTTCAATCATGTTAATCATACTTCTTCCACAAACAGCAATTTTTCTGTTATATTTTACAGCTGAATTACAAATTTGTTGAACCCTGTGAACATTTGATGCGAAAGTTGCAACAACTATTCTCTTCTTGCAATTCATAAACAATCTATCAAACACTTCTCCAACAGAGCTTTCAGACATTGTATACCCTTTTCTTTCAGAGTTTGTACTATCTGATAACAATGCTAAAACACCTTTGTTTCCTATTTCAGCAATTCTTCCAAAATCCATCAATTGGTCATCTATTGGTGTAAAGTCAATTTTGAAGTCTCCTGTATGCATTACTGTTCCAACTGGTGTGTGTATTGCAAGCATAACTGAATCTGGAATACTGTGTGAACTTCTTATAAATTCAACTTTCATATTTCCAAAATCTACAGTTTGTCCTTGATCAACTGTATATAATTTTGTGCTACGTAATAATTTGTGTTCCTCCAATTTGTTTTGGATTAAACCAACTGTTAACCTTGTAGCATAAATTGGCATATTAACTTGTTTTAAAACATAAGGTATTGAGCCAATGTGATCTTCGTGACCATGTGTTATAACTAATCCCTTTATCTTTTCTTGATTTTTTACTAAATAAGTTACATCAGGAATAACTAAATCTACACCTAACATATTATCCTCTGGAAACTCTAATCCGCAGTCAACTAATATAATCTCATCATCATATTCAAAAATTGTAATATTTTTACCAATTTCTTCTAATCCACCAAGTGGTATAATTTTTAGGTTTGGCTTTTTAAATTCAAATTTATAATCTGAATCTTTTTGATTTTTAGCTATATTATTTTTCTTTTCTTTAACTATTTTTTCCTTAACGATTCCTTCTTTAACAGTATTTGTTCTAGCTGTTTTTTCAGTTACTCTCTTTTCCTTTTTTAAATTTTCTTTATTTCCGTTCTCTTTATTTGTAGTTCTATTTTGTGTTTTTCTTCTTTCTTCTCCAGAAAACTCTCTGTTTTCTCTTACTCTCTTTTTAGTCATTTTATCTTCATTTCTAAAATTTCTTTTTCCGCTAGATTTATCTTTTGTTTTTCTTTCAACATTCTCTTTGTTTATAACTTCATTTGTCATAAATAATAATCTCTCCTTTTCTTCTAAATTATTTTTTCTTTTAGTTTAAATTCATATACATAAAATATAAAAATTGTCACAACAAAAAAATAGTTTATTAAATATTATAAACCACATAATTTTTAACTTTATTTTTCCGAACTCATTCTACAATCTTTTGATATTTATTCACACCATAATAAATATTCATATATAAATTTAATCTCTTATTCCCAGCAACTGGTACTAATCGCTTCTAATTATACTATTTTTTCCGTTTTCTGTCAAGTGGTGCTTAAGTTGCTAAAAAAATAGTGAGACCCTTGAAAAATTTGGGGACACCCTTAAAAATTACGTAAAAATGGGGACACCCTTAAAAATTACACACATCAGATGAATCTCATTCGATATGTGTAATTTTTAAGGGTGTCCCCATTTTTACGTAATTTTTAAGGGTGTCCCCAAATTTTTCAAGAGTCACCCCAATTTTTTTATTTATTAACAACCACAATTTTATCATCGTGATTTTGATTTTGTTTTTCACTATTTTCTTCAGTATGTGTTTCATTGTATTTTTGAATTTCTTTATTTATCAATCCGTTTTCTCCGCTTAAAACCATCATTACTACAGTAAATAACGCTAAAAGCACTAATGTAATTATTGTTGCTCTTATTAAAGTTTTATTTCCCATATATATCACCATTTCCTTCCCATATATTACTTATTATTTTATAAAATATATTAAATATACCAATAAACCAGCAACTACTCTGTATATAGCAAAAATTTTAAAACTGCCTTTTTTCAAATATTGCATTAAAAATTTAATCACAGCAACGCCAACTAGAAAACTTGATATTACTCCAATGAAAAATTGTAAATTCAAAGTAAAGCTACTAAACTTAAATATTGTTGCTGCCAACACAATTGGTGCTGAAAGCATGAATGAATATCTTGCAGCTGATTCCCTTTCAACATTTAAAATTCTTCCCATTGTCATTGTAACACCGGATCTCGAAACACCTGGTATAAATGCTAATGCTTGTGATAAACCAATTAAAAACGTTTCTCTTAATCCCATTTTTTCATAAGTTATTTTTGACTTACACTTTTTATCAACAAAATATAGAACTATACCCATTACTATTAGTGCTGTAGCTATTATCAATGGAGTTTTTAATTTATCTTCTAAGAAATGGTCTAATAGAAAACCAATTATTCCACCTGGAATTGTTGCTAAAACAATGTACCAGAACATTCTTCCTTCTGTTGATTTTTCTTTTTTTATTACTAAATTAAATCCACCTTTTATTAATTCAATCCAGTCTTTGAAAAAGAATAATCCTATTGCAAGTAATGTTCCAAAATGAAGTGCAACATCAAAAGAATCAGACAACTCTTCCCAATTAAAAATCCATGGTATTAAATTTAAATGTGCAGAACTCGAAATTGGTAACAATTCTGTTAGTCCCTGTATTATTCCTAAAACTAATGCTTGTATGTATACGTTCACTCTTTTTCTTTCCTTCCCATTTTATAATTATTATACTGTGTTTTTATTTATCTGCAATTACTTGTTTAATAATCTGATAAATATAATTTGCTGATGACTTAGGTGCAACTTTTCCTGGAAGAGCCAAAGCCCATTCAGTTTGCAACTCTCGCCTTTTAGCTTCGTTAAAATCTATCCCTCCTGGTTTAGATGCCAAATCAATTAGAATACACTCCTTACTTACTAATGATAACTTATCTTTATCCAAAATCAAATGAGGAATTGTATTAAAAATAAAATCAAAATCATTTAAATATTTGTCTAATTCTGTTAGATTTATTGCGTTATACCCATAAGCTTTAATCCATGCAATGTCTGAATGTTTTCTTGCCTCACAATACACATTCGCACCAATACCTATCAACATTTTAGCTAAAATTTTGCCTATTCTTCCAAACCCCAATATTAAGCACTTACTTCCATGTAAAGTTATTTTGCTCTTTTCCATGGCAATTTGAATTGCTCCTTCTGCAGTTGGTATAGAATTTAACACTGTTAAATCTTCATATTTCAATACATCTATAATTTCATTATTATTTTCTATTTTTACAAAGTTCTTTATTTCCTCAGTTAAGTTACCTGTAATTATTTTTTTATTTTTTACTTTGTTAAATAAATCCCCTATTAAAATCTCTTTTGTTGTATAAATTGAATTTACAGTTTTACCATTTTTGGATAATGGAATAGACGTAATTACTAATTCACAATTTTCCAAAGCATATTCCATATTGTCAAAATGATTGTAAGCTTTTAATTCTTCGGATTGCTCCAATCCATATAAACTCAACTTGTTTCCTTCTTTTTCTAGAAATTTTATCAACTCTAAAATCCTTGAATCTCCACCAATAACGCATATATTCATAATATCAACCCTTTCTGTTTTCTATTATTGAATATATTTCATTTTGGTATTAATTATGCCTTATCTTTCCTTTTCTTGCTCTTGTTGTTCCTGCTCTAATTGTATTTCTTCTTGAATTTTTGCCACTTTACTACCATTTAAAGAGTCTACCAAATTGTACATTTCTTCCAAATATCTATTAGTTTTTCTTTCTTTTTTTGATAGCTTTATCACTATTTTTTTAGATGGTTCATCTGGAATTCTAATTTTTTCTTGTATTGCTGCAAATATTGGTTGCTCAACTATTTTTTCTTCCAATGATTTATCCAATTCAAGCGCAATATTTATATAATTTATAGCCTGTTCTTTTTTTCCTTTTATTAATGAAATCTGGGCTAAATAAAAATACCCCATTGGTTCAAGCTCCTCTTCCTGAAGAGCACGTTGAAAATATTTTTCTGCTGAATCTAATTCCCCTTGAATCATTGCAATTAAAGCCAAATTATACTGTCCATTATATAAATAAGTATTTAATTTTGCTGCCCTTAAATAATATTCTCTAGCCTTTTGAAAATCATTTAATCTAGTAAATGACATACCTATATGATAATACAATTCATATTCGGCTGGATGATATTTAAGTGCAGTCATATAAATTGATATTGCTTCCTTAAATCTATCTTCTTCATATAAAATATTTCCCAATAATTTTGTTGCATCTAGATAATCAGGTTTCATTCTTAACAAATCTTGAAGCATTATTATAGCCTCTTCATTTTTTTCAGTTTTCTGTAATAATGAAGCAACTTTAAAATGCATCTCGAAATCTTTCTCATTTAACTCTACAGCTCTTATATATTCATCTAAAGCAGCATTCATTTTTCCATCTTTTTCATATAACATTCCCAATATCTTATGAGCTGTATAATTTTTAGGATATTTATCGACTATTTTTAAAGCATACTTTTTAGCCTGTTCATCTTTATTCATAAATAAAAGAGTTTTTAATTTAAATATTTTCACTTTCTCTGTTATCGTATTATTTTTAATAATTAAAAATACAAATAGTAATAACATTAAAACTATTATTGCTACTATTATTATTGTTTCCCAAACCATTACTTACCTCTTTTACATTTTTAATTCAAACAATGCTTTTATTGTTTGTTTTTCTATAATTCAATCAATTATATTTACATTTTCAAATAAATTATTTTTCAAATTTAACTTTGTAATTTGCTATACATTGTTCAATTATATCCTCTGCCTCTGCTCTTCCATACATTTTTCCAACACTTGTGTGTTTGCCTTCAAGAGTTTTATAAACCTCAAAGAAATGCATTATTTCTTCCATATATTGATTTGGTAACTGATTAATATCTTTATACGTATTTAAATATGGATCATTTTTGCATATCGCTATGATTTTTTCATCTTCTTCATCATTATCAATCATCTTAAGAACACCGATTGGATAGCATTCAACCAAAGTCATTGGAATAATTTCCTCCTGACTTATAACCAACACATCTAATGGATCATTATCTCCAGCATAAGTTCTTGGAATAAATCCATAATTAGCTGGATAATGCGTTGCTGTATACAATACCCTATCTAATTTTAATAATCCAGTTTCTTTATCTAATTCATATTTATTTCTACCATTTTTTTGAATTTCTACAACTGCCACAAAGTCATCCTTTTGTATTCTCTCTCCATTAATATCATGCCAAATATTCATTTTACATCATATCCTTTCTTTCGTTTTCCTTTATTTTATGATATTATGGTTGAAATGTCAATAATTAAAAAGATTTAGGGACACCCTTGAAAAAATTTGGGGACACCCTTAAAAATTACGTAATTTTTAAGGGTGTCCCAAAATTTTTTAAGGGTGTCCCCAATTTTTTAATACCCTAGTTTTTTAACCGTATCTTTAATATCGCTCTTATAATCATCATCAACATTTATATAAATAACAGTCTTATCAATTCTTTCCAAAAACTTATATTTACCATTAGCTTCAACATTAAATGATGAATAATTTTTCCCACTTAATTCAACTCTGGTTCTTGCTGTATCAGTATCAAATTTTTCTCTATTAATTCTAAAAAATGTGTCTGCGTCATCTTCATTTTTAAAAGTATAAAATTCAATTTGATAATCGTCTTTTCTTGCTACATATCCTTCTTTTACGTACACATCTGAACCTTTGAATTGGTTAGTAACTTCAACAACATCGAAATCATTATCCTCCATTATAGATATAAATTTATCAGATGTAATTGAATCTTTTGTTATATGTATCACTTTTTTTAATAAAAATACTCCTCCTATAATTCCTGATACCACAAGTATAATTAATATTATTGCTATTGCTAAAGCAATTTTCTCTGTTTTACTTTTCATAGTAAATTCTCCCTTCTTTTTTACATTTTTGGTTCACAAGTAAGATTTATTCCTAAATTTTTAAGAACATTCAATTCACTCTTTTCTATTATATAGCTTGAATGCGCCTCACATCCTCTTAATTTGCTTAAATTATTTATAGCCTTTTCAATAATTGGATTTGTAATTGAACATATACTAAGTGCTATTAAAACTTCTTGTAAATTTAGGCAATACGATGTTTTATATGATGTTTTCTTTTTCATATTAAATATTCCAGATAATACTGAAGGTGATAAAAGATATTCCTCATCAGGTATTCTTGTTATCTCTTTAATTGCATTCAAAACTGCAGCACTTGCTGCACTTAATAAGTCAGATTCTTTTCCCGTGATTATTTTATCATTTGGTAACTTTATCGCAATGGCATTGCATCCATCGTTCTCAGATTTTTCCAACGCTACTTTTGCAACATCTCTATCCGTTAGTGATAATCCTAATTTATCCATTAAGCCTTTTATTCTATCTACAGTATCTTCCGTACATATTCCTTGTTTGTAATCGCATAAAATATTATAATATCTTCTAACAATCTCATCTCTAGCAGCTTGAGCTACAGTTTCATCATCAACGATACATGTTTTTATCATGTTAACACCCATATCTGTAGGTGATTTATAAATTTCTTCACCTGTTATTCTCATCAAGATATTTTTTAAAATTGGAAATGTTGATATATCCCTATTATAATTAATTGCATTTTCCCCATAAGCTTCTAAATGAAATGGGTCTATCATATTGACGTCTTTCAATTCTGCTGTTGCGGCTTCATACGCAATATTTACAGGATGCATTAAACTTAAATTCCATACTGGAAAAGTTTCAAATTTAGCATATCCTGCCTTAACCCCCTTCTTATGTTCATGATATAGTTGAGACAAACATGTTCCTAATTTTCCACTATTTGCACCGGGTGCTGTAACTACCACAAGCTTTTTAGTAGTTTCTATATATGGATTTTTTCCATATCCTTCATCACTTACAATTAAATCAACATCATCTGGATATCCAGGAGTAGGTCTGTGAATGTACATTTTTATGTTGCGTTCTTTCAATATTTTTTCAAGATGTGAAATGTTATTTCCGTCTCTAAATAATGTTACAACCACACTATTTATGTTGATATCAAGCTTTTGCAAATTTTCTATTAATCTTAATAATTCTAACTCATAACTAATGCCATAGTCAGCTCTAATCTTGCTTTTTTCAATATCAGCTGCGTTTATACAGAATATAACTTCCAAATCATCTTTAAATTTTTGAAGCAACTTTATTTTTGCATCTGGCTTAAATCCTGGTAAAACTCTTGTTGCATGATAATCATCAAATATCTTTCCACCAAATTCTAGATAAAGCTTATTATCAAACTTTTTTATCCTTTCTTCAATTTTTTCGCTTTGCACTTTTAAATACTTCTCACTGTCAAATCCTACTTTCATTTCTACCTCCACAAAACCCCTAGCACATCATACTTTTTTACCAATAAAAAAATAGATTTAAAACAAAATCTCTTTAAGGAGTTTTTTTTAAATCTATCATATAATGTTTATAACATATCTTGTCAATTTATGTCAAGAATTACGTTACAACTTTTCAAATTTTATTAATACATTCCACCCATTGCTGCTGCATCATCATGTGCTGCACCGCAATTACAATTTTTTTCTTTTTTATCTGTAACAATACTTTCTGTGGTTAATACCATTGAAGCTATTGAGGCAGCGTTTTGTAATGCACTTCTTGAAACTTTTGTAGGATCTACAATTCCTGCTTTTTTCATATCAACATAAACTTCATCTTGTGCATTAAATCCTGTTCCTACAGGGCTTTGTTTTACTTTTTCTAATATAACTGCTGGCTCTAAACCTGCGTTAATAGCAATTTGTTTTACTGGTTCTTCTAATGCTTTTAGTACTATTCTGGCCCCTATTTTTTCATCATCTTTTAAGTCTTTCAAAATTTCTTCCACAGCAGGAATAATATTTACAAATGCAGTTCCACCACCTGCAACTATTCCTTCTTCTACTGCTGCTCTTGTTGCTGATAAAGCATCTTCAATTCTTAGTTTTTTATCTTTCATTTCCACTTCAGTAGCTGCACCAACTTCAATTACAGCAACTCCACCAGCTATTTTTGCTAGTCTTTCTTGTAAATTTTCTTTATCAAATTCACTTAATTCTTCTGATATTTGAGCTTTAACTTGATTTACTCTTTCTGCTATTTTGGCTTTATCTCCCATACCATCAACTATTATTGTATTCTCCTTAGATACCTTAACTTGTTTTGCTCTACCTAATTGCTCAACAGTTGTATTTTTAAGTTCTAATCCTAAATCAGAAGTAATAACTTCTCCTCCTGTCAAAATTGCTAAATCTTCTAACATTGCTTTTCTCTTGTCTCCAAAACTTGGAGCTTTAACTGCAACAACATTTAGAACTCCTCTTAATTTATTTAAAACTAATGTTGATAAAGCTTCTCCTTCAATATCATCACATACTATTACTAGTTTTCCAGATGATTGCATTAATTCCTCTAATAAAGGCAAAATTTCTTGTATGTTACTAATTTTCTTATCCGTAATTAATATATATGGGTTATCAATAACAGCTTCCATTTTTTCTGTATCTGTAACCATATATGGTGACACATAACCTTTATCAAATTGCATTCCTTCAACTATATTTAATTGTGTATTTGATGTTTTAGATTCTTCAATTGTAATAACACCATCTTTTGAAACTTTTTCCATAGCCTCTGAAATCAATTCTCCAATTTCATCGTTATTAGCTGATATACTTGCAACCCTTGCAATATCTTCTTTTCCATTAACCTCTGAACTATTCTTTCTTAAAGCTTCAACTGCTGCGTTAACGGCTTTATCAATTCCTCTTTTTATTGCCATTGGATCTCCACCAGCTGCTACGTTTTTTACACCTTCTTTTATCATGCTTTGAGCTAAAACTGTTGCTGTTGTTGTTCCGTCACCTGCAACATCGTTTGTTTTTGTAGATACTTCTTTCACTAAACGAGCTCCCATGTTTTCGAACGGATCATCAAGTTCAATTTCTTTTGCTATTGTAACGCCGTCATTAGTAATTAATGGTGCCCCATAGTTTTTGTCTAAAACAACATTTCTTCCTTTTGGTCCTAATGTAACCTTAACTGTATCGGCTAATTGATTAACCCCATCTAATAATTTTTTTCTGGCTTCCTCACCAAATTTAATTTCCTTTGCCATCTAAAAACTCCTCCTTCATATTGAACTTCATATTAAAACATTTCACTATTCTACAATAGCCAAAATATCGCTCTGTTTTACAATAATTAAATCTTCTCCTTCGTATTTTATTTCTGTTCCTGCATATTTATTTAGAACAACTTTATCTCCTTTTTTTATGTACATTTTAACTTCATTACCATCAACCTGCCCACCTGGTCCAACTTCAAGAACTTCAGCAATTTGTGGTTTTTCTTTACTATTTGCAGTTAAAATAATTCCACTTTTTGTTGTTTCTTCTGCCTCTTTCATTTTTACTACAACTCTGTCTAATAATGGTTTTAACATTAAAATTACCTCCTTTTTATTTATGAATAATTACAATGATATATTATATTCATTTTGTAATTATTTTATGACAAAATTATTAGCAGTCTTTTTACTTGACTGCTAATAATTTACACCCATGTTTTACAAAAGTCAATATTTTTGCTTAAAATTCACAAAATTTTCACAAAAGAAAATACAAGCATAACATTCACATTATGCTTGTACATCATATTACTTATTATTTTAAAATTGCTTTTATAAACTCCACAAATAATGGTGCTGGTCTATCAGGCCTAGATTTAAACTCTGGATGAAATTGTCCAGCAATGAAAAACTTATTAGTTGGAATTTCCACAATTTCAACCAACTTTCCATCTGGTGATGTTCCTGAACATACCAATCCATTTTTCTCTAATACATCTTTATAATCATTATTAAATTCAAATCTATGTCTATGTCTTTCTGAAATTATATCTTGACTATATATTTTATGAGCCAAAGTATCTGGTTTTATTTTACATGGATATGCTCCTAAGCGCATAGTTCCACCTTTTTTTCTAATATCTTTTTGCTCCTTCATAATATGTATTACTGGATTTTTGCAGTTTTCGTCTAATTCAGCAGAATTTGCATCTTCTATTTTTGCCACATTTCTTGCAAATTCTATTACTGCCATCTGCATTCCTAAGCAAATTCCTAAAAATGGAATATTGTTTTCTCTTGCATATTTGATTGTTTCTATCTTTCCTTCAACACCTCTAGTTCCAAATCCACCAGGAACTAAAATTCCATTATACTTACTTAAAATTCTTTCAGCTGTTTCTGAATTAACTTTCTCACAATCAACCAATTCAATGTTAACTGTGGTATTATTAGCAAAACCTCCATGCTTCAAACTTTCTATTACTGATAGATATGAATCTTCTAATTGAATATATTTTCCGACAATTGCAATATTTACATTTTTATCCTCTAAGTTTTTAATTCTATCTATCATTTCCTGCCATTCAACATTTTTAGGTTCATTCTTTTCCAAATGTAATTTATTGCATACAACTTCGGCTAATCCTTGTTCCTCCAACATTAGTGGAACTTCATATAAATCTGATACTGTTGTATTTTCAATTATATTCTCCTTTTTTACGTTACAAAATAGTGCCATTTTTTCCTTCATTCCATCCGGAATTTCTCCATCTGCACGGCATACCAATATGTCTGGCTTAATTCCTAAGCTTTGTAACTCTTTAACCGAATGCTGTGTTGGCTTTGATTTTAATTCATTAGAACCCGAAATGTATGGTAATAACGTTACATGTATATAAATTACATCATCTTCATGTTGTTCAATTCCAACTTGTCTAATTGCCTCTAAGAAAGGTAAACTTTCAATATCACCAACAGTTCCACCAATTTCTGTAATTACAATTTCAACTTCAGTATCATCATACTTATACACTTTTTCTTTAATTTGATTTGTAATGTGAGGTATTACTTGAACAGTTTTTCCAAGATAGTCTCCTCTTCTTTCCTTTTCAATTACCTCTGAGTAAATTCTTCCTGTTGTAATACTACTATTCTTTGATAGATTTTCATCTATAAATCTTTCATAATGACCTAAATCTAAGTCAGTTTCAGCTCCATCATCTGTTACAAATACTTCGCCATGCTCACATGGATTCATTGTTCCTGGATCAACATTAATATATGGATCAAATTTTTGTGCAGTAACTTTATATCCTCTGTTCTTTAACAATCTTCCCAAAGATGCCGCTGTAATGCCCTTTCCTAATCCTGATACTACTCCTCCTGTAACAAAAATGTACTTTGTTTTCATTATAATTCCTTCTTTCCGTTACCGCTTTATAAATGAAAATAAAAAAAGATTTAAAAAAATCTCCACAAAAAACGCGGTTTTTTTTAAATCTAAATTTATTCTAACATTCACTTATGAATTTTTCAATAGTTTAATTCAAATTTTTGGATTTTTTAATAAAACACCTAATTTTTATCTTAAAAAGATTTTCTACAATTGACAATTACATAAACAAGCTATACAATCACTTTATAAAAACAAAGGAGGAATTTTTATGACACCACATATTAGTTCAAAAAAAGAAGATATAGCCAAAATAGTTCTATGTCCTGGCGATCCATTACGTGCAAAATACATTGCTGAAAATTTTTTAGAAAATGCAAGGTTAGTTAATTCTGTCCGAAACATCTTAGCATACACTGGTACATACAAAGGAAAAGAAATAACAGTATTCGCCTCAGGTATGGGAATGCCAAGCATGGGAATTTATTGTTATGAATTATATAAATTTTATGATGTTGATTCAATAATTAGAATAGGCTCATGCGGAGCGTACGACGAAACTTTAAATATATTTGATACTATACTAGTAGAAAAAAGCTACACCGAGGGTAATTTTGCTAAAGCATTAAATAACAAAGACTGCCATATTGTTGACGCCAGTGTAGAATTAAATAATATAATAAAGAGTACTGCAAAATCACAAAATATAAACTGTATCCCAGCCAATGTATTATGCAGTGAATGCTTTGATTATTATATTGAAGATATTAACGTGTTACTAAACAGATTACCTAGAGATTTCAACATTACAGCCGCTGAAATGGAATCATTTGCACTTTTCTATACCGCTAAATATTTAAATAAAAAAGCAGCTTGCCTACTAACCGTGGTAGATTCTCATTACAAAAAGCAAGAAATCTCTGCTGAAGAAAGAGAAAAATCACTTAACGATATGATTAAACTTGCTTTAGAGAGTGCTTTGAAGCTTTAAAAAAAGAAACGCCATAAGCGTTTCTTTTTTATTTTGTAATAGATAAAATTTTGTATTTAGCAACTCCTGCTGGTGCTTGAACTTCTACAATTTCATTTTTCTTAGAACCTAGTAAAGCCATTCCAATAGGAGATTCATTTGAAATTCTGTTTTGTAGTAAATCAGCTTCTGTTGAACCAACAATTGTGTACACTACTTCCTCATCAAATTCTTCATCCCATAATTTAACAGTATTACCTACTTGAACAGTTTTAGTATCTATTTCAGAATCATCTATAATTTTTGCATATCTAACTTTATTTTCTAATTCAGCTATTTTGTCTTCATTAGCAGCTTGTGCACTTTTTGCTTCATCATATTCTGAATTTTCTGATAAATCTCCAAAACCTAAAGCTACTTTTATTCTTTCAGCAATTTCTGCTCTTTTTTCTGTTTTTAAATATTCTAATTCTTTTTCTAAATTTTCAAATCCTTCTTGAGTTAATATTACTTCCTTTTCTTCCACTTTTTACCCTCCTCAATGTATAATTTAAGTGTCTTAAATATATTAAATCAGTTTTTCTATTTTGTCAATACTTTACGCTAAAAATTCACATTTATGTAGAGGACCTCTCACCCCTTCTAAACCAATAATCTTAATGTTATATTCATTAAATAATTCCTCAATTTTTTGCCCCTTTTTTAAACAATATTCCAAATAAAATTTATCATTAATTTCACCAAAATATTCACTTACATAATCTTTACTCGTTTTATCAATTTCTACAACAAAATTATTTACCAATACCCCATTAAATTTATTGTTAAATGATATCTTTTCTTTATTTAAATTTATTATCAAAGATTTAGTATTAATATTATATTCATTTAAATCTTGTTCAGAAAAATCGAAATTTATAATATATTTCGCATTTCTAGCACTTTTTCTTTTATTATTTGAAACCGTTATTAGAACACCCTCATTATATAATTTATTTTCCAATCTTCTATAATACCTTAAATTTTCTGTTATTATATTTACAGTCTTAAACCTTAAAATCAATTCATTTATTATCTTCACATTATCTTTGCTATACTCATTTACAAAAATATATACATCTTCTAAATTCATAATTCGCATACTAATATTAAATATATATTCTATTATTTTTATAACACATTCCTTCATAAGTTGTTTTCCATCTATGGCATGTTCATTTTTTATTTTTTCTTTTAAAAACTCCAATTTTTTATCAAAAATAAAACAATTTATCTTATTTTTTTCTTGAAAATGCTGAATTTTATTAAATATAATTCTATTAAAAGCATTTCCATATTCACCACATTTTGGAATTAAAATTAAGTAACCATCTTTTATTTCTTCAAATTTTACTTTCATCAAAAAATTTCTTATTTTTGTAATAATCTTTTCATATTTTTTTTCATATTTTCTATCATTAAATCTAACAAATGCCACTACATTATCATTTATCGTACCCATAAAAAATCACCAACATAAAACTTTTTTTAATTTTATGTTGATGTCTTTTTTATTATTCACAAATTTTTATAATCCTAACGTATTTTTTATGATTTTCCATACACTGTTTTTCTCAAATCCTTTTCTCCAATATCCTGCTCCAGCTAAATCATATTGATTAACTAACTCAAGCTTCTTTTCAAAAGATTTTTCATCTTCTATCCACATTTTATACAAGTATCCACCTTGTTCATATTGAATGTAATACTGTTGTAAGTCCTCTTTCCACTCTTTTGAACTGTTTGAAGGTATTGAATTTTCCACGTTATTCATTGTAACTACAGAACCTTTTATTGTTTCATCATTCTTTGTTTGCCATAATTTTGTATAGAAAGGCAAAGCTAAAATTATCTTGTCTGATGGAACATTATCATAATTCATAAAGTTTTTCAAACTATTTTCTACCCAATTATAACCTGATGTTGTACCTATTTTAGATGTTCCATATTGATCATAAGCCATAAACACAACATAGTCAGCTACATCACCTATTACATTTCTATCATAACATAGCGACCAATTATCGCCTCCATTAGGTGCTGTTACATCCACAGATAAACAGATTCCTTTACTACGTAATTGAGGTGCCAATTCAATCAAAAATCTTGAAAATGCTTCACTATCAGCTTTATACATATATTCAAAATCTATATTTATTCCATCTAGTTTATATTTATCACAGTATTGTATTATATCCTTGATCATGATATCACGTAATTTATAATTATTTATTATGCTTGAAAATTCATCTATTGTATTTGACAATGTATCATTTGACACTTTTGCCCACACTTTGTATCCATTTTTATGTGCCCAATTTATGTATTGTACTCCTTCATCTCCGACATTTTCAACAATTCTAGATTGAAGTAGTACATCCATCATTGATAAATTTTCTTTTTCAGTATCTTGTAATTTTAAATAAAAGAATGATGGTGAAACTACATTTACACCTTCGTATTTCTTATCTGAATTGTCGGGTGCTTTATTATATTCTGAGAAATATTCCCAAACTAAGCTAATCTTACCATCCACTTGCTTTGGATACTCTTTATTTTCTCTTTCCACTGTGATTTTTTCCACATATTTTTCTGGTAAGTAACCTAAATTTCCATTATCGGTTCTAACTTTAATCCATCCTTTTGGTAAAGAATTTGGTTCTACTTCAGCCACAACTACTTTATTTCCTTTTTCAACAGTTTCTATTGTTCTAGAAAAAATAGTAGGTTTTGATTTTACCCAAAGATTTCTACTTGCCTTTGCGGTAGTTAGCTTTCTATCTAATGATTCTAATATAACCTTATTATCTTTAACATCAATTTTTAAATCATACACGTCCGCCATTTCAGAAATAGGCAAATAATATATGTTATTTTCTAATTTAGCTGAACCTTTTATGCTTTTTGTAACTCCATTTATAGTAATCTTATTTTCGTCTATTTTTAGAACAGCTAGTTTAGTATCTGATGATGTAACTATTTGTTTGTATTGTTCATCATAGTATATATTATTATCATAATAATTCTTTATATCATTTAATGATAAATAAACAACATCGTTTTCATCAATTATTAAGTCTTGCTTCATTCTTCCTGTTACATTTGAATAATTTATTACAAGATTAGTTTTATCTGTTATTTCATTATTAACGTAATTAGGTGCAACTTTTATTGTAAATGCTATTATTGCTAGTAAAACAATAGCAATAATTATTCTCAAAATTATTTTTAACACCCTATGTTTCGACTTTCCATTTTTTTCATTAATTTCATTATTCTCATGCTTCATTCTACATCTCTCCTATCTGCTTTTCATCGGTTCAGCAATTCTGTTTAATCCAAGATTCAACTGTCTACGTCTTTTCATGTTATTAATTATATTCTCTCTGCTTTCAGATTTCTTAATTGAATCACCAACTTCTGTTAATCCTGTTGTAAGATTCGACATTTCATTTTGTATTCCCTTAAGTGAAGCAGACAACAACAAAGGCTTGTCTCTTTTCATAAAACCTTTTATTTTAAGAATTACTCTAGCGAACACTCCTGAGCGTTCCTTCACTTCAGCTTGTTTTTGTAACTCTTTAATACTAAAGAAACTCCTTTGAGCTTTTTTTACACACTCCATAATTCTTTGTTGAATATTAGGTACTGCTTGTTCATAATACTTAACTTGCATGTTTAAAGCCCTAATCTCGTTATTTTTTCCATCAATTACATCATCTTTTTCCAATATTTCGTTTTCAAGTTTCTTTATATTCTCATCTTTTCTTCTGCTCTCTGCATAAAATTTATAAACATTATCTATATCAGAATTATTTCCCAAAGCTTTATAATTGTTTTTATACAAGAAATCAAATGTCTCATCATATCCATTTGGATTTTTTTCTATGTTTGAAGCAAACTTTTGAATAGCTTTTTGACGAATATATTCATCAACTTTATTTTCATTTAAATATTCTATAACATCCTTTGTTACAACCTTTGAGTCAATTTCTGAAATAAAAGATTCGTACTTAGCCATATTTATGGAATTTTTCAAATTATCTTCTCGTTCTTTTACTCTTTTTTCTGCCTTTATAACATTCGGATACATATTAATATCTGGAGAACTATGTTTTTCAATATTTGACAACATATTAAGTTTTTCCTCATACTTTTTATATTCTCTCATCTGACAAAATAATTTTTTTGTTGTATTTTTATTAATATTTAATTCTTGCGATATTTTTTGTGCATTTTTTTCATCTTCAAAATCCTGAACTAATAACAATGTTCCGTATATTCTATCACCTGTTATTTTTAATTTTTGATCTAATTTTTCTTTTGTATTCAAGCTGTTTCTTCCTTTCAAAATTAATTTAAAAAATTTAACATCTTATACAGTTTTAATGATAACATACTTGCTCTTATTGTTCAATTACTTTAAGACATTTTTCTTATAAGTTTTTTATAACACTTTATGTAACATTTATTTTTATAATTAATATTATATATAAAAAAGGAGGTAATATATTATGTTTGGTTTATTCAAAAAAACTTTGGGAGTATGTTTAATAGGATTGGGATTGGGTATCTTACTAGTATTATTGCTTCCTTTAACAGGATGGCTTTTTGCTATTGGTGTTGCAGTTTGTATTGTTGGGCTAGTATGGTTAGCCTGTTAAATAAAGGAGTGTGTTGAATAATGACAATTGTTGTAAAAAAAGTGCCTAAGTTTTTAAGAGGCTTTGTTAAATTAATTTTTGGAATCAAGGACTAATTTTACATACTTTGATGAGAAAATGTTACTCCATTTTCACCTTGTCTAAAAAAATAAATTGGGTTAAATCAAACAATAAAAATATAATCTGATTTAACCCAATTTACTTATTATTTTTAACTTATAATTATGCTCTTTTAACTTTTCCTGAACGTAAACATTTTGCGCATACGTGTATTCTTTTTACTTCACCATCAACATCAGCTTTAACTGTTCTTAGGTTTGGTGAAAATGTTCTTGTAGCTCTTCTACTTACATGTGAACGAGCAATACTTATTTTATTTCCCCAATTTTTTGTTTTTTCACAAATTTCACATTTTGCCATTATTATTGCACCTCCTATATGCATTTATTAAATTGACTATTTATAATACTAACATAAGTTTCAAAAAAAATCAAGTCTTTTTCAAAAAAAATCATATATGATGTTATGTTTTTTACAACTTATAAAATAAATATCATAATTTAGTAAAATGTGTAGATACTAACCTTATACGAGGTGATTTATTTGACTATAATTAACTGTACCTCCAATTGCATTCATCAAAAAGAGGGAAAATGCACATTAAATAATACCAAAAAGCAATCATTCAACACTACCATAGATTGTGCGTATTATAAAAAAAGAGTTTAAAAAATCAACCACCCGTATCTTAATAAATTAAAGTATACTGGTGGCTGATTAATTTTATTCTATACTCTCTTTTTCTTCGTTTTCATTTTCTGCTTCTGTTTCTATATATTCATCTATAACTATTTGTTGATTTTCATCTAATTTATATTTTGGTAACTCTGGTAACTCATCAAGGCTGCTCAACCCAAACATTTTCAAAAACTTAGGACTTGTTTCATACATTGTTGGTCTTCCAGGAGCATCTTTTCTTCCAGCTTCTTGAATTAATTCATATTCCAATAATTTATAAATTGTGCCATCTGAACTCACTCCACGAATTGATTCAATTTCTGCTCTTGTAATTTTAGGATTATATGCTATTATTGACACTACTTCTAAGGCTGCTGGCGATAAATTTGGCTTACTTCTTTTATCAAAAACAGGATAAATGTATTCATAATTTTCTTTTTTCGCACATAATTGATAACTATCATCTACTTTTATTACCTCTATCCCCCTATTTTCATTGCTATATTCATTTTTCATTATTTCTATTATAGATATTATCTCGTCTCTTCCTAATTCAGTTGCAGACATCAACTCTTTTACTTCAACTTGCCTTCCTGCAGCAAATAAAATTGACTCAATTATCCCTTGTTGTTTCTTATAATCCATTACTATATCGCTCCTTTTCTAATATGTTTTATTAAATCATTCATAACCCAATCTGTCAAGTGATATTTAATTAAATAGCTTTTAATACATTTGAAAAAATTTAATAGAAATAACTAGATAATACTTGAACAATAACATTTAATATGTTACTATAAAGAAAAACAAAAAAAGTGAGGCGTTGCACTATGGCAAATGATAAAAATAAAAAAATTGAAGTAGTAAAAGGTAAAGGAAAATTGAATATATCTCCTGTAAAATCACACTTAGACGTTGAAAAGCCAAAAAACAAAACTGATAAAAATAAAATTATAATTCCTAAAGTTAAAAAATAATAAAGTGCACAGTCTGAAACTAAGTCGAGACTGTGCACCTTTTTATTTACTCTTTATATATGTTATTCAATTAATTAAATTATGTTACATTGCTTCAGCTGTTTCTTCTTTTTCACTTTCAGTATTTGAGTTGTCATCTTGATTTACAACTTCCAAACTAGAAACAGATACTTCATAAGCTACTTTTGTTTCAACTGTTCCATCTTCATATTTTTTCTCATAAGTTCTAGATTGAACTCTACCTACAACTTTAACTTCTGTTCCAACTGGAATGTTTTCACAAAATCTAGCATTTCTTCCCCATGCAATACATGGTATG
>OCVV010608340.1_pt1 | contig 19606 bp, 14 predicted proteins | sample 1539721 | NCBI WGS metagenome assembly OCVV01 (sample SAMN02144230, study PRJEB22623) | gut metagenome | biome: sheep rumen | host: Ovis aries | place: New Zealand
TAAGAATGGCTACTTTTAGTATGCGATTATTAAGCCAAATAAAATAATTATGAAATTTTACTTGATTTATTTATAGTTGGCTCATAAAAATAGCTAATATCAATTTTGATTATACTAATTATATTTGATAATTTAAATATCTTTTTAATATTTTGTTTTTAACTATATTTTTCTTAAAAACTGAAGTTTATAAGGATTCTACCTACAAAACTTCAGCTTTTAATAAGTTATTTAATTATTTTCACTTTGAAGCTTTACGCTATCATAAGATTTTAAGTTATAGATATTAACTAAATAATAGGCAGTTTGTGTATATGTTGGATCATATACATAGGCTATAACTTCAACACCTATTTCTTTATTCTTTGAAATATACATCTCAAATACATTTCTAGTTTCAGGTGTTCTACCTTCTGGAGTAAACACAATTTCTACGCTATCAATAAAATAATCATTATCTAATAACCTTTGTTTTAAATTACTAACGATTGTTTCAACATCTGATTCTTTTGTTAGATAAACATTTAAGTCACTACAATATTGGAACACATATGTGAATGCGCTTGTATATTCATATTGAGTAGCTTCATCTGATGACATATCAGGAAATTTATCAGTTAGATTTGCAAGATATGATTCAATTTTGTCAATTGGATATTTAGGAATTGGTAAAGTATCTCCGCCAATTAAAGATATAATTGTAGTTAATTCATCATTTGTAGATACGCTTGAAATACTAAAGGCTATATTCTTTGTTGATGATAGATAGATTATAGTTCCTTTATTATCAAATTCTGTATATCCATTATTTTTAGCCCTAGTTACTATTTCTTCTTTTATAGAATCAAAGCTTGAATCAGGCATAGTATAGATATATAAAACATTTGATGAATATTCATATCTTTCCGCAATATTAATTCTAAAATCTAATGCGGTCTCATTAGGTGAATATGATGTATATAGATTTTGAATATCTTCTGATTGGTATGGTACCTCATGCGGTTTAATCGTTAATTTAACTACAGTGTAATCTCCATCATCAAATAATTCATAATGTAATTCAGTTGAATAATCATTAGATAATCTATATTGACCTAATTCTAGATATCTAATCATATAATTGTTCTCAAGTGAATCTAAGAAGAAATCAAATGAATTATTATTTATGTATGTTAAAGTTGCGTAAATATAGAATTCTTTTGAATCTTCTTTTTTCTTTATTTCAAAATCTTTAACATATTCCATCTTAGGTATACTAACTGTATACTCTAGTTCAGTTAATACTTCTTCTAATTTTGTACTATCCCAATTATCAAATGATACAGGATTAGTTTTTATAGATTCTTTATTCGATTTATTAAATGAATAAGATAATTCACCATTTTCATCAACCATTTTGAATGATATACTATTTTCACTATTATTATAAACGATATTGTTTTCACTTAATTTAGATGAAAAATATTCAGTTCTTACTCCATCAACATATCCTTCGTTAACTACTATAGTAATTTCATAACTATTATCATCTAATTTATATATTTTGTATGTGCCTCTATAGAATAGTTCTGTATAAGGATTAACGTTTTGTTTTATCAACCCATAGATTACTAATTCAAATTCATTTTCTGTAAAGAATGTCATATGTGAATTAGAATTATAACTAATTAATTCTTCATTACCATATTCATTATTCTTATATGTAACAGTGACGTTATTAAAATCAAATGTTGTATTTTCTATTAATTTTTCATAATTATCATCATGATTATCTTTATCAACATCAACTAGATGTGTTGGACTAGTATCTATTCTATTTAAGCTTATATTGCCTTTCATTACTAATTCAGTTCTATTTAGATTGAATGATAGATATGTAGACATAGAATATGTGTCATCATCACTGTCATAAGTTATTGATGTAGGTATAAGCATAGGAACGCTAAATTCACTAATATGGTAATTATGACTAAATTCATCATTTAATCCATCATAATATGTGTGTGGATCATGAAATATTATAGAATCACTTCTTGATTCATATATACCTAAAATAGCGTATAATTTATCATTTTTATCTTTTAATGATATTTCATATTCTCCAAAACTTATGTTAAGTATCGTGGTAGTAGGGAATAACATTATATTTAGAGATGATAAAATATCCTCAATATCATCTTTAGTATAATTAGAATTAGGATATTCTACTGTTCCATCTAATGATTTTGATGCATATTCCAGGTGATTATTTTTAGTTAAGTTATCAGGATTAATTGTATCAACGATTGTGACAGTTAAATTAGCTGATAATTCGTTATTATATGAACAAGTTAGTTCTACTGTCCCAGCTTTTAACGCTGTAATAACATATCCATCAACTGAAATATAATCTTGATATTCATCACTAATATTAATAGATAATTTATTCATATCTATTTCTGCGTCTAATGGATAAATATCAATATGAAGTTCTATTGATTCATTAACATTTAAAGTTACATCTTTTTCTTTAAATTCTATTCTTTCTACTTTTGGTTTAGTGGTATTTGAATCACTAGGTACATCAGCTGTAGTATTTAATTCTTTAGTTATTGAATCAATAAAATTTGTATTAGTAGAACTAGTTGTATCTGTACATCCTACAAGGAATAAGGCTAAAAATAGTAATGTGAAAAATAGTTTCTTAAACATGTTTTCCTCCGTCATTTCACCTATTATTATATTATATTCATATAAAAATATGAAAGATTAATTGATATACAGATAATAAGATAGAGAAAAAAGTAAAAAATAGAGAGGCAAATTCGCCTCTCTATTATATGGTTTAACTCTTGTTTTGTTTATTGCATGAACAATTATTAGAACACTTTAAAGAGTAATAATAATCTTTTAACGCTTTAGAACCATTCGCATATTGGCATTGTGAACATTCACCTGTTGGAATATGTTTGATTCTTTTATAGATATATGAACCTATTATATAAAGCAGATATGCGCCTAACAAAACAATTATTATTATCTCCCAAAATTTCATATTATTCTTCTACTACTGGGTGAGCTTTATTATATTTAACGATTAAGTATATTGATAAAGCAATTAGTGCAGCAAATATGAATGAAGTCCACCAGAAAGTTCCTACTAGATAGATTATTGTAGCAACTACATAAGATGTTAAGAGCCAGAATAATAAAGTGCCTTTGAATGATTTATTTGAGAGTTCTGCTTTAGCAGTTGCGACAGCTGCGAAGCATGGGATTGTTAACATATTGAATGCGATGAATGCGATTAATCCCGCAATATTAATGTTAGTAGCGTTTATTGTAGCGTGTGCTGCGTTTACGCCATCTTCATCTAATACAATATTATATAGTGTTAAGTATGCATCAGCTTTTTCTTCTGGTGTATCAGCTGTTTCAATCTTAGCTTTGCTTGAAGCTTGAGATAAAACTTGGAAAGTTGCTATAACGTTTTCTTTAGCGATTAAGCCAGTTACTGCAGATACTGGGAAAATCCATCCGCTTTCACTTAATTGGCTACCAAATCCAAGTGGAGTAAATACTGGAGTGATTGCCATACCGAAGTGAGCTAATATTGAATCGTTTTGGTCTTTATAATCATCTTCTTTAATTTGAGTTACATATTCATCATATGATACTAGGAGAACTGGGTTTAATACCGCAATCTTGAACGCTTCTTGTTCTGCTTCATCTTCTAATTCTTCATAGTATGTGATTACATCACCGAATCCGATTGCGAGTTCACCTTCTTCATCAAATGCTTCTAAATCATCATATCCTTCTAGAACTGCTTTATATGCAGCGTTATCACTGACCATAGTTTCAAATGTTTCATCAGCGATTCCATTTGGATCAGCTTGTTCAATATATTTTAAAGTTGATGTGAAGCTTTGTAAGAACCAAATAACTACTGTAGATAATAGAATGATTGTGAAAGCTTTTTTAACGAAGTGTTTTAATTTATCCCATAAGTGAATCATTAATGATTTAAATTGAGGTAATCTATATTGAGGTAATTCCATAATGAATGGTGGAACTTTTCCTCTCATAGTTGTATTTCTCATAAGTAATACAGTAATGATTGCGACAGTGATACCTAATAAATACATTGAATATGTAATTACATCAGCATTTCCTACACCAAAATATGATACGATTCCACCTGCGATTGCGGTAAGAATTGGAAGTTTAGCTCCGCATGAGAAGAATGGAATAACTCTTACTGTAGCGGTTCTTTCTTTATCATCAGCGAGTGTACGAGTATTAATCATCGCTGGAATTGAACAACCAAAGCCCATAATCATAGGCATGAAGGCTCTACCTGATAAACCGAACTTACGGAAAATACGATCTAGAATAAATGCGATACGTGCCATATATCCTGAATCTTCTAAGATTGAGAAGAAAAGGAATAATAATAGTATTTGAGGCAAGAATGATAATACAGCGAATACACCAGCTAAAATACCATCAACAATTAATCCAGATAACCATGGAGCAGCGTTAGCTAGAGCTAATCCTGCAAGATGTGACAACCAGTCAGTAAATCCAATTAGTAATGATTGTAACATTACACCAGGAGAATTAATTCCTCCTTCGTGCCATAAGCTACCAGCAAAATATTCACTATTAGCAAATGAATCTGATTTGATTAATTTTCCTAACCAGAATAAGTTTTCAGAGAATGTTAAGTGGAAAATTAAGAATAGAATTGCTAAGAAGATTAAGATACCAAATACTCTATTTGTTAATACTTTATCAATCTTATCAGATTTAGCGTAACTATCTAGTACTTTCTTTCCTTTTTCGTTAACCTTTTCTTCTCCTTTTGTTTTAATAGTTCCAAATTCATTTGAAATGAATTTATATCTAGCATCAGCTATTATAGCTTCAAAATCTTCTCCAAAGGTATTATCTTTGAAAGTGGATTTGAATTCATCTACTATATGAACTAATTCAGGATGATCTTTAACTTCTAATTCATCATATTCAGCTAATTTAACTGCGTGGAATAATGGATTTTCTACTTTCGCAGCTTCAAAAGCTATTCTGCAGTCATTAATTAAATGATATAAATTAGAATCTTTTAATACAGTATGACCAACCTTGCCTTTCTTACAAGCTTCATAAGCTCTTTCCATTAGTTCTACTGTATTATTTTCTTTAAGAGCACTGATTCCTACAACTGGAACTCCTAATTTTTCTTCTAATACTTTAATATTGATAGTTTCATTATTCTTTTCAATAACGTCTATCATATTTAAAGCTACTACAACAGGAACATCAATTTCTAGTAATTGAGTTGTTAAATATAAGTTTCTTTCTAAGTTTGTCGCATCAACTATATTGATTACACAATCAGGATGTTCATCAAGGATATAGTTTCTCGCAATTACTTCTTCTGGTGTATATGGTGATAATGAATATATACCAGGAAGGTCAACTATCGCTACTTGTTCAGAAAGTTTTTTATAAACACCTTCTCTTTTGTCGACAGTTACACCAGGCCAGTTACCAACATGTGCAGTTGAACCAGTTAGTGAGTTAAATAATGTAGTTTTACCACTGTTAGGGTTTCCAGCAAGCGCAAATTTAAGCATATTATTTAGAACCCTCCATTTCTAAGCTGATTAGTTCAGCTTCGTCCTTTCTTAAAGTTAATTCATAACCTCTTATTGTTACTTCTAGTGGATCGCCTAATGGTGCTTTTTTCTTAAGTAATACATGAGCACCAGGAGTTACTCCCATATCAAAGAGTCTTCTTCTGACTTTACCACTCCCAGCGACACTTACAATGTTGCCTTCTTCGCCAATTAAAAATTCGCTTAATAATTTAGTCATTTATCCTCCTACGCAACTAAAATTTTTCTTGACACATTACTATCTAAGGCAAGTCTTCCTTCCTTAACTTGACAAATAGTGCTTCCACTAGTACTAGATAAAACAACAATAGTACTATTGATAGTGATACCTAAACTCTCCAAATGTTTTTTAGTTTTTTCATCAACCAATATCTTTACAATTTTTAATTCTGTATTAAGTGGTGCTAATATTATAGGCATAGTAAAACCTCCCTAGTTAGTTATAACTAACATTAATATACACTTAATATTATATTGTGTCAATAAAAAAATAATTATATTTTTAAAATATAACTAAATTTCAACATATTTTAAATTGTTAGTCATATCAAATTAATTATTAAAAATAAAATAAGAGAGTTGTGTTCTCCCTTAATTTATTAAAATAATATTTCTTCTTCTATATTTAAATCGTATTCTTTATCAGTTTCTACTGATACACTGATACTATATCCATATAAAGAAATAGATTTAGTATAATAACATTTATCTTTATAATAAACTAATCCTTCTTTAGATGGAATATTCTTTATTTCATCTATTGTTAAACCTATTCCTGTTGATTTCGCTAAAGCTTCTTTTAAAGTCCAATATTTATTAAATGATGCTTTAGAATCTATTAATTTAATAGTTTCATCATCAAATGAATATTCAATAACTCTATTATTTAGTTTATCTCTTTTTTCAATATCTATTCCACATTCATTATCACACATGATAAACACTACATAATTATTTGTATGAGATATATTAAAATATCCATTTTTACTATATGGTTTTTTATATTCATTATAATAAATTTCATCATTAAGATATTTATGAATAAAATAAGCTGCGCCTAAAGATAGAAGTTTATCATCTTCATTCTTATATGATTCCATCTTTTCTCTTCTTTCTTCGCTAATAAACTTAACTATTTCTTTATAATATATTCTTATTTTACTTATAGTTAAATATCTTATTAAATAAGTTTTCATAATTGGATTATACAATAAATATATAAAAAATGGAATTATGAAGAATTCCGCATTTTATTTATAAATATCTATTTTCTAAATAGTGTAGAATAATATGCTTATACTATAAATATTCTTATATATTTTCTCAAATATCTGTTAATAAAATAATGCTTTCTATATAAGTATCGAATCTTGGAAGTTCAAAGTTTAGTTTTCCTCTTTCCTTTGATGATAATATTCTATAATTCATTTATAAAATCAATAATCATTTATATTTTGTTATATTGTTTATAATTTGTTATAATTCTTTATTTCTTTTATAAAAATATAAGTTATCCAAATTTTGATTTTTTGATATGATTTGGATAACTTATAATTAGTTTTTAAAATAAATCTTCTATTGTAATTACTCTATTTATCATATTGCTATACATATTTTTCTTCAGTCCATATGTTGATATAAGAACTAGTTGTATAGTATTTTTTGTATTTGTAGTTTTTCTATATATATCTATTTTTCTTCTTAGTTTTAATGCGTATTCTTTATCAATTTCAAATTCAGAATTGTAGAATTTTATTTCACAAATAGTTGTTACTCTATCTTTTCTATCTATAACTAAATCTAATTGTGCTCCCTCACTTTCATCATTACTTCTTTTATACCATGGATAATTTGAACTTAAAACACCACCGATAGATAAAGCAGATTTGATTTTATCAATTTGATTTAAACATACTAGTTCAAATCCTAAAGCTTCATAATTGATTCTTGATTGACTAAGATATGAATTAGACCAAAAATGATGATCATTATTGTCTTTGTTCTTTATAAACTTAAGATAAAATAGACTATAATAATCACACAATCTATATACTATTTCTTTTTTATCTCCATATCTAACATATGATTCTACAAAACCTGATACTTCTAATGAATTTAACATTTTAGAAAGAACACCATTATAAGAGAAATTAGCATTTTCAGCGATTTCTTTTCTTGATATACCATATCTGTGTTTACCTAGTAATTCAACAATTTTAGTTATTCCTTCTTCATTTTCAAATAAAGTTGAATAAAGAATATTAAATTCATTCTTCAATGATGCGTTTGAATCAAAAAACATTGAATCTATATTTTCATTTAAAGTTAAATCCCTATCTATATAATTTAGATAATATGGTATTCCGCCAAGAACCATATATAATCTGACTATATCTTCTTTCGACCAATATATTTCTTTTGATACTAGATATTGTTCAGTTTCTTCTAATGTAAATGGTTTTAATGTAATTAAAGCTGAATGTCTGTCAAAGAGTCCGCCTTTATTTTTGATTATCTTATCTTGTATCCAACTAGATGATGAGCCACAAACGATAAAAAGAAGATTATTTTTAGATGAACCATAATGATTCCAAAAGTATTCAAACGATTCTAAGAATTTACTTTTTTTAGAGTCAAGCCAAGGCATCTCATCAAAAAATACTACTAATCTTATTGTTGAATCAAAAGAATCTAAATATTCTCTTAGTGATAAAAACGCATCACTCCATGTTTTAGATTTCTTTTCTATTTTAGATAAGTGGTATAATTCTTTATCAAAATTATCAAGTTGTTCAGATAGATTTTGATTCCTTGCGCCTGTTAATTTGAATGTGATTTTTCCATTAAAGGCTTCATCTATTAAATATGTTTTGCCTATTCTTCTTCTACCACTAACTATAACAAGTTGAGATTGTTTAGAATTGTAACACTTTTCTAATTGTTTTAATTCAGATTTTCTACCGATTAAATTATTATTTTCCATACTTGAATTATATATCAATTAAGTATTAAAATCAATTATAAGTTATCCAAATTTTGATTTTTTTACCACTTTTGGATAACCTATAAATAAAATTTGTAAATGCTTTAATATGTTCATTTATATAATAAATGAGGAATTGATAGCTCAATTCCTCATTATATTTATTCAGTTTGTTCTACAGGTTCAGTGTTATCCGCATGTTCTTTTGCATATTGTTCTTCCATTTCAGGAGTTGGAAGTCCATCTAAACCTGGGAACTTTTCATGTCTAATCTTTAATTCATCAACTAGTCTATTATATTCTGTTTCAGTTAATTCATACTTCTTCATATATAGAACAAATGCGATGAACATTAGTGCGAATGGAACTAATGTCATTAATAACAACATTCCAATCTTTTGATTTGATTCAACTGTAGTAAGCAAGTTTTCTATTAAAGTTGCTTTAACGTCAGATGTTTCAGTTCCTGAATCGATTTCAGATATCTTGTTAGTAACATCAGTTACTCTACAGATTAAATATGTCATAGATGTGAAAGCTACTATGATAGCTGAAGCCATCTTTGTTAAGAATGGTCTAGTTGATGTGATAATAGCTTCTTCACGGTGTCCTGAATGATATTCATTATATTCTACTGTATTTAAAATAGAGATCATCATTACAAGGTAGAATCCATATTGTCCAAAGTTAGAAAACATATATCCAATTGTTAAAATCCAGAATCCAACCATTCCAAGATTGCCACCAAATATACCTACCGCAATCATCATTAGATATCCAACCGCAGATACAATCATCATAACTTTCATGATTTGTTTTCTTTCCCATTTCTTAGAAATCATAGGATAGATAACCATTAATACTGCAGTAGCCGCAACACCAATTGTTGAGAATAATGAGTATAATCCACCTTTATATCCATAAGTGAAATATACATACATTGATCCAACACCACCACCGATAATACCATTACCGATTTGTTGGATTAAGAATATAATTACCATCCACATTAAAGGCCTATTATGAACAACTGTACTAACTACATCTTTAATAGATGCATGTTTAGTTTTTTCTCCTTCTTCTTTCTTAGTATGTGGATTAGGTTCAATAACTCCGAAAATAGTTACACAGATAAACGCTAACGCAAGAATACATACAACAATTGATACAATACCAAATGCAGTTTTTGTTGATCCACCAATTGGATTATCACCAATTGTTAACATTGGAACTAACATAGATAGTAATGTTCCACCGATACCTGCACATAGAATTGCTCTTGAAGTTAAATTGTTTCTTGTGTTCGCATCGCTTGATAAAGCTGGGACCATTCCCCAATATGAAATATCATGCATTGTATAAGTGACACTATATAGTATATAACAAATACCAAAATGTACTACAAATCCCCAACCTTCAAATGGGCTTGTGAATATTGATACAACAACTAGCACAGTTGATACCATACCGATCGCTAACCAAGGTTTAAATTTGCCCCATTTAGTACGAGTACGTTCAATGATGTAGCCCATAACTGGATCGTTTACTGCATCAAATATTCTCGCAGCAACCATTATCGCAGTAACTACACCGATTTGGCCGTTTGTTAATCCTTTTGTCAATAATACGAAAGTTAAAATAAAGTTAGTAAAGAGCTGATAAATGCCATCTCTACCAATCGTGCCTAAAGGATAGGCAATGAGGTTTCGCTTCCTCATTTTCTCATTTTCATCCATATGTTTCTCCTAAAAAAATAAATTGTCAATGACTATTATATTTTATATGAAAATGAGAAATAAATAAAGCATTATTTTATCCAAGTGCTATATCCATAGCCATCATCATCACAAATCCTATCGCAAAAGCGATAATTGAATAGTTTGAGTGACTACCAACCTGCATAGATGGAATGATTTCATCAATTACAACATATACCATCGCTCCAGCTGCGAAAGATAAAATATAAGGTAATGATGGTTTAACTATTGATAATAATCCTATAGCGAGTAAAGCCGCTAAAGGTTCAACTATTCCTGATAAAAAACCATATAGAAAAGCTTTAGGTTTAGAAGTCCCTTCTTGATATAGAGGCATAGATATAATAGAACCTTCAGGGAAATTCTGTATCGCTATACCAATTGATAAAGCTAATGCGCCTGCTAAAGTAATAGATTCATTACCATATAGTGCTCCAGCGAACACAACTCCAACAGCCATACCCTCAGGTATATTATGTAAAGTTACCGCAAATAACATCTTTGTTGTTTTCTTAAAATTAGATTTTAGGCCTTCTTCTACATTTCCTTCATGAGTATGTGGAACAACTTCATCAAGAATTAACATAAAGATGATACCTATCATAAATCCAATTAACGCAGGTAAAAATGATAATTTACCCATTGATTCAGACAATTCAATTGATGGATCAATTAAACTCCAGATAGATGCGGCTGTCATAACTCCACCCGCAAAACCTAATAGGATTTTATGAACTTTTTCATTCATATTCTTTTTCATAAAGAATACAAGTAAGCTACCTAGAGTAGTTCCGAGTAGTGGTATAGTTAATCCAATAAATAATTCCATATCATCGCCTCCTCAACGTAGGGATTTATTTTATTACTAATTAAAATTAGAGTCAAGCGATATAGTAAAATTAAAAACCGCCTATTTATAAGCGGTTTATAATGATTATAATCTTATATTATATACTATTCAGTAAATCTATATTTCTTGAATGCGTGTAATCCTTCGAATACAGCTTCATCTTTTAATTCATCTTCAATTCTTAATAATTGGTTGTATTTAGCCATTCTATCAGTTCTTGAAGCTGAACCAGTCTTGATTTGTCCAGAGTTAGTCGCAACTGCTAAATCAGCGATTGTAGTATCTTCAGTTTCACCAGATCTATGAGAGATCATGCATGTATAGCCATTAGTTTGAGCCATTCTAACTGTATCTAATGTTTCAGTTAATGTACCAATTTGGTTAACTTTTACAAGTACTGAGTTAGCTACATTAGTAGTGATACCTTTTCTTAAGAAATCTTTATTAGTAACGAATAAATCATCACCAACTAATTGGATTTCATTGCCTAACTTAGCTGTCATCTTTTGCCAGCCATCCCAGTCAGATTCTGCTAAACCATCTTCAATTGTAATGATTGGATATTCATCGACCATCTTCTTATACCAAGCGATTAATTGAGCGCTAGTCTTAGTACCTTGTTTAGATTTAGCTAAAGTATATGTTCCATCACCATTATAGAATTCGCTAGATGCAACGTCCATTCCTAAGAAAATTTGTTTTCCAGGAACATATCCAGCTGCCTTAATAGCTTCCATAATTAATTCTAGAGGTTCAGTGTTGCCTTTCTTACAAGAAGGAGCGAATCCACCTTCATCGCCTACTGCAGTATTATATCCTTTAGCTTTTAAAACACCTTTTAATGCGTGGAATGTTTCAACGCCGGCTCTTAAAGCTTCATGGAATGTATCAAATCCTGCAGGAATAATGAAGAATTCTTGGAAATCAACAGTTGAATCTGCATGTGCACCACCATTGATAACGTTCATCATAGGTGTAGGTAATACTTTAGCGTTTGTACCACCAATATATCTATATAAAGGCATATTGTAGTAATTTGCAGCTGCGTGCGCAACAGCGAGTGATACGCCTAATGTAGCGTTAGCGCCTAAATTCTTTTTGAATGGAGTTCCATCTAATGCTAAGATTGCTTTATCAACACCAACTTGATCAGCAGCGTTCATTCCTTCTACTACTGGAGCTATTTTTTCATTAACGTTTTGTACAGCTTTTAAAACACCTTTACCAAGGTATCTGCTCTTATCGCCATCTCTTAATTCTAATGCTTCGCTTTCACCAGTTGAAGCTCCGCTTGGAACGATTGCTCTTCCTTTAGTTCCATCTTCTAATGTAACTTCAACTTCTACAGTTGGATTACCTCTAGAGTCTAATACTTCTCTAGCGTAAACTTTTTCAATTCTTAATAAATCTACCATTTTTGTCTCCTTATTTTTTTATTTACCTGCTAAATTATATTTTTTATTTATGACTTTGTCAAGTTAAATAATATAGCCCTTAAAGGGCTTATTATATTCATATTCATTATTTTGGTTAGAAAATATTTATTTTTTTCATAAAAAATGTTGATTTTCTTAATTTCTAGATAAATAATTTTTATGTTGTGAGGGTTTATGAAAAACGAATATTTATTAAAAGTATATCAAGAATGTGAATCAAGAAATTATGGAAAAGTAGAGTTTCTAGATGCGGTTAAAGAATTCTTAGAATCTATAGAACTTTACGCTGATAAGCATCCAGAACTAAAAAAATATGCAGTACTAGAAAGATTAGTTGAACCAGAAAGACTAATAGAATTTAGAGTTCCTTGGGTTGACGATAATGGAAATGTTCACGTTAATAGAGGATATAGAGTACAATTCAATTCCGCTATTGGTCCATATAAAGGTGGAATTAGATTACATCCATCAGTAAACCAATCTATTATTAAATTCTTAGGTTTCGAACAAGTTTTAAAAAATTCTATTACTGGTCTTCCTTTAGGAGGAGGAAAGGGTGGATCTGATTTTGATCCAAAAGGAAAAAGCGAATTTGAGATAATGAGATTCTGCCAGAGTTTTATGACTGAGCTCTATAGACATATAGGCAGTATGGTAGATGTTCCTGCAGGAGATATCGGTACTGGTGCTAGAGAAGTTGGATATATGTATGGAGCCTATAAAAAACTAGTTAATTCTTTTGATGGCGCTTTTACTGGAAAAGGATTAGAATTTGGTGGTTCACTCGCAAGAACTGAAGCTACTGGTTTTGGATTAATATATTTCACTGAGAAAATGTTAAAAACTCAACTTAATACTTCTTTTAAGGATAAAAGAGTAATTATCACTGGTTCAGGAAATGTTGCGTTATACGCACTTAAAAAAGCGGCTGAACTAGGTGCTAAAGTTATCGCTATGAGCGATTCAAATGGATATGTAGTTGATGAAAACGGAATTAACTTTGATACATTAAAAGTTATTAAAGAAGTTAAAAGAGAAAGAATTAAAGAATATCAAACTCAAGTACCTACATCAAAATATTTTGAAGGCTCAAAAGGAATATATTCTTTAAAAGCTGATATATTATTACCATGTGCTACGCAAAATGAAATTGATTTGGATGCGGCTAAGATAATCGTTAAGAATGGTATATGTTGTGTTAGTGAAGGCGCTAATAGGCCATCATCAAATGAAGCCGCAAAATATTTTGTAGATAATAAAGTGTTATACGGACCTGGAAAAGCCGCCAACTGTGGTGGTGTAATGGTATCAGGATTTGAAATGATTCAAAATTCAGAAAGAGAAAAATGGACATTTGAATACACTGATAATAGGCTAAAGGAAAGAATGGAAGAAATATATGATTCTATATATAAGATTTCATCAGAATATGGTAATTCATATAACACTATATTAGGCGCTGATATATTAGGATTTGAAAAAGTAGCGAACGCTATGATTAAAGAAGGAATTATATAGAAAAAGGGAGCAAAAGCCCCTTTTTCTATATAATATTGATTATTCTTCTTTTAATAAATCTAATAGAACTTCTTTTGCGATTATTAAACCCATAGTCGCAGGCACGAACACTAATGAAGACGGAGCGTGCCTATTTTTATTGTTTTCATCTACAATAACTGAATTAACTGGTTTTTCAATTGAATAGACAACTTTTAAAGAAGGAATATTCCTTGATTTAAGTTCTTTTCTTAATACTTTCGCAAGTGGGTCCATTTCTGTTTTATAGATATCTGATACTCTTAACATAGTTGGATCTAGTTTATTACCTGCACCAGTTGATGATATAATCTTTACATTATTTTTATAGCATTCTTCTATTATATCTATTTTAGATGTGATAGTGTCAATACAATCGATACAATAATCATAGGATTTGAAATCGATATCAGATTTATTATCTGGTAAATAGAATATATTATAAGTTACTACATTAGCGTTTTTATTGATATCTAATATTCTTTTTCTAGCGATTTCTGTTTTATATTCACCTATTGTTGAATGTAAAGCGAATATCTGTCTATTTAGATTAGATGTAGATATAGTATCATTATCGATTAATACGAAATTAGATATTCCAGAACGAGCGAGAGCTTCTACTACGTATCCACCAACTCCACCTAAACCAAATATCGCTACAGTTTTATTTTTTAATTTATCTATATAGTTTTTTCCTAGAATACTTTCGCATCTTATAAATTGTTCATCCATATTACCAAATAAAATCATCCTTAGAGACGATATTTCTTTCATCTAAATCATTGAATCTTCTTACAAATTCTACAAAGTCATCTCTAACTAAAGGTTTCGAGAAATAGAATCCTTGAATTAGATTTGCGCCAGCATTTATTACAAGTTCTAATTGTTCTTTTGTTTCAACTCCTTCTTGTATTACATTACATCCAAGAGATCTGAATGTTTTAATATTAGATACTAAAAGAGTTTTAGATTTTTCGTTATTAGATGCATCCCATAAAATAGATGAATCCATCTTGATATTTAGATAGTTAGTAGACATAACGTTTGATATATTTGAATATGCAGTTCCATAATCATCTAGTGAGAAACTGAATCCTAAATCCATAAGTCTATTAATTAAAATTGAGAAACTCTTTATATTAGACGCTGATGAAGTTTCAGTGATTTCTAAGTTAATCATATTGATTGGAACATTATATTGTTTTAAGAAATCTAGATATCTTTCTACAATGCCTTTTTCAAGCATTTGATAGAATGATAAGTTCACTTCAACATATTTGATTCCTAATTTATCAAATCCATAACTCCATATATCCTGACATACTCTTTCAAAAACGATATCACCTATTTTAGCGATATTTCCATCAAATTCCGCTACAGGTATAAATTCAGATGGAGGAATGTATCCAAGTTCAGAATCATTTAATCTACATAGTGCTTCACAGCTTATAATCTTCTTTGATGTTGAATCATAGATAGGTTGATAATATACTTCAAAGCTTCTATCTTTTATCGCTCTATATAGAGCTTTTTCTATCATTTCATATCTTCTTAAAAAATCAAAATCTTTACCTTTTAAGAATGTTAATTTTTCAGTTAGAACCTTAGGTTCGAATTCAGCGAGTTTATAGTGAGATTTTGGATTATCAATATCTTCAGGAACTTTCGCTATAGATATAATCATATGTGGATCAATAGAGAATTCAGAATCAGTAATTGAATTCTCAAATGTTTTTCTTAATTTTGATTCAATTACTTCAATATTCCTATTCTTATTTACAAGTAATACAAATGTGTCTTCACTATATCTATATAATTCTGATTTAGGAGAACAACTTTCAATTAAGTAAGAGATATAATTGATCATCTTCTTCTTTGATTTTTCATCCATTAATGAATTATAGTAAACTAAATTCAAGAATTTAATATTAATAACTGTGTATTTATAGCCATATTTGCCATATAATCTAACATTTACTTTATATGAAGATTGATTTGGTAGTTTAGTTTCATTATTTATTAAGCCATCATTACAATCGACCGTTAACATGATTCCATATATCGCAATTGTTTCAACTAATGCTTCTATTTGTAAATCAGAATATAAAGCTTGTATAACAATACCAACACTAATAAATAATATGAACCATCTAAATCCTTTCATATATTCATTATCGAGTAATGTCCAAGTTTTAAATAAAGATACAATCGCATTAACAAAATAAAGTAGAGCAATTACATATAAAACAATTATACCCATTTGTCTATGATATACACCGTTTTCATCATAGATAAATATTGTATGAAATAATGGATTAAGACATACAAATACTTCAAGCAATAATATAGGAGTCCAGAATAACCAATAGAACTTCTTTCCTTTATCTTTCGCTGCACCATTAAGCAACATTACATACAATGAAAAAGCAGGAGATAATAAAGTATGAAGAACAAAATATGTCATTGATTCTACTTCATTAGCGATTCTAGTAACTAGTGGGGGAACATCAAGTTCTAAAATGATGTCTCTTACAAAGCTTGCGAATGCTGTTATTAAAAGGTTGATTAACAAAAACGTAATAATATTGCGTTCAGGAGATTTTCTGTAATTTTTAAATGGTCTAAATATTAATGCGATTAGTGCTAATACAAATGTCGCTATATATAGACCTAAACTAAATGGTAATTTCATAATAACTCCAAGTAAAAATATTTAATTATTAGGCCATGTCCTCATTTTTCTAGTTTCGCCATCAATAGTAATCGTTTCATTAAACCATTCTTGATCTTTTAGTTTAGTTTGATTATTAGAACAAGATAGTGCGATGCCTTCAGTTGCACATGAAACAACGATATTTCCATTCATTGGTTTAAAACCAGTCGAATGAATATAATTTCCTCCAATCGCAACACCAGTTTTATCTGAAACTAGTTGTCCTTTTGAGTTTTCTTTTGAACCTGCAGTAGCGATTTCATATGAATCGCATACTGTTGTACAATACACTTCATCAGTCCAAACTGATATTCTATCTATAAATTCCTGTGTTGGGAATTGATTATCCGTTATTCCTGTATATTCATCAGTTCCACAACAACATGTGACTACGCACATCTTAGGTTTAAGTAAAGCTAGGAAATCCACATTAGATGAAGTTTTAGACCCGTGGTGTCCTGCCTTATATAAATCTACTTCAGGCATTGTCTTTTCTTTAGTTGAACCATCATAATATTCTACAAACTTCTTTTCACCCTTCTTCTCTAAATCTCCACCTAGGAAGAAATAATGTTCACTATCGGTATCTTTATATGTGAATAGAGTCAATACTGAATAATCATTTTCATCATCGCTTTCTTGATTGAAATAATAATAATTATAAAGGATTGTCATAGTCACATTTTCAGATAATTCATATGTTCTTTGTGCACCATTTTGATTATTATAACAATCAGCTGCGTAATACCATTTAGCGCCTTCAGTTACTTCATTTTCAAAAGCGGTTATTACTTTCTTATAAGTTTGAGTTGTTTTAGTTGTGTGCTCATTAGTGATGATTGTGCCAAATTCATAAGCTTCAGCGAACTTAGGAAACGCATCTATATGATCTTGATCTCCATGAGTCATAATGACATATTCTAACTTTTTATCAGTACAGTAATTATCTATATATGCGCTAGTTGTATTAAATGAACCACTTCTTGAACCCGCATCAATTAATACATCAGTATCTCCAGCTTTAATATAGATAGAATCACCTGCATAGTCATTACCTAACATCATGAAATGGATTTGAAAATCATCGTATATATCTGTTGCGAAATCTACGTTTGCTTTAGTACCATTATCATGAGTAGTTGTTTTATTATTGTTGTTGGTATCAGCGTTATTAGGAGAGTTTTTAAGGAATTCTAGTCCTGGAATATCAATAATTCCTTTAACCTCTAAAAAATATAACGCAACCGCAATAATCACAATTAATAAAATGATAGTAATAGTTAAAGCAGGAGCTTTTTTCATCCCCTTTTTAACTGCTTTTTTAACCATTCTTTTAGTAGATTTTCCTCTAGGCATAAATGATCTCCTTCAAAATTACATTGTAATTTTACCATATATTTTTTTAATAAAAAAGAATATTTTTTTAATCGATTAATCGGGTAGGATGGGTGGTTAACCCACGTACTCCCACACCATCGCTCATGCGGTCCCGCAAGCGCGGTTCGGCTAACGCTTCCTACTACCAAGCGTCTAGTAGACTTTCACCACCAAGCTATTCCCATGGCGGGGCTTCAACAAAAAGTATCCTAACCACTTAGGATACTAATTGCAGATACATTAAAGATTCTTGCAAAGATATTAACAATATCAAGATTCATTGTCCCATAGTTTTCGAGTCTAATTATATGTCTTCTACTATATCCAACTTGATCAGCCAATTCTTCTTGTGTTAAATTTCTTTTTACTCTTAAATCCTTAATATTTTTAGCGATTCTTTTAGAATCTATTTGTCCATTCATAATATTACCTCCAATCGGGACTATCCAATTGAATAATATGAATGGCACATTAATTATATCATTTATATACAACTTTTAAATCTTTTAATTTATAATCAAGCTCATTTTTCGCTTGAGCTATCTTGTTAAACATTTTGAATTGCTTATTTAAATCATAAATATACTTACTGTATTTATGTTCTCCCTCAGTTTCATTATATATCTTTAAATATGATATGTAATATTTCATTTCAAAAGAAATAATCATATCAATAAATGGGATAACAGATGAATATTCCATGAATGCGCCAGTGTTACTAGAAATCATATAACCATTAGCATGCGATAGCATCTGGGATTCATCATAAACCATCTTCATATGTGAATTAAACACTTTATCATCTACAATAACATCATCAATCAAATCATATACTAACTTATTAATGGAACTACCATCAGGTATAAAACCTAAAATATTATCAAATTTAACTTTAAATGAATCAAAATCAATTTTTTCTATATTATCATACCATAAATTATAAGCATCTTTTAAAACATCATTAGTATTTTCACCATATACATTTAAAATACGATACCTTGTATGTTTAGTCACTATTTCAGCTAAATATCTTTTATCTTCATAATGTGGTAATTTAGCAATATAGCGATTCATAGCAGCTAGTTCAACTAATGGTTTAAATTTGCATTTTACAACTTCTGAAAATCCAAATGTCTTATCAAGAGCAATATTATCAATTCCTAATCCTAATTCTTGAAAAATATAAGATTGAGAATTCTCACCCATTTTTTCTTCAATTAATTGGGCATATTTAAATAAAATTTCTTTTTGTTTTGTTGCACAATTTAAATAAAAATTATTAAATTCATTAGTT
>OCVV011351438.1_pt1 | contig 19601 bp, 17 predicted proteins | sample 1539721 | NCBI WGS metagenome assembly OCVV01 (sample SAMN02144230, study PRJEB22623) | gut metagenome | biome: sheep rumen | host: Ovis aries | place: New Zealand
ATTTTTAATTGAATAATTCTTCATCGCACGCCGTGCGACTAATTCAAAATTCCACATTCGTAATTCCACATTCATATTTGGATGTTTTCTCGGTTTTTCTTCATCCTTCAAACCTAAAAAACAATCATTATTCTTTAAAATCTATGCCTCGTAAAAAAAAACTTGAATAAAACCTCTTTGCCGCTTTGGTGGCTTGCTTGAGAGTGGTTTGCATTACAGCCCTTTGGGCTGGCTCCCTCCCCCTCGGGGTTTCTGTCCCCCGGAAACGGGGGAGATTTGTCGAAGACCCACTGACCAAAGGGAAGTAACACGAAGGGGGTGTAAAGACCATTGAAGCAGGGGGAGAGGTTATAGTGAACGCTAAATAACGTTTACCTCTGGCTTCAATTCTATCCCGAATTTTTCTTTTACAGCAGCCTGAACATGTTTCATCAAGGCTACAATTTCGTTTCCTTGAGCTCCTCCCCTGTTATACAGAATAAGAGCTTGATTATGCCACACGCCAGCCTTTCCCATGTTCATTCCCTTCAAACCACACTGGTCAATAAGCCATCCCGCAGGAATCTTATAATAAGTACCATCGCGTTTATCTCCAGGATATTCAGGCATGCTCACCTCAAAATATTTAAGTTCAGGGCAACGTTCTTTTATTTCCTCAAGCGTATCTTTATCAACCACAGGATTCATAAAAAAACTACCTGCATTGCCATATTCAACAGGATTAGGCAATTTATTTCTACGAATTTCAATAATTGCATCACGCAACAACTGCGGCGTAACCCTATTATCAACCTCGTCGGCAGAGCAATTCAGTTTCTCAGCCAAAGCCCCCCTCACATTGCCGTAATCAAGTACTGGAGAAAACTTTCTGCTAAGTTTAAACGTTACATGCGTGATGATATATCTGTTGTACCAGGCATCCTTGAAAATACTGTGACGATAGCCATATTGGCAAAGTCCAGGAAATATTCGTCTATATTCGCCAGTATTCACATCCACCACTTCTATTGAAAAAATAAACTTGCCAACTTCAACACCGTATGCACCAATATTCTGAACTGCACTCGACCCCACATCACCAGGAATAAGCGACAGGTTCTCAAGTCCATGAATATCCTTTTCCACACACCATGCTATCACATCGTCAAAGGTTTCACCCGAGCCACAGTCCACTAAAACAGCATTTTCATCTGCCTTAATATTAGCCACATTCTTCAGTTCCCTCTCCTGAATCATCTTGATTTGGGAATGAAACACAGTGTGGGGATAATCCTTGGTGAGCAGCAAATTACTTCCTGCTCCAACAATCATAAACTCCTCACCGTATTTTATGTGTTTAACAGCCTCTTGAGCATCATAAATAGAATCAAACTCTATAAACTGACGACAGTTAACATCAATACCAAAGGTATTATGCTTTGCAAGACTATAATTTTCGTATATATTTATCATCTACTCTACATAGTTAGTTTCACAAGCTTCCACCTATCACCAATCTTACGGAAGCTCAGCTCTGTTTCCAAACCATTGGCTATACCACGAATACAGAAAATTTTCTGTGTGCTCTCGGTATATTTCTGACCATAGATAATATTGTAAATCATCCCCTCTGGCAACTGAGGTGCAAACGAACTCCACTGCTCTGGAGCCAGCGTACCTGTCATAGTACCAAAGTCATCATCAGGATCAGGCCCCGAGAAATCCAATGGATCGTTAATGCTTGAATACTGAAAATCCTTATCACTAACAAAACGGTGGAAGAACTTCAGGAACGACGCATTCTTGTTCTCATACATAGGCTTATAGTTGATGCTTGTCATCATCCACTGCCCGTCTATACGATTGAAAAGAAACTGCTGAACGGTCTTTATATCAAAGAATATCTTTTCCACAACAACATGCGAGATAGTAGTATCCTTAACCACATTCATCTGCTTTCGGTTGTCAAAGATAAGAGTATAAAAATCCTGATGCATAAAGAAATGTTCCATTCTCCACTTCCCCTTCTCTATCTTCTTTTCTATCTTGCCGTTTCTATACACAGGAAGTGGAAAAAGAATGCGTTTTCTCTGTAGCTTTCTGTTAGCAGCGAAATTAAAGAAGAAATCATCAAACAGCTCGTCGGCAGCCTTTGGCATTGGCTGAGCAGCAATAATATCTTCAAGAGTGTCTGTTGAAGAAGTATCAACAACACCGCTGTCGGCAAGAATTGTGTCGGCATTGGCAACAGGCTTTTTATCCGTACAACTGAAGCAGGTAAACAAAGCCGTTGTAATCATCAAAGCAATGAAAAAAAATGCAACTTTTCTCATTTATAGTCAATTATATTTTTTACAAACCAAAGCTACTTTTAGTTTGCAAATGTACAACATTAATTTCAAATGCAACACAAAAAAACGCATAAAATATGTAGCAATCTCAAAATTATGAATTATGAATTATGTATTATGAATTAAATTCCTTACCTTTGCATTCGATTTTGCAAAATAAAATAGAATAAAACGTTTTAAAAGATATGTTACTCGAAAAGATTGAAGAACTTCTTAAAGAAGTAAGCACACTTACTGCACAGAATGCAGAAGACGTAGAACAGTTGCGTCTGAAGTATTTGAGCAAAAAAGGTGCCATCAACGAACTCATGGGCGAGTTTCGCAATGTAGCAAAAGAACAGAAGAAGGAAATCGGTATCAAAATCAACGAACTGAAGACTGCTGCAACAGATAAAATCAACGCTCTGCGTGATGAACTCGCTGTAGCCGAAGCTTCAAGTGATGATATCGACCTCACTCGTACTGCCTACCCTATACAGTTGGGTACACGTCATCCACTCACCATCGTAAAGAACGAAATCATTGATATATTCAGTCGCATGGGATTCACCCTCTTCCAGGGTCCTGAGGTTGACGACGATCAGCACGTGTTCACAATGCTGAACTTTGCTGCCGACCACCCTGCTCGCGACATGCAAGACACATTCTTCATTGAGCGCAGCAACCCAGCCGATGTAACAAAGAACGTATTACTACGTAGCCACACATCAGGCGACGAGGCTCACTTCATGGAAAATCACCAACCACCATTCCGCATTCTCTGCCCTGGTAGAGTATATCGCAATGAAGCTATCTCTGCACGTGCACACTGTTTCTTCCATCAGGTAGAAGGTTTGTATGTTGACAAGAACGTAAGTTTCACCGACCTTAAGCAGGTTCTGCTTACATTCGCACGCGAAATGTTCGGTCCCGACACTAAAATTCGTCTCCGTCCATCATACTTCCCATTCACAGAACCATCAGCCGAAATGGACATCAGTTGTAACATCTGTGGTGGCGAAGGCTGTGGTTTCTGCAAGCACACTGGTTGGGTAGAAATCCTCGGTTGCGGTATGGTTGACCCACACGACCTTGAAGCTTGTGGCATCGACAGCAGTGTTTACACCGGCTACGCTTTCGGTATGGGTGTTGAGCGCATTGCCAACCTCAAATATCGCGTAAGCGACCTCCGTATGTTCTCAGAGAACGACACTCGCTTCCTCCGCGAATTCGAATCAGCTAATTAAACCTCCCCACAAAATAGAGAGAGAGAACAAAAGGCTTTCGGTTTTCCCGAAAGCCTTTTGTGTTACTTACCACTAACAAAAGTCATAATAGCCAAAACACCTTATTAACAGCATATAGACTGCAAAAGCTCAACAAAGGATATTATACCTATTTCTCAGCTACACAGAACAGCCAATCACTAAGACGATTCATGAACTGCATTACAACTTCTGGCAATGGATACATTTTGTTCATGAACCACATTCTGCGCTCTGCAGTACGTGCTTTTGTGCGTGCATAATGCAGAAAGGCATTAGGCATGTTTTTGCCAGGCACAACAAAGTTAAAATGAGGATTCTTATCCTCAAACTCGTCTATTTCGTGCTCCAACTGACTAACAGCAGTAGCAAACTCGTTGTCCGAGTCTGTTGTCACTCCTGCCACTATTGCCATCACACTAACAAGAAGGCGCTGTAACTGCTCTATGCGGACACAAAGAGCCTCATCACCTAATGAAGCACGCGCCAAACCTAAAACAGCACTAAGCTCATCTATTTCGCCATTAACTTCTATGCGAACATCATCCTTGGCAACACTATCGTTTAACAAGGTTGTTGTTCCTTTATCTCCTTTTCTCGTATAAATGCTCATTATTTCTTCATTATTATATATATAACTATCGGTGCACCAATGATTGGGGTTATAGCATTGAGTGGGATTATACCTCCTTCACCTGGCAGATAGCAACAGATGTTACACACTAAAGCCACCACAGCACCACAGAGCATAGTGCCAGGAAGCAACACACGATGATTCTCGGTTTTGAAAAACAAACGGGCTATATGTGGCACAGCCAAACCGATAAAAGCTACAGGTCCGCAGAAAGCCGTTACTATCGCAGTGAGCAATCCTGTTACCATCAACAAACCGTTGCGCACAAGTTTAACATTAAATCCTAAGTTTATGGCATACTGTGTGCCAAGAAGTAAGGCATTGAGCGGTTTGATAAACATGCAGCTTGCTAATAGCGCTAACAGAACAATTCCAGCAAACACAGGCATATTGCGCATTGACACTCCACCAAAATTGCCCATTCCCCACACCATATAACTCTTCACCCCTTCTTCGGTAGCAAAGAAATTAAGCAGAGAGATGGCAGAATTGGCTATATATCCTATCATCAAACCAATGATAAGCAGCATTACGTTATTACGTACAATATTGCTAAAACCAAAGATTATCATTGTTACAATCATGGCTCCTGCAAAGGCAGAAACAAAAATGGCAACAAAACCTGTGAAAGTGAACATTCCTGCCGACACACTCCCCCCCAGAAGCAACATAACCAGAGCAACCCCTAAACCAGCACCACTGTTGATACCAAACACATCAGGACCAGCCAAAGGATTTCGGAATGCAGTCTGCAACATCAAACCGCTTACAGCAAGAGCTGCTCCCGAAAGAAGAGCAGTAAGCGCTTGGGGCAACCGCGATTCTATGATAATGAAACGCCACGAGGCTTTTTGAACCTCATCGCCCATAATAATAGAGCTAACATCTTTAAGCGGAATGTCAACACTACCAATGATGAGATTCAGAATGAATGCCCCACATATCATCAAAAGCAATATGATTATTTTTATTTGCGATTTCATCATTTTATTTTGTGATAATAACGAAGATATCCAAGTCTCAACTCGGGATGAAGCATGATAATAAAGTCGAGCAACACACGTTCTGGGTGAAAACTTGCCTCTTCAAAATATCTACTTTTCTCTGTGTCACAACCATACACCTGTGCTGTTTTCCATGCCTTCATCTCACCATAACCATGATAGTCGGCATAGATTTCCTGAAGTGTGGCAGGATGCCCTGCATATTTATATATCCACACATCAGCATTACCAGCATCATCGAGCACCTTTTCAAAAGGATAGCTAAGCGAACCGGCATCTTTGTTAGCAGCATACACATAGCGTCCCCCAGCATCCTTTATCATCTCGCTTATAACACTCTTGCCTCCAGGAACATACCACACGCTACCCGTTTTCATCTCTGTGATGATAGAACGGTGAATCTTTGAATTTATTGCTTTCTTCTTTAAGGTGTGATAGTTGCTATCAACCTTATCAAAAAGAGCATTAGCATGTTTCTGCACACCATAGAGCATGCCATAGAACTTCATCCACTCAGCCCTACCCAATGCCGAGGTTTCCATATAGTCGGCAGTTTCAACAATAGGAATACCTATCTCCTCAAGTTTGCCATAGCCACCACTGTTTTCAAATGGCGACACCAGCAACACCTCGGGTTTGCTGTCTATGATTTTCTCTACATCAGCATCAAGTCCACTACCACAATCAGTTATTGTTCCTGCTTTCACCTGCTGATGAATCCAAGGAATATTCATATAGTTCAGATCGCACACACCTGTTATCTGCTTTGCAGCTCCAAGTTCTATGATAAGTGAAGCATGCACCGTGGTGAAGACAACACTTCGTTCCACAGGTGTACGCACCACACTTGATGCCTCCACCTGTTTGTTCTCCCCTTTCTGCTTTAATGTTTCTGCCACATCATCACCTTTCTTGCCCTTAGGCACAAGATAGTATGTGTGTAGTATTCTGCCCTCCTTCCATGGGTCGGTGAGATTTACCTGTGTGTAGTCAGTGTGCTCAATAATAGAAATATGCTTAGCATACTTCAATGCGAGAGTATCCCCACCCTCTGCATGGCTCTTTGATGAAGAGCCATTGCAAGAAGTGAGGATACTTGCTAAAAGGATTAATATGTATAATATCTTACGCATTAGTTCATGAATACAATTGCGTGAGGATTAATTCCGTATGCTGAGAAACTTCTCTCATAGTTACCCTCTCCATCAAAAACATAGATAATACCATTATCGTTAAAGTTACTTGTTGCAACATATATTCTGTTGTCATAAGGATTAACGCTGATAGAATAGATACAACTGTTTTTAAGAGCCTCAGGAATATTCTTAAAGAAAGTTTCTGACTTATTTGTTGCAAAGTTGTAAATAGTCAAATCAGAGGCATAAACAACATAATTAGAGGTCAAACTTGTCCCAATTAACAACTTTCCATTTGCATTTGCAAGAGCTACAGCATCACCATCAACATCAACATACTCTTCTTTAGCAAGATCATAGTATCCCCACTTGCTATTATAGCTTGCATCATAATGACAAATAATTATTTTATTATCAAACGCTATAAATTTAGTTGGGTTAGTTGATATCGTAACGTACTTGATTGCCTTGCTTCCTGCTTCGATTACAGCCATACGGTTGTCGTTGTTATATGCACCTTGCAGCAATACATAAAGCTTGCCCTTTACTGCTATGATATCCTCAGGACGTTCACCAACTTTCAAGCTATCTTCATAAACAAGTTTGTCGCCATCAACTCGCAATGTGCTTACATATCCGCCATAAGAAACTGCATATACCCTATTGCCAATAGTAGTAAGGTTGCGCACTTGACCAAGGTTCTTATATTGCTCAAAGCTAATACGGCTCTTTTCTACACCATAGCCATCGAGCAATGCTACATAGTTGCTGACATTAACAGCCACGAGAAGATCATTGCCATAAACCTCAATATCATTACCGGTGTCACCAAGCTTTACACCATTCTGCTGAACAAACAAATCATTATCATTAATCTTTCCTGTTGCCCAGTCAAAATAGATGATGTTTGAGTTATTTCCACCCATGCTACCTTCATTAAGAATGAATGCACGAGAGGAATTAGGCATTTCTACCTTACCATTACCAAAAGCATTCCACTCATCTTCGCTACAAGATGTGAAAGTGAATGCAACACTTGTAAAAGCTAATAACGCTACTAAAATTTTCTTCATTTCTTTTTTATTTTATATGGTTAAAACTAATATTTTACAACAAGAGAAACATTAAACTGCCGTCCAGGCATAGGATAATACTGTATTATATCATACTGAGCATCAAGAATATTGGTGCATTTTGCCTGCACATCCAACTGAAGTTTTCTCACCTTGAAACTTCTCTGCACACTTAGAGAATGTTCCCAAAAAGAAGGCATTAGGTATTCAATACTGTTTTGTTCTGCTGAATATCTGCGTCCCTGCATCATAACACTATATCCCATGCTAAGCCATGGAGTTGTAAATATCACAGAGCCATTACCACTTATGCGTGGCGTATAAGGCAACAAGTTGTTATATATCAGACTATTCTTGTTGGTTTTATCCACAGCCCTCTGCCATGTGGCAGCAGCAGTAGCTTTCACATCAAAGCCTTTGGAAATATCAATTTGCGTACCCATAGTAACATCCATACCCACAATCTCGGCTTTACCATAGTTTACCATTCGCCACACATAGGTGCTTGGAAAAGCAACTATCTTATCGGTAACATCATTATAATAGCCATCAACAGTTAGAGTGAGATATTTTAGCTTACCAACCTGCATTTCCCATGTTAATCCTGCACTATATTCATGAGCAAGTTCTGGGCGCAAATTTATATTTCCCAATCTGCGATAATACATATCGTTGAATGTTGGTATTCGGAAAGTATTCTTCAGCATAGCTCGCACGTACAGAGCATGGTTACTAAACAATCTGTAACTAAGCGACAGGGATGGGGTGATCTTTTTCTTATCCTTTGGCTTAGCTATATTTTCATTATTAACCTGCTCCATAGCACACAGATATGCCATACTGCCGTCAACTTTCAGTCTGTTCCATCTCCACTTCAAAGCAAGAGCGGTTGTTGAAGTATATCGCTTAGGATTGGGCACATCGTAGGTGGCATTAACATATACATTGCTCTTTAGCTCATTAAAGCTCAAATCCTGAGCAAAAGCAAAATCGAGTCCTTTTACGATATGCCAACCTAACGTAGCACCTGCATAATATTCATTCTGTCGATCTATGTCGGTTTGCACACCTCCTGGATATTGCGAGCCCCAATCTTTATATTGATTCCACGAATGAGTGAACTTCATACGCAGTTTCATCTCTAAATGTTTTGAAAACTGCTTGCTATAAAGAGCTTGTGTAAAGAAATCCTCATCCCACATCATTTCATCAGAAGGATTGGCATATAGTATCACCACACCAGGCAGTTCGCGCTTGGAATAATACCAATAGGCTTTCACATTCAATTTGCTATTGTCGTTAAACGAATGATATATATCAGCCTCACCCTGCCAAGCATTTATTGCCGAATTATAACGATGTTCACGAGTCTTCATCCTTCCATTACGAAGTATATAAGGATAAATGCCATCAGCACGCATCATCTTTCCTGATACACTAACAGATGTTCTCTCACCTATCCGTTGCCACCATCTCAATGAAGGAGTTACCAATCCGAATGAGCCAACCTGTAAGCCTGCCTTAAAGCCATAATATCTACCATCATCAAACTTAGGGCGTTCAGAAACCATTGAGAGCACACCTGCAGCAGCATATTGGCGGGCACTCTGCATAAGATTGTCCTCACCACCTACACTCAACGACACTAGTTGAAGATTCTCAGTGTTATATCGACCTATATCTATCTGACCAGCCTGAGTATTACTGATAGTAATCCCATCATAGCAAACAGCTATATGATGAGCACCGAGATTATGTATCGATACAGTTTTCATTCCTCCGATACCGCCATAATCCTTCACGCTAACACCTGCAAAACGTTTCACTGCATCAGCAACATTGTAAATGCCAAGATTTAACAAATCCTGCTTAGACAACTGTTGCACACTCATCGTTGCACCAACATTTCTTTCAATGCCTTTAGCGGTAACACTCACTTCATCAATGGAAAAAGAGCGCAACGAGTCCTGTCCACACTCCTTAGCGCAGACATCAGGCACCATTCCTACACAGAATGCCAAAAACATAATGAAACGAAAACGATCCATCATACCATCCAACAATGAGAGCCCTTTCTCTCATATCATAATAATATTATTTAGTTTCTCATCCTTCCTCGAGGATTATAGAAACACACAACGACAATGGCAGGTCTTCTGACTTTGCGACTTTCCGATAAGCGTCTTCCCAAGTGTATTATCTGCTCAGTGACATTTGCTTACCAGAGAACATCCGCACACAGCAGCGGGACTGTTCAGGATTCTCACCTGATTCCCTATTAATCTCTGTTACGAGAACCAATTGCGAGTGCAAATATACAAAAAAAAGTAAAAAGGGAAAAGAGTAAAATAGAAAAACCTCTCCAAAGGCCCTCTCCAAAGGCGAGGGAGATACTACGCACTTGAAAAAGGAAAAAAGGGAAAAAGATTCAAGTTTCGTAAGCCATACTTACGAAACTTGAATAAAAGATTTATTTAGAAAGCAACAGTTCTTCAAGTTCTTCCTTATGGCGTCCATTTATTATAATGTGATGATTTCCTATAGGACGAGTAAGGAAATAGCGAGCCTGTTCTGCATGATCGAGCTGCACAATAGTTTGAGTGCGACAAAGATTTGGCTTATTCTCACAAGAAAGGATGGTTGCCTCCTCGGCATAGATGCGACTTGCATCACCACTCATCTTAAAGATGGTGACATTGCCATGCATATAACCTCGAATGCCTACTCCTATACCAGATTCAAAATGTGTATCGAGTTCATAGCGGTCAACCATATTTAATGGAATGGTGCAATGAGCAAACATCAAACGTCCTTTAACTACATCAACACTTGCAGGGTTACACTGGAAACCACTCTTGCCAGTAAGAGCATTTGAAACCATCATGGAAAGAACAGCAGGAACATCGCCTTCACAACCAGCCACGATACCTTCGGCATTTAATTTAGCAAGAGCTATACATCCTGTGTTTCTTACAGCTGTGAGAAGGTCAAAACAACGAATGGTTAAACCAGAGAGAGAATATTTCTCTACAAGCACCTTTAAACACTCATAGATACGCAAAGCTCCAGGGATCGACTCACGAATAGCATCGGTAGGAGCCTTAGACATGAGTTCAACATCGGTGCCATCCTGCTGTGAAGCATAGATATCAAGGAGTTCCTGCATAGGGATATTAATTATCTCGATACCTAACTTAGTGCTGATAGCTTGTGCATCGGCATTACTTGAAATGAGCCAGTCGCTGGGGGCACCAATAACACCAACCTTGGTACCACAGAGCAGTCGTTTAGCATTGCATACATGCTGTAACACTTTGATACGATGACACACATATTCGCTACTACCATGAATAATCTCCCCCAGAATACCATTCTGCTGCATATAGGAAAGAATCTCCATAGAAGCAGCAAGAGAATTACTCTTACCCGATGTGAGCAAATAGATAGGTTGATTACTCTTGCTCTGCAACAAAGGGAGTAACTGATGAAAAATACCTTCAGTGCCACCTGTGCGAACAAAAAGGAGATCGAGCGAATGAGTGCCGTAATCATCAAAATTAGCACCACAGAAATCGTATTCCAAACCAAGAGTCTCAAGGAAATCCTTTGTACTTGCTGTTACCGCCTGCTCATCATGCAGTTCTGAAGTAAGCGTATAAATTGCTATTTTTGCCATATAAAATTGATTGTTTTGGGCAAAGGTATAAAAATTAATTGAACTAAACAACCATTACTCCAAACCACCAAACCAACTATCAAGAACAAATGGTAAACTATAAACTGTAAACTACAAACGGTAAACAGTAAACAATAAAACATCCAAACAGTAAAAGACTCGCTTCTCAGCGAGTCTCATACATATTATACAAAAACATTATGAATTTTAGCGAACAAACTTATTAATAGCGTAAATCAGTCGCTACATAGGGTATTATCAATCTATATGGCTAAATGAATAATCCTTTTGATGTGTGCAAAGTTAGGGCTTATTTCATTACGTGTCAATACTAAGAATATGGTATTTTTGTAATACCTAAAATGAGTTATGTGCTTCACTCTTTTACCCTTTTACTCTATTACCTTTTTGCCTTTTTACTTTTTACTCTTTTACTTTTTTACTTTTAAACGACTCAATAATAACAATTCGAAAGCGTGCTTATTGATTTACATCAAGAAATAACACTGTTAACGCAAACAGTTTAATAATTTGCAAGGATTATCGAAAAAACATCATTACCTTTGCATCGTAAAAACAAAGAAACGGGATTCTGAAATGTTTCCCTTAGGGATAATAACAAAAAGTGAAACGAGCCATTTTCAATAGGGGCTCACAAAGGTAAAAAGATTATGAAGAAAATTGTTTTGACACTCGTTGCTCTTATGAGCATGACAATGGCTTTCGCCGAGAATGTAGAAGCTAAGGCTGCAAACACAGCAGAGGCTTACAACATGACAGTTAACTACGACAAGCTTGCTGAAGCTTTGAGTCTTTCAGTAGATCAGTTGGACGCAGTTAAGGACATTCACAAGACATTCTGTGTTGAGATGATGAATGCTGGTAACGCAGCTAAGGAAGAGCAGAAGGCAGCTATGGACAAGGCTATCGAAAAGGATCTGAAGTTCATGCACAACGTACTTAATAACAAGCAGTATCGTAAGTATCTGTTGCTTCTTAACACCACCATCAACAATCGTGGTCTTAATAAGTAAGAAAATTAAAGAGAGAGAGAATATAAAACTGCTGGTCACAGAAATGTGATTAGCAGTTTTTTGTGTTTATATATTATATACAAAACGAGGGCAGCCAAAAGGACTGCCCTCACCAACACAAAAACTAAACTAGACTTAACTAAATGCGATCACCATAGTCATCACGACTACAATTAATCGAGAAATAATATTGCAAATATAATATTTGTTTTCTTTTCTTCCAAACAATTACATAAAAAAAATACTTTTTACCGTTGTATTTTACGGTTTTGTCGTTTTAGAGAATGACGGTTTTACTAAGCAGATAGTTATCTAAAATTACCATAGCTGCCATAGCTTCAACCACAGGAACAGCACGAGGAAGAACACATGGGTCGTGGCGACCACGAGCCTTGAGAGTGGTGGCATTGCCATCAACATCTACAGTGTGCTGCTCCTGAAGAAGAGTAGCAACAGGTTTGAATGCCACACGGAAATATATATCCTGTCCGTTGGATATACCACCCTGTATGCCACCAGAATGGTTTGTCTGGGTAGTAATACCTAACTGTTCCATCGACTTTGCTCCTGCAACAGCATTACTACTTGCATTGTTTTTAGGAAGAAAGATATCATTCTGCTCACTTCCCAAAGCTGTTACTCCAGCAAAGCCCTCACCATACTCGAATCCTTTCACAGCATTAATACCCAACATAGCTGCCCCCAACTGAGCATGAAGTTTACCAAACTCGGGTTCTCCCAGTCCCACAGGACATCCTGTGATAACACAGGTGATAATTCCCCCTATAGTATCACCTTGTGATTTAACCTGGGCTATAAGTTTTTCCATCTCTTCAGCCTTTTCCTGATCTGGACATCGAACGATATTGTCTTCTATGCGATTAAGGTCGTAGAGACTATAATCGCATTCCAAAGCAATATCTCCAACTTGAGAGGTGTATGCCTTAATATCAATATTGAGCTGTCGAAGAGCAAGTTTAGCAAGTGCGCCACCTACACAACGAGCAATAGTGATACGAGCAGACGAACGGCCTCCCCCACGATAATCTCTGATACCATATTTACTATAATAAGTGTAATCGGCATGAGAAGGGCGAAAGAGATTACGCATATTATCATAATCATTGGAATGTTGATTGGTGTTGCGCACTTCAAAAGCAATAGGCGTACCGGTGCTTTTTCCCTCAAACACTCCACTAAGAAATTCCACACGATCAGGTTCGTTTCTACTTGTTGTTATATGACTTTGTCCTGGACGACGACGATTGAGTTCATGCTGAATAAAATCCATATCGATGTTGACACCAGCAGGCATACCGTCAACAACACCTCCAATAGCCGTTCCATGACTTTCTCCAAATGTGGTAAGGGTGAACAGGTTTCCAAATGTATTTCTCATATATGCTATGAATAAGTTTTTTTATGGTTAAGGATAATCCCCAAGAATGAGGATTATCCAAATTTTTTTATCATTAATTGTTGTGATGATTGCAATGACAACCACCTTCTTTGTGGTGATGGTGATTGCCGCCACAGCACTCACCTTCCTTGTGATTGCCACAACATTCGCCATCTTTATGATGGTGTTCTCCACCACATGAACCTCCACAGTTGTCACAACCACCGCCGCAACCACCTGCATTGAGGTTGTTAACATACTCCTGAAGTTCTTCCTTGCTAATCTCACGGCTCTCAATTACTGTACCCTTGAAATTAAGAGACTTACCAGCAAGAGGGTGATTGAGGTCAACCTTCACAATAGTGTCATTCACTTCGAGTACATGTCCCATGAAGCGATTACCATCTTCATTCTGAAGAGGAATAATAGCATCCTTGTATATGTTCTTATCATCGAAATGACCATCAACATAGAACATCTTCTTATCTAAATCGAGAACACGTTCTGCAACATGCTCGCCATAGGCATGAGCTGCATCAAGGACGAAATCAAACTCGTCACCCTTGTTTAGTGCAACCACAGCTTTTTCAAACTCAGGAATGGTGATAGCAAGTCCGCTAACAAAATTAAATGGTTGCTCAGCAGTAGCCTCTTCTACCATAACTTTCTTTCCGTCACTCTCAGCATATAGCTTATAAGCCACAGCGATGTACTTGTTGGGAGTTTTTTCCATATTTATCTTGTTTTTTATTATTTCTTGTTTTTGCTTATTTATCTGCGAGTTTTTGAATAACACGCCTAAAATTCATAATTGAATAATTAATTCTTCAACGTATCAAATTGCTCCTATAATCTCTTGAACACTCTTACATCCATGTGCATCAAGCCAGTCGTTAATTCCATCCTTCACCTTCTTGGTGATTCCTGGATCAATGAAGTTGGCTGTACCAATCTCAATAGCAGTTGCACCACACATCATAAACTCAATGGCATCTGTTGCATTCATGATTCCCCCAAGTCCCACTACAGGAATCTTAACAGCATGAGCAACATCATATACCATACGAAGAGCAACAGGCTTAACAGCAGGACCAGAAAGTCCGCCTGTGCGAATACTAAGCAATGGCTGGCGCTTTTCAATATCAACAGCCATACCCATAAGTGTATTAATAAGAGATACACTATCAGCTCCCTCAGCCTCAACAGCACGTGCAATCTCAGCGATGTTGGTAACATTAGGTGAAAGCTTAACTATCAAAGTCTTACCATAAACCTTTCGAACGGCACGCACAACACTGGCAGCTCCTTCACAAGTGACACCAAAAGCCATACCACCATCTTTCACATTAGGACAGCTGATATTAAGTTCTATGGCAGGAATCTTATCAAGAGCATTTATGCGCTCAGCACATGCTGCATAGGTTTCAGGACTATCACCGCTGACATTTACAATGAAATTGGTTTTTATATCCTTGAGCTGTGGATAGATGTGCTGACAGAAATAGTCAACACCCTTGTTCTGCAAGCCCACACAATTAAGCATACCCTGAGGAGTTTCTGCCATACGAGGATAGTCGTTACCTTCGCGTGCTCGCAGAGTTGTGCCCTTAACGATTATACCGCCAATTTCTTCGAGAGGTACGAAATCAGCAAACTCAAGACCATAGCCAAAAGTACCTGATGCTGTCATGACAGGGTTAGACAACTCAAGGTTATTTATTTTTACATTTAATTCAGCCATAACAACTTCTTAATATTTAACACAGGACCCTCTTTACAAACACATACATGTCCCTGATTTGTTTTCTCTACACAACACAAACAAGCACCCAAACCGCAAGCCATCTTTGACTCAAGCGACACCTCACAATCAATATCAGCAGCAGTAGCAAACTTGGCCACACTAACCATCATAGGTTTAGGACCACAAGTAGAAATACGGGTGAAGTTTTCGGTTTGCAAAATAGAGTGGTTGGTGACAAATCCCTTTTCGCCCTCAGAACCATCTTCTGTAGTTACAAACACTCGACCGAGTTTCTGGAACAAATCAAGTTCAAGCAAATCGGTTTTTGTACGAGCTCCAAGCAAGAACGTTGGTTCGCATCCCATCTCTTTAATTTGCTTTCCAAAATAAAGCAATGGAGCAACTCCAACACCGCCACCTATGAGAAGCGGATGTTCATCTGCGGAATTTGGAAGTGTAAACCCATTACCAAGTGGAAGCACACAATTAAGTGTATCTCCAGGCTGCAGTTTACTAAGTTGAATAGTACCATCACCAATTGCAGCTACAAGCAACCACAATTCGTTAAGATTGTAATCAACATAGTTAATTGAGATTGGACGACGTAGGAAAGTTGTTGTGGAACCGTCAACACGCACCTCAACAAATTGTCCTGGTAACATCTGAGGAAGTGGAGCAGAATGAGTGAGCTTAATAAGCACATGCTTATCGCTAAGATGCTCCAATGACTTGACCGTTAGATCGAGAGCGAATTTCTTCATTTAGTATCTTTACTTAAACCAAGTGCAAAGATACAAAAATATAATTAAGTACCCGCACGCGGGTACCTAATAATTATAGAGTTTATTTCTTCTCTGGAACAAACGTTTCAAACATTCCGTCACTATAGAAGATTGTTATTCTTGATACTGAGCGAGACGGTTTGTCAACATATTTGATAACTGTTTTCTCGATATTATTGGGTGTAGAATTTACACGCTGCTGTTGAGGTTGATCAAAAAGTGATGAAGCAGGTGTTTGAGAAGAAGCTTCGAAATCAAGAAGACCGTCCTCTGATGAATCTGAAGAAACAGAATCGGTAGAGGAGGGAATAGAAGTCTTATCAGCATACATTGATCCAGTACCAAACATGAGCCACTCAACAGAGATTGATGGAATTTTAGAATGAATAGCATCAACGATGTTGAGGGTAGGTTTTGTTCTACCGTTGAAGATGCTGCTGATTGAAGCAGGGTTCAAATTCAGAAATTGAGCGAAAGTCTGTTGAGTCATGTGTTGACTCTCCATAACCATTTTTATTCTATCTTTCATAATCGAGTTTCTTAAAAAGAGGGCGAAAACTCGCCTTTTTTATTGACTTTACAAAGATAAAGCATTTTTTTGAAACAAACAACATTTGTAGATAATATTTTGTTTTATAAAGGTTAAGTTTATAAATTTACATTCTAAAATATTAAACTATACGGCATATACGTTTACATTTAAATATATAAATGTATATTTGTAGATGTAAATCATAGCTATTCCTTTATTTAAAGGGATTTTGCTAAATATCTGGCTTATATATGGTTATTTACGGCTGATATTCTTTAAACACAGCAAATATGCAGTTTTTTAAAGCGGAACAAGTTCGGTTTTTGTTACGTTTGTAGTATATAATTCTATATCTCGCTGATTTTCAATCAGTTATTAATCGTGTATTTGTTACGTATATTTATAGATTTGTATTTATAATTAGAAAGTTTATATTTGTATTTATAAATATAATAGTTTAAATTTGCTGTTTCAAATCTTAAATTTGCGTTTACAAATATATTTGTGAATATTATTTTTGTAGTTTTACACTTTTAAATTTCAATATTTTAAATGTATCTAAATGTTAACGAGCTTTTTTAGAGTTCTTTTTAGAGCAAAATTTTCATTAGTTTAGTATTTCAAAACAACGGGAGAGTTTTCTAAAAATACGCGAAAAATGAAGCCCCTTTTTTAAGCAAAAGTCCTTTATTTACTGGTCTTTTGGAAAGAAAAACACAACATAAAAACAGCTCTAAAAAGCTAAAATAAGCCTATTTTTAGGGATAAAACAGACAAAATCAGGGTAAAAACCACAAAAAAACGACCCTTTTTGGGGTCGTTTGGGGTATTTTTTAAGTTTCTAAACTAAATTTCTGGGATTATTATAGGTAAAAAAGGCTAATGAAGGATGAAAAATACGAGTTCCTTGAGCAGGTCACCAGAAGAAGTTTCGCGATTATCGAGTCCTTTTGACTTTGCATCAACCTCTCGAATTTTGGAAATTATCTGCATTGTTTTCATCGCCGAATAGTTTCTCAATCCAATTTCGTACTCTTTAAGTTGCCAAGGATTTCGCAATTCAAGACTTGTCAACAGCGCATTTTTATCTGCTTTATTTGGAATGTACCACGCAATCATTAAATTCTGGAAGTAAGAAAAAAGATTTGGGAGAACAGCGAATAGACTTCCAGCCTTTTGATTACTGTCAAAGTATTTCACTATCCTATTTGCCTTCAAAACATCTCGCTGCACGATGGCATTTCTAAATTCAAAGATATTATACTCTTTACTGATTCCAATTTCTCGTTCCACAATTTCGGGTGTCACTCTCCTATCATTTTCAGGAAGTGTGATGAGAACCTTATCAAGTTCTGAAGTCAATCTATGAAGATCGGCACCAATATGATCGGCTATCATCTGTGCAGCTTTTGGTTCTATAGTAGCCTTCTTCAATTTAAGATATCCATCTATAAATCCAGGAAGTTCTCTCTCATAAAGTTTCTTGCTCTCGAAAATAATGCCAGTCGAATTAGCTGCTGTATATATCTTCTTACGCTTGTCAATACTCCCGTTTTTGTGACAAAGAACAAGGACGGTTGATTTTACGGGATTTTTGAAGTACTTTTCCAGAGGTTCTGTAGAACGCAGATTTTGACTCTCTTTTACTATTATTACCCTATGTTCAGCCATCATCGGATACCCTTTTGCCATATCAGCAATCTGAGCCGATGAAACATCCGAACCGAAAACTATAGTCTGATTAAAGTCACGTTCTTCAGGTTTAAGAACATTTTCAGCAATATAGTCGGAAATCTTATCAATATAGTAACTCTCCTCACCCATTAATATATAAATAGGTGAAAACTTGCGTGCTTTGAGGTCGCGCATGAGTTGTTCATACGAAATTCCTATTTTGTTTTCTGCCATTTCATGATTATTTTTATTACCTTTGTAAGGCTCTTGCAAAGTTACTGAAAAACGAAAGCAGAACAAAATAAACTCATTTATTTTTTATGCTGAGTGCATCGTAACTTATTCAAAGTTACTGAAAAACGAAAGCAGAACAAAATAAACTCATTTATTTTTTATGCTGAGTGCATCGTAACTTATTTAAAGTTACTGAAAAACGAAAGCAGAACAAAATAAACTCATTTATTTTTTATGCTGAGTGCATCGTAACTTATTTAAAGTTAAGAAAATGATTCCATTAAACCTACCTGAATACAAAATAAAATTATCTGGAACTCGCGAACATCCTACAATATGGGATGTATTGCGCAAAAGATATGTGGCACTAACGCCTGAAGAATGGGTACGTCAACACTTTGTTCACTATTTGATAGAACACAAAAAATATCCTATAGCATTAATGGCAAACGAGGTTGAACTGAACATTGGTTCCAAGAAACTTCGTGTTGATAGTGCTCTTTACGACAAGAATCTGAAGCCCAAGATTATCATCGAATACAAGGCTCCACATGTTGCCATCACCCAAAAGGTGTTTAATCAGATTTCGGCATACAACATGATTCTTCATGTTGACTATCTCATAGTGAGCAATGGCATAAATCACTACTGCTGCAAGATGGATTACGAAAGTAAAAAATACTTATTTTTAGAGGATATTCCAAACTACGAAAACATCTGACATTACGTTCTCAACGAGATCTTTTTTTATCTCGACAAGTTGATGAGAGCTTTGCTCGAATAATTAGAGACATCTATGATATTTTTTATCAAGACGAGTTGATGAGAACTTTGCTCGAATAATTATAGTCATCTATGATTGTTTTTATCAAGAATTAGAGACGAGTTGATGAGAGCTTTGCTCGAATAATTAGAGAATTTTTGTTTTATAATGCGCAAAGGCGTAAGCTCAATTCTCAAATTCCTGTAATTCTTGATAATTATTATCTTCAAGTTTCGCTTTATTTTTAATCAAGAATTAGAGACGAGTTGATGAGAGCTTTGCTCGAATAATTAGAGAATTTAGGCTTGCGCCCTTGAGATTCTAATTAATTCTCTTTGAATT
>OCVV011360938.1_pt1 | contig 19596 bp, 12 predicted proteins | sample 1539721 | NCBI WGS metagenome assembly OCVV01 (sample SAMN02144230, study PRJEB22623) | gut metagenome | biome: sheep rumen | host: Ovis aries | place: New Zealand
CAAGGACAGGAATCGTCAGTATGTTTTCGGGATTGGTTTATTGTGCCGACTGCGGTGAGAAGTTGTATTACAGCGCAACCAACAACTATAAGGAAAGTCAAGCGTACTTCTTCTGTTCATCCTACCGGAAGAACTCCGATGTGTGTTCAGCCCACTACATTAGAGAAAAGGTAATCTATTCGTTGGTGCTGGAAAATATGCAGAGAGTATTTCTTAACGTCCAAGTGTATGAAAAGGAATTTGCCCGAAAGCAAATGAATTGCTACACTGAGGAGAAGCGCAAGGAGTTGGCGGCGAAGCGTCGTGAACTGAACAAAACCCAAAAGCGAATATCTGAAATAGATGAGCTTATCTTGAAGATATACGAAGATAATGTGTCGAAGAAAATTTCCGATGAACGCTTTGAAATGTTCAGTAAACGATACGAAGCCGAGCAGCAGGAGCTTAAGGCAAAGATACCTGGGCTTGAAGCCTTCCTGTCAACTGAAACCGATAAGACCGATAACTTGCAGAAATTCATTGCCAAAGTGAAAAAGGTTACCAGCCCAACGGAATTAACGCCTGAGATTGTCAACGAATTTATTGAAAAGATAGTCGTATCATCACCACACTATCTCGACGGCAAACGGTATCAGATGATAGACATTCACTACAAAGGCGTTGGTATCATCAATATCCAAACACCTGAAGAATTTGAAAAAGGCTTCCAAGCCAAAATGAAACAGCGCAGACAAAAGTCTGCATAACAAAAAACTACGGCATAGCATAAAGCCGTGCCGTAGTTAAATACATTAGATTTTACAAGAGCCGCCCCTTAGGGTGTAACTTCCTTACGAAGTACACCCTAAAGGGCAGCTTTTTGCTTATCGAAAAAGACAATTTGCTTTTTCCTCTATCATCCCGTCCGATCGTGAAAAAACACGCTCCCCGTACAACAGGTTCACGCAGACTCACTCCACAAATGTTGATTCGCTTCATAGAAATCGCCGTAACTCTCGGCGTCCAGCAATCCCGCAACGGCGTCGGCATATTCAATGATCGTCCGATCGATCACGCGGTTCGGCGACAGCATTTTGAGCAGCTTGGGCTTGCAATAGGCGGCGGCGACGGAACGCAGCAATACCGTCGGCGCATAGCCGCACCTGCCCTTCCACAAAACAGTCCCCTGTGAGGGAAGTGCGGTATCGGCGCACTCCTTCGCGTCCGGGTCGACCATCAAGCTCAGGATACAGCTTGCTTCATAGGGAGATACCTGCGCGAACAGCGCGTCGACGATATCGTGAGCAGTCGTATCGACATAGAGCTCACGAAGGCAGTAACACTCAAGCAGGTCAAGCGCGTCATCGGCTCGCCTGTCCTTCAAGCGCTTGGCAAAGCTCTGCGCCAGCATATGGGTCGTCACGCGGGGACTGTCGCCAGACCGACGGCGGTATTCCTCCTGACGGATGACGGTGCAGTAGTATTCCGCGATATGTCGGAGCGTGTTAGGGTCATCGTCGGATAACCGTTCGAGCAACAGGACGCTGAGTTCCCTCTCTCTGAGCTTCTGCATCGCCAGCCAACGGGCGGACAGGTCGTTCTGATACAGGATCACCGAGGCGTAATCCTCGGGCTGATCCCATTTGCGCCACACCGTATCGCACAGCGCCAGCCCCGTGAGCGCGTCAAACTGCGTTTTTTGGCGCATATAGCCCTTCGGCATGGTCAGATAGCGGGGCAGGAATTTGCGGAATTCACGCGGGAAACGCGAGGACTGCCCCTTGGACGACGCTTCGGGCGGATAGAACGCCTCCGACGAGATCTGACGCACCGTGTCGGGGAGGATCACGCGCTCGGGATGCCAACGATCCTGCCGATAGACAGAATGCGCGGGGAGCGTGAGGGTACCGTCGGGCACGATCAGCCGATCGTCATCGTCCATCGGCTCCGAACCGGGATTATAGACGGTCGCGGGAAAAGGAAAATCCGTGCCCGTAAACGCGGTCGGCGACAGCTCCGTGATCGTTGGAGGTATTGAAAAGCACTCAAGTGAACGGCAGTTCAGAAAGGCGCTGTCGGCGATGCTCCTCAGCCCCTCCCCTCCCGTCACACAGGTCAGCTGCTTGCAGTCCGCAAAGGCAAATTCTCCGATCTCGGTAAGGGAGGACGGCAGCTCGAGATACTCCAAAGCGGTGTGACAAAACGCGCCTCTGCCGATCGCCCTGAGCGACTTGGGGAGCGTGATCTGATACAGCGATCCGCACCCCCTGAAAGCGCCGTTGCCGATCCTCTCAAGACCGTCGGGCAAGTTGATCTCGCGCAGGCGGGAGCACCCCTCAAAGGCGCGCTCCCCGATCACCCTGACCGTAGGCGGAAGGATGACCCGCCTGAGGTTGCAAAAGCCCTTGAGCACCTCGCTGTCGAGGGCGGTGATCTCTCCCGAGAACTCGACGCAGGTGGCTTCAAAATCCTCCGCTGTGAGCTCAAAGCGAGCGCCGCTCGCAAGCCGCAGCACTTGATATGGAATAGGTTGTTCACGTCGTTTGGTTAACGGCATAATATTCAACTCCTTTATCATACGTTGTTCATTTTTATTAATATTCTTGACGGTTCATCAGCTGTACGATATAATAAATCAGATGATCTTTTAGTAAGGAGAGTGTCACTATGGAGCAAGATACGCATTATCTGATCGAGATACCCCCACGGGTCAACGGCATCTATATCATCATGAATCTGATCGAGAAAAGCGCGTATGTCGGTCTGGCGAAAAACCTTGCCAACCGTACCATGGATCACTTCAAGGCAATCTGCTACACCATGGACGGAAAGGGCGTTGTTGCGGATTCATCCTCATCCGAGGAGATAAACTGGCTGGACAACAAGGAGCTGTTAGGGGAAGAGAACCGTGAATTTCTGCACATTCCGATCTATATCTCCCAAAAAAAGTTGGACGATGAGAAACTGAGGAACACGGAGACCGCGTATATCTGCATGGTCAGGGACAGCGGCTTTGCGCTTTACAATACCGCAAAGAAAAATTGGCCGCTGGACGCCGTAAAGGACAAGGTCGACTGTGAAGCGCTCCTGCGGGAGTTGAACGAAAAGCTCGAATCCATCATCGGGCACGACCTTAAGACCCTGGGACAAATGGAAAAGCAAGGCAAGGAAGTCAACGAGATATGGAGCGCCCTGGTCAAAAAATGGGGCGGGGTGAACAGATACGCGCTGACAAAATGCGGTTCTTCAGAAAGGTACCTGAATGACCCCAACTATATTAAGGTCTATAACGATCTGTACAGCTTCTGCATCTCAAAGGAAAAGCTGAACGCTCTCTTCCCTCAGGACAAGAACAAGAAGCATAAGATCTTTAAGGAAATGAGCATTCGCTCCGAGAAGCTCAGGCCGTTTTTGCGCAATCGTATCGTCATCTCCAATTTCGGCACGCATAACGGCGAATCCCCCTATGAGATCCTTGTGAAAAAGGCGCTGGATATTGATCAGTGCGGCTGTGCCTATTGGGCGTACAAAAAGTCCATGGAAGGGCATATTCTGGCATCCGTTAACGCGATCTCCTCCGATACGTCAAAACGTTCCCCCGCGTATATCCTGTTTAAAACAACTACATCGGATAATTCCCGAGGGGTGAATTCCAAGCCCGACCTCGAAGCATCAAAAGCAATCGAGGTAATACAAAGGGAAAATGAAGAGAAACGTAAGAAGAACGCAACGGATCTCAAGCACGCGTACTATGACGAATCCGGCCGATGGGTGCTCTTCCCCAAGGACATGAGCGCGGTCACTTCACCGAAGGGCGACGGTAAATTTGAATCAAAAAGCGTTGCGTTCAAAATATCCAACCTTTGGCTCTGCGAAGAAAACTTCGATATCAACAATCTGAAAAACTCAGGAAAGGTTAAGGCGCTGACCTCGTCAGGAGAAACAGGTACTATGCCTTCATTCGCTGCGAAATTCGACGACAGCTTTTTTAACGAGGAGTTGAATCTTCCCGTAACCGACGATACACAGGTCATCATCGCCGAGCTGGCATATCCCTATGTCGTACCCATAAGCCATGTTCCCGATATCGAGCTGTTCTTTCAATGTCGGGACAACATGGAAGCCCCGATCGGTTCGGAAACGGAAGGAGATCAGACCGGCAATTTGATAAACAGCCCGAGAATACTGATCGAAACACGGAGCGGTAACGTGAAAGAAAGTACCAATATTCTGTCCGCGGTCGCGCTTTTACCCGAGATAGTCGACGGAGCCGAGGATCCCATTAATAAGGCATGGGTCATTCATCCCGAAAAGGATCATCAGAAAACATTTAAGATCAAGGATATTCTCTACGATGACAACAAAGAAATATGGGAAGAGTGTAAGCGCAGTGTTCTTGATCATTCGGAAGACGGATATGAAGGCGTCTATCACTTAGACCTGCAGCTTGATAAAAAATCGGCAAAGCTCTTAATCACGGCTAAGAATCACGATAAGCTGGTGATCGATCTGAGCGGGATATATGACGCAGAAAAACCTCTGTATCCCAATGATGGAGATAAATACGGGTATTACAAGCTCCCGCAGGACAACGGCACCCAATACCTGGTGCGTTACCTTGAAAAAAAGGTCGGCGATCTGTGGCTGCCTCCCTTTACTCCCTATTCATCTAAATAAAAATGCAGCAAGATATCGGAAGCCTCCCACCCTCGGGAGGCTTCTTGATTTTTTGTCAGTCGGACGGAGTGTCATTCCCAATCGTCCCAATCATCCTCTATGAGCTGACAGGACGGCTCGGGCTCCTCGTCATCATCGGCTTCATAATCCCCGATACAATCCGATTCGTATTCGTCCCATTCCTCGTCGTCATCGTCTTCGTATTCGTCAGGATCTTCCCCGTCGAGCTGATCGAACAGAGCTTCGGTATACTCGTCAAAATCCGCGAATCTGCCGAAATCGGCGAAGGGATCGCTCTCTGTGCCGCTGAACAGATCCCCCCATCCATCGTCATCGCACACAGGCTCATCCTGCGGCTCATTGCACTCGACCTCCTCCAGCTCGTTGAGCATACGCCAGCGATCCGCGTCGTCAAACGGCTCCTCTGTGATGATCAGCGTATCCGCATTGTCGGCTTGGGTGATGATAGATGGGAGCATCACCTCCTGCGCGCTCCTGATCTCCTGAGCCAGCCACTCGCTGATCTTCTGCGCTTTTAGCGAATCATTCTGACCGACTGCTTCATACAGCTCGGACAGGCGCGACACGCGTTCATACGGTTCGGCGTCAGCCAACTCCGTATGGTACTGATCGTACAGCGCAAACAGGGTATCCCCGTCCGCAGAGAAGCATAGCAGGCGCAGCACGTCGGTATCCTCTCTGTTCGCCCTGAGGAAGCTGATCCACTCCTCTTCCCTGATCTGCCGTATGAGCGTCCGCAAGAGCTTTAGGGCGATCCCCGCAATCCGATTCGAGCGGTGCGACATCAGCATTTCGAGAACGCTCGGTCTCACGAACTCGGCAAAGATCACACGGATATAGGAGCGCGGCACACGGCTGCCGTCGGTAAAGTGCAGGTCGTTTTCGCCGATATACACACCGCTGAAAAGCGCGCTGAATCCCAGTATCTTCTCCGCTTCAAAGGGCGATACGCTGTATTCATACAGCCCTGTCGTTCCGTCGTCATTGCCAAACAGCTCGGGATACAGGCAGTAGCGCTCCAAAAGTCGCGCCGCCTCAGCCGCACCGCGGTCAAGCGCTTCCTGATAAAGCGCTTTGACAATGTCCTCGATACCGTTATCGTGAAGCGACATACTCGGGTAGAACATACAGATAAACTCCGCGAGGTGCTCAAGGTGGCTGATGTTCTCACGCGGGAGCGCCATCATCTTTCTGGGAGGGAAAGCGGACCAGTACACAAGCCGCAGCGACACGAGATACCGCACCTCGGGATCGCCGCTGTATAGCGCTATCGCCTCATAATCATCACTGGTCACGGCATCCTTCCAGACGGTATCGCACAGCGTCAGCGCCATATGCCAATCATAAGGGGTCTGCTGTCTGAGATAGCCCGCGGGCAGATTCATCCGGCGCGGCAGGCGATCGATCATATCCTGCGTGACAACGCCGTCGTAGCCGCCGCTGTTAAGGTCATCCCTGTTGACGAACGCTTCACGCGAGATATTGCGTACGCTGTCGGGCAGGGTGATGCTTGCCGGCACTTTCCGGGGGCTGAAGGCGAAGGCGCCGATCGTCCGCACGCCGTCGGGAACTATGACAGATCGTCCGTAGGAAGCGCGCGGCGACTTTGAACTGAAATAGGTAGCGGGCAGGCAGAACGGCGTGTCCGAAAAAGCGGTATCCGCGATGGAGCAAACGCCGCTGTGCAGCGGGAAATGTCGTAACTTCTTACAACCGAGGAAGGCGTCGGCGTCGATCGCGATCAAGCCCTTGCCGCCGTAGACCGCCTCGAGGTTCTCACACCCCAGAAAGGCGCCGTCACCGATATACTGTACCGAGGGCGGCAGGAAGATCTCTTTGAGAGAGGTACATCCGCGAAAGGTTTGGTCGCAAATACAGGTGACGCCGACAGGCAAACGCACCGATGCAAGCGACGTACAAAACGTAAAGGCACCGTTGCCGATCCGTTCGACGCTGTCGGGCAGAAAGATATCACTGAGGCTTCCGCAGTAAGCAAAAGCATGTTCAAAAACGGACGTGATACTGTTCGGGATCGAGACCTGTCTGAGCTGAGTGAAGCCCTCAAAAGCCGACCGACCGATACGATCGAGTTGATCGGAAATAATGATATGAGTGGCGTCTGATTGTTGATGGATACAGAGGAGCTCCTCTTCACTATTCACGGTCAAAAGCTTTTGCCCCTTGTGCGGCTTCGGCTCCGCTTCTTGATCGAGCGAGTGAAAGAAATCCTCAAATGAATTTGAAGGATAGGGTACTAACGGCATAATTATTTCTCCTTTGAATGATAAAATTATGTTCGTCAGAAAAGCGCTTTTGTTGACTGTCTATATTCTTTCACAACTTCCCGTTTAAAGCAAGTGAGTTTGGAGAAAACTTTGGGGTGTTTGCGAATTTCGTGAAAATCCCAGAATCGGATGGGGTGTTCCTGTTTTCGCTTTGAGCAATGGGTAGAGAGGAAAGGTGCGCTTGTCAAAACGCAGGGAGTGTTTGCGCGTTTCATTTGTGCAATAGGTCAAACGGCGTTTTTTACTTTCTTCTTTCTAACAGGTCATTCCGAAAAAAAACACGTGTTCAATATCATAAGACGGATCATTGACAGCACTCCGATCGGCAGATATTAATGATATCAGATAAAAGACAACGGTACATCCCAACGCTGAAACAGACACGATGATCTCATCACCGACAACCGAGTCTAACTTACATCCCGAGGAGATCCTATGAAAAGAAAGTCACAAAAGCACCTGATCACAAGCGCTCTGCTGCGATTGATGCTCGTCAACATTCTGCCGGCGATGGCAACCTCCACCTGCGGTCCGATCGACAATCTGTTCATCGGACGAAAGCCGGACAGCGACGCCCCCTGTGTCGGCTGTGATACGGGACACCCCGTATTTTCCAAAGATCCGGAGCTGACGGGAAGTCTTGAGAACTTTTATGAGATGAGCATCAACGCTAGATGACAAATCCGATTATATACCATAACAAGAAAAGCCAAGGTGACAGTCTGAACTGTCCCTTGGCTTTTTATCATTGGAATATTGATCAATAATTCTCCGCGTTGATCTCAAAGTAGCTCTGCGGATGGTTGCAGGTGGGGCATACCTCGGGCGCCTTGGTGCCGACGACGATGTGACCGCAGTTGCGGCACTCCCACACCTTGACCTCGCTCTTTTCGAACACCTGCGCGGTCTCGACGTTGTTCAGCAGGGCGCGATAGCGCTCCTCGTGGTGCTTTTCGATCGCGGCGACCAGTCGGAATTTGGCGGCGAGCTCCGAAAAGCCCTCCTCCTCGGCGGTTTTGGCAAAGCCCTCGTACATATCCGTCCACTCGTAGTTCTCGCCCTCCGCGGCGGCTTTCAGGTTATCGGCTGTCGAGCCGATGCCCTCGAGCTCCTTGAACCACATTTTGGCGTGTTCCTTCTCATTATCCGCGGTCTTTAAAAAGAGGGACGCGATCTGCTCATAGCCCTCTTTCTTGGCGACGGACGCGAAGTAGGTATATTTATTGCGTGCCTGGGATTCGCCCGCGAAGGCGGCCTCCAGGTTCTTTTCGGTTTGTGTTCCTGCGTATTTTGACATAGTAATTCCTCCGTTTTCTTTATTTTTCCACGAAAAGCGAAAAATATACGTAGCCGATCAGTCGGCGCGGATCTCGAATTCTTTGTTAAAGCCCGTTAAGGTGAACACATCCATGACCTTGGGAGCAACCCTGTGGACGGAAAACGTGCCGCCATTTTTGGAGACGGTACGATACAACGCGACTGTCTCCCTGAGTCCTGCCGAGGAGATGTACTCCAGCTTCTCAAGATCGAGAACGATATTTTTGGCGCCCTTCAGATCGGCGACCTCTTGATGGAATTCGGGCGAGGTCATGGTATCGAGCCAGCCCTCCACCGCAATGGTCAGGGTGTCCCCGTCAAGCGTTTTGTTGATTGTCATCTTGTACCTCTCCTTTGAAAGTCAGCTGTAAAATATTTTTTCCGTCGGTGTATTCATAGTGATAGCTCTCGGCGATCGAAAACGCCAGATAGCGTCCCAGTCCGCCGATCGCGTGATCATGGTCGTACTCGTCGATATCGATCACGTTCTTGGTCGGGTCAAAGGGCTTGCCGCCGTCGATGAAGGTCAGCGTGATCTTCCTTTGCTCCCGATAGAGCCGGATGATCACATCGCCGGGCGTATCATAGGCATAGGAGCAGATATTGACAAAGATCTCCTCCGCCGCAAGATAGACCGTGCGCTTTATATCGTCGCTGACCGCCAGCTCAAAGATCGTCTCTTTGACCTGCGGCAGATTTTCGACATGAGACGTCACCCGAAGGATCGCTTCATCGGGGCTTTGCTTGGTGTGCAGCGTCAAAATGGTGATATCATCATTTTGCTCCGCGCCCTTGGTAAAGCTGGACAGATCCCGCAGGATCGCATCCAGCGTCTTTTCGTCATGCGCTGCCATACATTCGGTGAGCTTTTCCTCCAGACGCTGTGTCGTATAGAACGCGCCCTCGGCATTCTTCGCCTCGTTCACGCCGTCGGTGTAAAGGAACAGGGCGTCGTCCGGCTTGAGCATCAAGGTCGCGTCCTCATAGACCTCGCCCTCAAACAGTCCCGCCGCCACGCCGTGCGCCTTGTCGAGCGGGATCAGCGTATCGGACAAAAGATACGGGATATTGTGTCCCGCGTTGGAGTAGGTCAGGATGCCGGTGGAGGGATCATAGATCGCCACAAAGGTCGTAATGAACATACCGCCTGGATTGCGCAGCACGAGCGTATTATTGTATGTCTCCAAAATCTCACCGGGACGGTGACCGCCGATCGCGTTCTGGTGCAGCAAGGTGATGGCGCGCGCCATAAAGAGCGAGGCGGAGATTCCCTTACCGGAAACGTCGGCAACGGCGACAAACACCCTGCCGTCGTCCAGCACGCTGTAATCGTAATAATCGCCGCCGACGTCCTTGGCGGGTCTGACATACGCGTTGATGGTATATCGGTCGCTTTGCAGCTGACCGGGCAGGAGCAATCCCATCTGGATCTCCCGCGCGATATTCAGCTCCGCCTCGGTGGTGTGCTTCTCGCGGTTGAGCGCGTCAATATCATCGATGTACCGGTTGATATCCTCCGTCATGGTGTTGAAGGAACGCGACATCTGAGCAAATTCGCTGCTGCCCTTTTGCTCGAGCTTCATCATTCCCTTCTTGCGGTCGGCGACAAAGCTGCTCATGCGGTCGCTGATCATACGGATCGGCTTGGAAACCTTGAAATACAGGATATAGGCGAACGCGCCGGCAATGACCAGCGTGACCGTCACAGTCAAGATGGTGATCTGCAAAAACTGTTTTTCAAATCGGGCGTTGACTCTTTGTATGGAAATCTCCGAACCAACGATCAAGGGCTTTTTATAGTTGACATACTCGTTTTTCTCGGTATCAAAATACCGCGTACACGGCATGTAACAGATCAGCGCGTCATCAAACGTGCTCGCCTCATGCAGGATCACGCCCTCGGTGTTGCCGTTGTAGGCTTCGATCTGGGAATCATTGAGCTTGCCGGACACGGTCACGCCTCTGAATCGGGTTCTTTTCGCATCCTCGGACGCTTCATCGCCGAACGAGATCTCCAGATAGGTTTCGGAGCGCGTCTCGATATCCGGCTCAATGACGTACACATAGGTGACACTGAACAAATCGCTGATATCGTCAAACAGCGGGTCGATCTTCTCCGCATTGACCTCGTCATCATAGATATTATACGTTTCACAGTAATGCACGGTCGCCTTTGCCGCGCCGCGCAGCTGATCCTCAAAGATCTTCAGATTGTTCTCATAAGAGATCTTGTAGGTCAGCATCAGCACAGCGCCGTCGAGGATCAGGATGATCAGCAGCATCAAAAGACCGATCCTCGCAAAAAGCGAGTATGTCTTTTTTTCTTTCGGTTTTTTATTCTGTTTTGTGTGATCGGAAGATGATGGATCTTTCTTCATATTCTTACCTGTTGACCGTGACGACCGTGACATTATAGTCAAGCACACGGTTATATTCGATCGAGGACGTCAGCGAGCGCACGAGCTTGAGACCCGTTACCTCTCTGCCGCTGTCATCCACGTATTCGGTGGGATTGAATATCTTGCCGTTGTCCCTGAGACGGAACACGACGCACTTCTCCGACACCTTGACAAGGATATCGACGCTGTCCGTCTGCCCCTTGGCGGCATAGGTCGCGCTGTTGACGCACAGCTCCTCGACCGCTACGCCGATATTGTGGGCGAGATTCGCCTCCACGCCGTTTTCCTCACAGAAGGCGACCGCCTTGTGCGCGGCATCGGTAGCTTCTGCCTTATTATTGCGGATGGAGAAATCGAGCGCCTTGCCCTCTTCCCCATCGATCAGCAGATAATTGTCCTTGCGCTTGACGTTCTTGTAGATCACGACGATGGTCAGCGTGATCAAAACAGTCGCCAGCTTCGAGAACGGGAACGACGCCCACAGCCAATAGATGTCGATCTTAGAGAAAAGATACATCAGCGGCACGATGGTGGCAAAGCCGTCGAGCACGACGAGGATATTCGCCAGCCACTTCTGCTTGGTCGCCTGATAGAAGGTGCGCATGACGTAGATCACCGCGAGGATCGGGATATTGATGGACATGATGCGGAAGGTCACCGCGAACACCTCGGTCAGCGCGGGATCCTTGAGTCCGTACAATGACGCCAGCGGCAGCGGGAACAGCTCCGAGAGGATGAGGATCACGACCGACATGCCCAGCGTCACCCACATACCGTAGCGCAGCGCGAGCTTTTGACCCTTAACGTCACGCTCGCCGTACAGCGCGCCGAGAATCGGCAGCAGCGTCATTGTCGCGCCCTCGATAAAGATGAAGCACAGGCTGTTCAGCGAGAAGGACACGGACGCGATCTGCGTGCCGGCGGTACCGGTCGCAGAAAGGATGATCGCGTTGGTAAAGAACAGCCGCAGGAAGTTGCAGACATAGATCAAGGCGGACGGCATACCCGTGCTCAGGATCTTGCCCATCATCTTCAGGTGCCCCAGCGCCTTGCGGGTAAAGAACACGGTGCGCTGCTTGCCCTTGAAATAGCCGATCACAAGCAGAGAGCCGAGGGCGTAGCCCGTCACGGTCGCCCAGCCTGCGCCCGCGATCCCCCATTTGAACACCGCCATGAACAGCCAGTCGCAAATGAGGTTGATGACGTTGGATACGATCGGCAGAGCGGTCGCCAGCTTCTTCATGCCGTCGGTACGCGCAAAGGCGGCGGTCTGGTTATTCAGCGCCACCAGCGGCGTGAGCACCCATAAGGGCACAAGATAAGCGGCGACAAGTCCCTCAAGCTCGGGCTTGTGCTGTCCGAGAAGTCCGGCAGTCGGCGCGATCAGCATAATACCGATCACGGAGATCACGACGCTTGACAGGATCCCTGCCCAGAACGAGAGGGTGAACGCGATATTCGCTTTCTCATTCTCCCGCTTGCCCTTGTACATAACCGCCAGCGTATTGCCGCCGAAGGTGAACATCGCAATCGGGATATTTTTAAGAAAGGTAATCGAATAGGTCAGGTTGATGGCGGACAGCTCAAGCGTGCCGAGGATCTGACCGACCAAAATGCCGTCGACAATACCCGACAGGTACATCGAAGCCGTCATCGCCAGCGTAGATACCAACAGATTGCGGTAGGTTGTATTAATCAATTTACCGGATCGTTTCATAGGTTTCTCCATTTTCATCCGCGTCATACAGCGCGGATGGATTTTTCATTCCCCTCGGGGAGGAAAGGCTTTATTTATCGCAGCATTATCTTGTCAGGTTGTCGCTGTCAAAGAAGCGGAAGCCCATCAGCACGTTGATAAAGTCGTTGACATACCGCTCGTTGCTCGCGTTCCAGAAGAAGCCCATACGCGCCAGGATCTGGGTTGTATAGTGGGATTCGAACGGCAGCGCCGTGACCTTCTTGCCGTGAGCGGTGTTCATGTAAGCGGTCATGCTCGACAGGATCGCCGCCTTGTCGGGATCCTTCTGCGCCTCGTTCAGCGCCGCGGCGAACTCCTCATACTCGACGAAGCGGATCGGGATGCCCGCGTCGTTCATCCTGCGGATGATATCGCCCAAGGGCAGGGTATGGTTGTTGACCGCGTTGAACACGGTGCAGTCCTTGGGGGTCTTGGCGAGCTTTAAGAACGCGTTGCAGGAGGTGTCGATCGGTCCCATACAGACCTGATTCTCGATCATCTGGTACGGGAAGCAGCCGAGCAGCTCATAGGAGCGCAGTCTGCCCATGAAGTTGTTGGTCAGGAAGTTGATCTGGAACTCGCCGTCGGATTCACGCGCCGCGAGCGTACCGACGCGGATGACCTTGCCGTCCAGTCCGCGCTCGGCAACCGCCTCGAGCACCATCCTCTCGCCCATGAGCTTGGAGGAGGTGTACTTATTATCGAGCGTCTGTCCGTAATAGAAGCTCTGTTCATCCAGCGAGCGGCGGCTCAGCTTGGTGATATCCTCGGTCGTACCCGCGACGGAGACGGTAGAGAAGTGCACCAGTCGCGCGCCGAGCTTCTCACACAGCTTGATGCAGTTGACGACGCCGCCGACGTTGATGTCCTCGATATCGGTGCCGTTAGAGAAATGCTTAACGTTCGCGGCACAGTTGAACACGGTCCGGATCGGCTCGCCCTCGAGCGGCTCAAAATACTTGTAGTCGGTCACATCGCCCTCGACCACGCGTACACGCGCGTCAAAGACGTCCTCAAAGCGGGTGCCGAAGTAGTAGAACAGCATATTGTGCATACGCTCGGCGGCAGAGTGGAACTTGCCCTTTCTGAGCATACAGTAGACGTATCCGTCCTCGGTGTCGAGGTATTCCGCCACCAGATGTGCGCCCATGAAGCCGGTCGCGCCCGTGATCAGCACGTTGCCGAGCTTGTATTGCTCACCGCTGCGGAAGGAGTCTATATTATTCTTTAAAAGAAGATTATCGATCTTCGAGTAATCATAATCGTCGAAGTCGAACATACCGCTCTCCGTCGCGACGTCGCCGTCCTTGAACAGCTCGGCGAGCGCTCTGGGGGTGGTGTGCTTGAACACGTCGCCGTAGGTGATCGGGAAGCCGTTTTCGGAAGCGTCCAGCACGACCGCGGTGACCACCAGCGAGGTGCCGCCGATCTCAAAGAAATCGTCTGTCGCGCCGACCTTTTCGAGGTTGAGCGCCTTCTCAAAGGATTTGCAGAAGAATTCCTCGGTCTTGTTGGCGGGAGCGACGAATTCGCCCATCGATACGGGCACCGGCTCGGGCAGACGGCGGATATCCGTCTTGCCGTTGGCGGTCATCGGCATCTCGACCATCTGTAAGTAGGCGGTCGGCACCATGTAATGGGTCAGGTGCTTTTTCAGCTCGTCACGCAGGGCGTCGATATCGATCTGCTCGTCCGCGGTGAAGTAAGCGCACAGGTTGTCCTGTCCGTTGAGCTTGCGGATGACGACGGCGACCTTCTTGATATGCGGCTGTACCGCGATCAGACCCTCGATCTCGCCCAGCTCGATGCGCAGGCCGCGCAGCTTGACCTGGTTATCCAGTCTGCCGAGGATGATGACGTTGAAGTCCTCGTCGTACTTGGCGTAGTCGCCCGAACGGTACATGCGCTGTCCGCGGTATTCGACAAACGACTGAGCGGTTTTCTCGGGCAGGTTGCGGTAGCCCTCGGCAACGCCCACGCCGCCGATATACAGCTCGCCGATCACGCCGTAGGGCGCTATGTCGCCGAACTTGTCGACAATGTACTCGGTGTAGTTGGTCAGCGGTCTGCCGATGTTGATCGCCTTGGCGTCATTGAGCACCGCGGCGTTGGAGGAGACGGTGATCTCGGTCGGGCCGTAGGTGTTGATGATCAGCGCGTCGGGCGCGGTGACCTTCAGGCTGTCGCGCAGGGACAGCGGATAGGCTTCACCGCCGGACATGATGATCTTGCAGTCGGCGAGGCGCTCCTTAAAGGGCGCGTACTCCATGTACTGCTGTAAACGGGACGGGGTCGCGTTGATACAATCGACGTTGTGCTTTGTCATCAGCTCGGCAAGCGCACGCGGATCATTCATCTCGTCCTCCGCGGCAAAGATCAGGGTCTTGCCGTTGCACAGCGCGCCGGTATGCTCCTTAAAGGACATATCAAAGGAAACGGTCGTCACGGAGAGGTAATTGGACACGCGCTCTTTGACGTTGTACATGATGGTGTTGCCCTTGTGCGGGGTGAGATAGTTACAGATACCCTTGTGGCGGAGCATCACGCCCTTGGGCTTGCCGGTCGAGCCGGAGGTGTAGATCATATAGCTCAGCTCGTCTCCCGTCATCGGCAGAGCGGGATTATCGGCAGGCTCTCCCGCGGTGATATCCGCTACGTCGATCGCCTTCTCCGCGGGATAATCCGCGAGCTTGTCGGCGGTAGTGATGATATAGCTCGCCTCGGAGTCGGTGATGATATGATTGATACGGTCGGCGGGATACTGCGGATCGCAGGGGATGAATGCCGCGCCCGCCTTGTTCACGCCGAACAAACAGCTGAAATAGCAGCTCTGTCGGGGCAGGAGCAGGGCGACGCTGTCGCCGACCTTAACGCCGCGCTTGATCAGGTTAGCGGCGACGGTATTGGCTTTGTCGTTGAGTTCTTGGTATGTCAAGGTCGCGTCCTGCGCGATGACAGCGATCTTGTCGCTGTTCTCGGCGGCGCTTTTCTCAAAGAGTTGATGTAAGAGGACAACGGGCGTTTCGGCGGTCTCGACCACGCTCTTCTCCTCCATCACCTTCACCTGATCCTCAGGCAGTGCGGAGGCTTCACGCACGGTGGTGACCGCGGTGTCGGAGAGCAGGTCGAGGGTATGTCTGATCTGCTCGATCAAGCCCTCTACGACCTTGTCCTCGAACAGCTCGGAGGAATACTGCACCATGAAGTGCAGCCCCTTGGCTCCCTTGCGGATGACGATGCCGATATCGCGGCTCATCTTCTGCAGCGGCGCGTACATCTCCACGCTCAGTCCGTCCTTGTCATACGCGGGCGGATTCCACATGAAGTTGACGCTCACGTCGAACATCGGGTTGCGGCTTTCGTCACGCTGCTTGACGAACTCGCGCACCACGTCCTCGAACGGCAGGAACGCGCCGTAGGTAGCATTGCGCACCGCCTCGCTGACAGAGGCGAGGTAGTCCGATAAAGCGGCGGTTCTCTGCGGCTTGACGCGGACAGGCGCGGTATTGACGAACATACCGATCACATTGTCGGCGCCGTTGGGTCGTGTGTTGGTGGGAATGCCGAGGACAAGATCCTCGGACGCGGTATATTTACCCAGCGCCATCGAGATCGCCGAGAAGATCAGCTCAAACTCGGTGACCGTATAACGGCGCGCGGCGTTATCGATGACCTTGAGCGCCTCGTTGTCATAGTCAAAGACGATCTCTCGATCGGACAGCGGGTGCACCTTGGGGCGCTTGCCCTTGAGCGGCATCTCGCTGACGGGTACGCCGTCCTCGAACAGCTTGTGATAGAACTGCATGCCGCTCTCGTACTTTTCGTTCAGGCTGTCGTCATACAGATCACTCAGATCGATGGCGTCGGCTTCGATCTCCCTGCCGTTCAGTCCGTCGATCAGCTCCCTGACAAAGGTGCCTGCGGAGCCGCCGTCGAACGCGATATGATGGATCGCCAGATGCAGGATGATACTGCCGTCGGCGACAGAGTACAGGGTCGGGATCACAGGGATAGCGGCGTTGAGGTCGAAGGGCGTCAGGTAGCTGTCCACCTGCTCGATGACCTCCTCACGCGACTGAGCCGTTTTCTCGATGATGGTCGGCAGCTTTTCGGTCAGCACGCGAACGGGCAGACCGTTTTCCTCCGCATAGAAGGAATGGAACGCCTCATGCGCCGCAAACACGGCATTGAGTGACTTTTTGATATCCTCGAGGGACGCGCCCTTGATGATCGCGGCGATATTCAGGTTGTATACCGAGGAGTCGGGATCCATCTTCTGTTCAAGATACATACCGCGCTCGCTGGGGGTCAGCGGATAGACCTTGACCTTCTTTTTCTTCTTACCCACCTTCTTGGCGGTCGCCTTTTCGATCATCTGACGCTCGATCATGCGCGGCGTTTTACCCGCAAAGATATCCGCCGTCGCGATATGATAGACCTTGCATTCCCCGGCGATCATGGCGCACTTGATGGAGTCGCCGCCCAGGGCGAAGAAATCGTCGTCGATACCGACGTTCTCAATATCCAGAATCTTTTCAAACGCGTCGCACAGCGCCTTTTGCATATCGGTCTCGGGCGCAGCGTAGTCGCTCTTGAACGCGCCTGCTTCGGGAGCCTCCAGCGCGTTTCTGTCGAGCTTACCGTTGGCGTTGACGGGGAGCTTGTCGAGCTTGACAAAGAACGCGGGGATCATGTACGGCGGCAGCTTGTCGGCGATCGCCTCTTTGAGATCGTCCGCGTCGACAGGCGCGTCCTCGACATAATACGCGACCAGATAGACCTGCCCGTACTGGTTCTTGAAATCCTTGATTGCGGCGTCATGCACACCCTCGGTTTTCTTGATGACGCTCTCGATCTCGCCCGGCTCTACGCGCTGGCCGTTGATCTTGACCATCCAGTCCTTACGGTTGAGATAGATGATGTTGCCGTCCTCAGAGCGGCGCACGATATCGCCGGTTTTGAGCATCTTGGGAAAGCCGTCCTTATCGGCAAAGGGATTGTCGACAAAGGTCTTGGCGGTCTGCTCGGGCAGGTTGAGGTAGCCTGTCGCGAAGTGACCCGAAAGGCAGAGCTCGCCCTCGTCAGCGAGGTTACCGTCATCGTCAAAGATATATGCCTTTTCCTTACCGATCGGCTTACCGATGGGGGTATTGTCATAGGGCTTGTCAATTTTGAAGCCAAACACGCCGGAGGCGGACTCCGTCTGTCCGTACATCACAAAGATCTCAAAATCCTCGCTGTAGATACCCGACACGCGCTCCGAACCGGTGACAACGGTTTTCAGCGAATTGCCCTTGGGCTTGAACACCTTGAGCATCTTCGGGCTGATAAAGGTACGGTTGATCTGATTGTCTTCAATAAAATCGGCGAGCAGCACCGGGTCGCGCATCGCCTCATACGGCATCAGGTAGGAGGTCATCACACCGCACAGCGGCGCGAATACGCCCTGCACCGACGCGACAAAGGTGAACGGCGCGCCCAAAGCGGCACGATAGCCCTTCGGCGCGTTGGCATAATCGATATAGCGGATCACGGAATCGCTGATGCTCTGATGCGAGTGCAGCACGCCCTTGGGCTTACCTGTGGAACCCGAGGTGTAGATCAAGAGGGACGGGTCTTCGTCCTCTGTCTCGACAGCGCCCTCAAAGGATGCGATATCGCCCAGACGCTTCAAAAACTTCTCGTTGATGACCGCCTTGGCGTGACAGTCGGAGCGGATATATTCCAGTCGCTCTGCAGGATAGGTCGGTGACAGCGGGGCAAATGCCGCGCCCACCAGCCACGTCGCGTACATTGCGGCGATATACTCTTTATTGCGGGGCAGCTCGATGGTGACGAAGTCGCGCGGACTGACGCCCATCTCACTCAGCTTTCCCGCGATTCTGCGCGCGTAAGCGTCGAGCTGCGCATATGTAAAGCTGTTATTCTCACCCTGATCCACGATGACGGTAAAATCAGGGTCGCTTTTGATATTTTCTCTGATCCGGCGGATTAATTCACTCATATATTACCTCCTTGGAATATGTTCAGCCGCAGTAAAGCGAAACACAAGTGTTTTATTCGATGTTAAGCGCCTTGGTAAAGCCGGTCAGGCGGAAAATCTCCAGCACATTGGGGGCTAAGTTCTTCAGGGTCAGATTGCCCTTGCCGACGGTGCGGTTCGCGCCGACGACCACTCTCAGACCGCCCGAGGAAATGTAATCCACCTTCTCCATATCGAGCACCATGGTCTCGCACTTGGGAGCGGCTTCATTGACCGCCTGCTCCAGTTCGCGTGCCGTCAGGGTGTCGATGCTGCCCTCGATGGCGATTGTACAATTCTTGTCTGTAAAGGTTGTGTTTAAATTCATGGTTTGCCTCCCTGTTATTTTACATAAATATACATTTTAATTATAACGCTGTTTCGTAACAATTTCAACACTTTTACAGACAAAAAATGGAAATCTTTCAGCATATTTCACATTTCCGGCAGTGCTGCGCCGGCAAATCATCAGCCTATCGCTTTCCGGCTTATGAGCAGTAATCCTCCAAACGCTCTTTTAATTCTTTCAAAGAATCAACATGGATCCCTTCTTCCAGTCTGACGCGGTCGGATTTGGGCAGATCGGAGAGCTTGGTATCCGTCCTGACCACCGTGTCGCCGTCCTTGAACACCGTCACTCTTCCCTGTGAAATGCCGATGATATAGCCGCTTTCGGCGGTGCTCTCCTGTACGGCGGCGGATGAAGATTCCTGCGTCGTCGCCGCGGGTGCGAGCGCCGTCATCAAGATCAGATACGCGGTCAGGATCACTCCCGTGATGATAATCAGCTTTTTCAAATCACTCACCTCAGCAGTAGTTTTCCCTGTTCTTTTATCTATTATTCCCATTTTTGCCCTTTGTTTATGAGGAAAAATCTCTGTTATTTTAGAAAAATCTATTTATTTTTTTACCGAAAAGTGGTATAATTGCAATATATATTGTATTTGAATACAACTCTGTAGGCGCCGCGTCCGTGATAACGGCGGTATTGCCTAATACTAATATTCGATAAAAAGCAGACAAATTATTGATCGAGGATGATTTTCGCAAGACGAGGCGAACGACGCGGGCATACTTGAGGTGTTGTCCAAATCTTTGATTTGGCTAACAACACCCATGCAACAACACTCCAAGAGCGGACACGCGTGTCGGCGATTG
>OCVV011360014.1_pt1 | contig 19594 bp, 17 predicted proteins | sample 1539721 | NCBI WGS metagenome assembly OCVV01 (sample SAMN02144230, study PRJEB22623) | gut metagenome | biome: sheep rumen | host: Ovis aries | place: New Zealand
CTGCGGAGGAAAAAGAAAAAGCGGGGAAAGTGGTCGGCGGATACATGCAGCAGGCGCTTCTCGAAGGCAAAGCCAGATGGTATCGGGGAGTACCGGAAATGCTGGACGAACTTTGCAAAAAAGGATATATCCTCATTATTCTCAGCAACTGCAGCATGTCATATGCGAAGGCCCAGTGGAGCGTATTCAAAATGGACAGATGGTTTTCAGCCTTTTTTGACTGCGAAAGCTACGGCGGGATCCCGAAGGAACAGATATTAGAAATAATACTTGCCGGTTTTCCCGGAGAATTCCGCAGAGCACAGGTGAAAAATGATCGATTTGTCCCGGATGGAGTTCCGGAAAAATATCTTGTGATCGGAGACCGAGACAGGGACGCTGCAGCGGCGGAAAGGGTCGGAGCGCCGTTTATCGGATGCGCTTATGGGTATGGGACGGAAGAAGAGCTGAGAAACGCAGATATCATAGTCCCCAGCCCGGCAGAGATCGTTCCTGCCGCAGAGATGGTTTTGAAAAAAAGACACACGATTAATTGTTGAAAAGTATCAGATTATTGCTTTTTTGCCGGGGGAGTCGTTTCCCCGGAAGGCAAGAAGAACTTTTCTGCGGAAAATAAAAAAATAGCCTCAAAAATTGACGATTGTCAATTTTTGAGGCTATTTTTTTTGAAAATCCGATAGGATTAAATCAGGATGCACTAATGATTGGCACTACATGATCTGAGAAGAAGCGAAAGTGAGCATTAATTATCAAAAAATTGTGCACCACATTAACAAAATATAACCAAAATATTAAAAAAAACCATGATGTGTGTATCTAACCCGGAATATGATTGTCACAAGGGATTGCACACATCGTAAAGGAGAATATTTTTTGTTAAAATTCCAATATTAAACTACAGGGCAGATCGTTTTCTGAAAATATATATTTTGTTATAAAAAATTGGCCCTGTAGAAGAATTTATGTGAGGGAAGTATGTCACGATTTGGTGAGTATTTAAAGTTTTTATTAGAGAAAAACGGAGAGACAGTTTCCGGTATAGCTAAGAAAAGCGGTGTGGAAAGGACTTCTCTTCACCGGGCTATCTCCGGTGAAAGAAATCTTTCATACAAATCATTAAAAAAGATCGAGGAATATCTGTGTCTGACTACGCAGGAAGCTCAGATCCTCAGGGAATATCATAATATGCAGATCCAGGGAAAGGATGTGTATGAGATCAGAAATGCGATCGTCAGAATGCTGAATTCGATCGGGCCGGGACTCGCAGGCCAGAATAATGCATTTCCGAAGGATACGGTGAGTGAGCATACTGTAATGCCGGATCTGGAAAAAGTGTTTTTCTGTGAGGGCGAGATCGAAGTTTATATGTGCATTGAGAGAATGATCAATGAGGAGATCCACGAAAAGGATCCCCTGATACTGATCTGTTTCCCGCAGAATGAATATTTCATGATGCAGCTTCTTCAGAAAATATATCTGACATATGATACGGAATTGGAGATCAAACACATCATACCGCATAAACTCCCCGAAAAGTATGGGGAGGTATCCGGAATTCAGGATACTATGTCGCTGCTGCAGAATGCAATCAACCTGACTATCGCTTCCGATGGAAAATACCACTCTTATGTCTCATATAATAAAGAAATAAGAGGTGGTGCCTTTCCTTATTATGTCATGAACTCTAAAAGGCTGCTGATGATATCGGGGAACGGAGAACATAAAGGCTGCTGCATTTCTGAAAAGAATGTCGTTGAGTATAATAAAAAGGTGTTTTTCGATTCTCTGAAAAAATGTCCTGAGTTCATACAGCTTGCAGCATACTGGGAAAAAGGTATGCTGTTGAACGAAGATTATATAAATATTAATGAGTTCATGTTGATCGCAGATTCTATTCCGCTGCAGTGTATGCTCCCACCGGAGAAGACAAAAGAAAAACTGAAACAATGCGGGAAGATATCTCCGGAACTGCTGGATCAGCTCTCAAATATCCTTGAAGCGGTTGATAAAAAAGAAAAGAAAATACACCTGTTTCTTACCAGAGAGGGAATGAAAAAAAGTATTACTTCCGGAAATGCTTTGCAGGATGGTATAAACCAGATGATAAGTCTGACTAAAGAAGAACAAAGGGCATGCTTACGCTCACTGATAAGCAGAATGAGCGAGGGAGTAATAACAGTCAGATTGCTCAATGAAAGTCAGATCCAGATCGGTAAGGGCATATACGTATGTATAGCTGATGAAAGATTCGTGGATATCATTTTCAAAGGAAGCAATGACCAGTTTTATAATTGCAGGATCAAAAATGTATATATACTAAAGGCGTTCTGCGATTTTGCAAAATTCCTCCCCAGAAGCGAGGATGTTCTTTCTGAAAAAGATGCGCTGCGCTTTTTTGAAGGTCTGTTATAAACAATGGATCTATGCTTCTCCGAAAAGCCGCCGTAAACATACGCGCTGTGTCTTTTCAAGAGAATACGTTAAACGATTGCAACGCATAATAAAAGAGAGTGCTTTTTACGGTGAACAGCATTCTCTTTTTTTGCGGAAAACCAGCCAATTCCATATGAATTCAAGTCTTGTTATTCCATCTTCTCTCCGTCAGGTTCCCCTTCATCATATCTGATGATGTCGCCGGGCGTTACATCCAGGACGTAGCAGATCCTGGCCAGGACATCTGCATCGATTTTTTCCACATCGCCGTTGTACCAGCGGTTGATCACTTCGAAGCGGGTGCTGGTCTTTTTTGCAAGGGCATTTCTGGTAAGCCTGCGCTCTTCCATGTACTTACGGATGGAGATCTTAATTCTGCCATATTTATTTATTGTGTATATTTCTCTTTCCATAAAACATTACCTCTGAAAACTATACTATTCTAAAATTCAATAAAAACCGAGACCCATCTGGAGAGTTACATAATAGACGTAATTTTAAGAAAAGTAACAGTGCAAAAAGTGATTTAACAGGGGGAATGTGTTGGAACTTTTCATTTTTCATAGGAAACAACGTCAATTTCTCATGAAAAACACTCCTCTCTCTATTTGAATTGAAAGAAAAAGTGTATATAATTAAAAATGTATAGTCAGGACAAACATATGGCCGGATATATGATCAGGCAGGCGCGGAGCAAAGTAAAGTAACGTGAAGGCGCGCCCGTCCCTGCGTTGTGTTTTCGATAAAAACGTTTAGAAATGACATGCGGGAAGTTTTTGTTGGTTAATAAAAGATCAGGGGAGTTGTGATTGCATGGTGATGAGCGGAGAAGAAAGACGGACAAGAATACTGCAGATCCTGAAGACGAGTAACAGGCCGGTTTCCGGAGGTACTTTTGCGAAGCAGCTCCATGTGAGCCGGCAGGTAATAGTTCAGGACATTGCGCTGATCCGGGCCAACGGCGTAAGCATATACTCCACGAACAGAGGATATCTGCTGGAGACTGATTCCACGGCTACCCGCGTGTTTAAAACGATCCATAAAGATACGGAGACGGAAGAAGAGTTGAAGATGATCGTGGATATCGGGGGAGCGGTAGAGGATGTATTTGTCTATCACAAGGTTTACGGCGTCGTGCGCGGCGAATTGAATCTGAAAACGCGCCGGGAGATTGACATCTACATGGATAAAATAAAGAACGGACAGTCTTCTCTCTTAAAAAACATCACTGCAGGCTACCATTACCATACGGTCACGGCGGACAGTGAAGAGACGCTGGATCTGATACAGGAGAAGCTTCGGGAAAGGGGATTTCTGGCGCCGCTGCAGGATTATGAGCCGGTGGATTTCTGGAGCCAGGGCCAGGATGAATAAAGCAGGCTTTCAGAGGCTGCATCAAAGAGGCTGTGGAGAGCCGGTTTCGCGGCTGCTGCGGGCTTTGTCCGGGCACGGGGAAAAACGGAACCCGTCTCCGTCCCCGGTTTCGTGTTGCACCGTCAAATGACAAAAACTTAACAAATAGATGCCAAACCACTTGTTTCTTCTTATAAAACAGGTGGTTTTTTTGTGCAAGAACTGAGACAAAAAAAGGAGCTTTTTTGGTAACGGTGATTGCAAATGAAAAATATTTATAGTAAGATAATTGTGAACGCTTACTTTGTGCATTTTTGCGCGATTTTGAGACATTTTGCTCAGAAAAGTGAGAAAACCGCATTGGCAAAGCGCGAGGGTTCAGGTATCAATGATATAGGTTAATCCGCCCCGTAAAAGGATTAATCAATCATAATATTTAAGGAGGTATTGATATGGAACTTAAGTTATCCCGTGAACAGGAGCTGGTCCGCAAGATGGTTCGCGACTTTACCGAGAACGAGGTAAAGCCAATCGCTGCTGAGACTGACGAATTGACAAAGTACCCAGCAGAGAACATCGACAAGCTCTTTGACCTCGGTGTTATGGGCTTGATCGTACCGAAAGAGTACGGCGGAGCAGGCGGAGACGATCTCTCCAGCGCTATCGCAATCGAGGAATTGTCCAAAGCTTGTGCTGCTACAGGCGATATTGTTGCAACACATAATGGACTTTGCTGTGGACCGATCCTGAACTTTGGTACTGAAGATCAGAAACAGAAATATCTGCGTATGCTGACAGAAGGAAAGAAAGTTGGCGCTTTCTGTCTGACAGAGCCGAACGCAGGATCTGATGCTTCCAAGGGAACAACAACTGCAGAGCTCGTAGATGACCACTATGTACTGAACGGATCCAAGATCTTCATTACAAATGGTTATGTTGCTGATGTATTCGTAGTATTTGCTATGACAGATCCTTCCAAGGGAACAAAAGGTATTTCCGCGTTTATCGTAGAGAGCTCCTTCCCGGGATTCTCCGTAGGAAAGCACGAAGTTAAGATGGGTATCCACGGATCACCTACAGCTGAGATCGTATTTACAGACTGTATCGTTCCGAAGGAGAACCTGCTTGGTGTTGCAGGAAAAGGTTTCAACATCGCCATGAATACACTTGACGGCGGACGTATCGGTATCGCTGCTCAGGCTATCGGTATTGCACAGGGCGCTATGGCAGAGGCTATGGACTTTGCTAAAGGCCGTGTTCAGTTCGGACGCCCGATCTCCGCATTCCAGGCTAACGCTTTCAAGTTTGCTGATATGCATGTAGGCGTAGAGGCCGGCCAGCTTCTTACATATAAAGCTGCACTCACAAAGATGAGCGGCGCTCGTTATACTCTGGAAGCTGCTACTGCTAAACTGTTCTGCTCTGAGTTTGCCATGAAGACAACTACAGAAGCTGTTCAGCTTTGCGGCGGATATGGATATACACGTGACTACCCGGTTGAGCGCATGATGCGTGATGCTAAGATCACAGAGATCTATGAGGGAACTTCTGAGATCCAGCGCGTAGTTATTTCCGGTAACATTTTAAGATAATAAGGAGGGAAAATCTAAATTATGAAGATTATAGTTTGTGTAAAACAGGTACCAGATACCTCCGGTAAAATTGCAACTAACCCAGACGGAACTCTGAACAGAGCATCTATGCAGACAATTACAAACCCGGATGACCTTAATGCAGTTGAGGCAGCTCTGACACTGAAAGATCAGACAGGCTGTGAAGTTATCGTTGTTACAATGGGACCGCCGCCTGCAGAAGGCATGCTTCGTGAAGTTATGGCCCGCGGCGTTGACAAAGCTGTCCTCGTATCCGGCCGTGAGTTCGGTGGATCCGATACATACGCTACATCCCAGATCCTTGCAGCAGCAGTAGATCACATCGGAATCGAGAAAGACGATATCGTTATGTGCGGACGTCAGGCTATCGATGGTGATACAGCTCAGGTAGGACCGCAGATCGCTGAGAAACTGGGACTTCCGCAGGTTACATACGCTGAGGAAATCAAGAAAGAGGGCAACGATATCATCGTTAAACGTGCTCTGGAAGACGGATATATGTCTATCAAGGTTCAGACACCATGTCTGATCACATGTATCAAAGAGCTGAACAATCCTCGTTACATGAATATTAAGGGAATCTATGAGACATACAGCAAAGAGATGGAAGTCTTCGATTTCAATACTCTGAAAGACAACCCGCTCATTGACCTGAATACGATCGGTCTTGCCGGATCTCCTACAAACATTCTGACATCCTTCACACCACCTCAGAAGGGTGCAGGACAGATGCTTGAAGGCAATGGCAAAGAGACAGCTGAAAAACTTGCTGGAATTCTGGCTGAGAAGCATTACATCTAAGAAAGGAGATTTATAAAGATGAAAAATTTCGATAGCAGTAACCTTGCTGCTTTTAAAGATGTATGGGTATTCTGTGAGCAGAGAGAAGGCAAACTTATGCCTACAGATTTCGAGCTCATTTCTGAGGGACGTAAACTCGCTGACGAGCTTGGCGTAGATCTTTGCGGACTCCTTCTGGGCGATAACGTTGACGCTCTTGCTGCTGAGCTTGGCGGATACGGCGCTGACAAAGTTTATGTTTGCAATGACCCGAGACTGGGCATCTACAATACAGACGCATATACAAAAGTTATCTGCGACGTTATCGCAGATCTTAAACCTGAAGTATTCCTGATCGGTGCTACAAACATCGGACGTGACCTCGGACCTCGCTGTGCAGCCCGTCTTCACACAGGACTTTGCGCTGACTGTACACACCTTGATGTAGATCTTGATCTGTATCAGGATTTCCTGCGCGCAAGCTCAACTCTTCCGGAGAACAGAATCGTCGGCACAAGCAAGGCAGTTGTTCTGAAAAAGCCTCATGACACAGCTAAAGACCTTAAGATGACTCGTCCGGCATTTGGTGGTAACCTGATGGCTACTATCTTTATCCCGAGATTCCGTCCGGCTATGGCTACAGTAAGACCTGGCGTTCTGAAGAAAGCTCCTTTCGATCAGGCTAAGGCTGATTCTGTAGAAGTTATCAAGCCTGCATTCGAGCTTAGCGATGACGATATCAAGACAGAAGTACTTGAGGTTGTTAAAGCAGCTAAGAAGCTGGTTGACCTGGTAGGCGCTGAGTACATCGTATCCGTTGGCCGTGGTATCGCAGCTGACGTTGATACAGGTATCAAGCTTGCTGAGGAACTGGCAGACGTTCTCGGCGGCGTTGTTGGTGGATCCCGTGCAGCTGTTGATTCAGGATGGCTTTCAGCAGATCATCAGGTTGGACAGACAGGTAAGACAGTTCATCCGAAGATCTATGTAGCTCTTGGTATCTCCGGTGCTATTCAGCACAAAGCAGGAATGCAGGAGTCCGAGTGCATCATCGCTGTCAACAAGAATGAAGCGGCTCCTATTTTCGAGATCGCTGATTATGGTATCACGGGTGACCTTTTCAAGGTAACACCTCTCCTGATCGAGGCTATCAAAGCTGCTAAAGCAGCAAAATAAAATACCTCCGAAATAAATAGTTAAAACGGGCTGCCGCACTGAGCAATCGGTGCGGCAGTCTTTGTGTTTCACAGGGAATTTCATCAATTTCCTGCGAAACAAATCCTCCGGAGATGCACACGACGCACAGAGGAGGGCAGCTGCGCTGCAGTATGGCATCGCGCAAAGAATAAAATCTATATAAAAAAGAGAGATGTATTTTGCCATAACAGTATTTACGTGATAAGATAGCAGAAGTGAAAATCCGGCTGAGGGGAAAATGATCATCCGGCGTGAGTTTTGATCCCCGCGGCAGATAAAGAGAGGGATTGTTCGGCCGCATTTTCCGAAAGGGAGAGGTAATGGGAAAAATTTTTTACATTATGGGAAAGAGTGCCAGCGGAAAGGACCATTTTTACAGGTCGCTGCTGGAGAACAAGGATCTGTCGCTGAAACCATTTGTCATCTACACGACGCGGCCGATGCGCGAGGGTGAGGTAAATGGCCGTGAATACTATTTTACCGATGAAAGGCATCTTGGCGAGCTGAGGGACGCCGGAAAAATCATAGAAGAACGGGTATATCATACGGTAAACGGTCCATGGTATTATTTTACGGCCGATGACGGGAATATCGACCTTTCACAGGAGCGGGGGGAGAACTATCTGGCTATCGGAACGCCTGAATCATTCGTACCTCTCCGGCAGTATTTTGGAACGGAACGGACACTGCCGATTTATATAGAGACGGACGACGGGATACGTCTGGAGCGCGCCATGAAACGTGAAAAAAAGCAGGCAAACCCGGATTATGCGGAGATGTGCCGCCGCTTTCTTGCAGATACGGAGGATTTCTCGGAAGAAAATCTCGCCAGGGCAGGAATCACCCGCCGCTTTCTGAATAATGGGTTCTATGAAGACTGCCTGGAGGAAATAGCGGATTATGTCAGGACCCACACAGGCACAAAAACATGAAACGGAGGACTTGAATTACGCGAAATGGAACCAGGGACGGAGACTCGTTCCGCAAATCAGATTCACATGTTTTTACCAATTTGATCATTATTATCTGTCTGGGCGTGATGATTTTTGCAGGATATCATCTGGCGGGAATACTTTTGGAATACAAAGCCGGAACAGATGAGTATGATCAGCTGCGCGATTATACGGCGGCTGCGGAAGATGGTACGGACGCACCTGAAACATCTCCGGCGGAGGGAGCCGGAGACAATGGGGTACAGGGAAACGCATATTTCCCCACATCTTCCCTGGTAGTAGATTTTGCCGCGCTGCAGCAGATCAATCCGGATGTGATCGGATGGATAGAGATCGGTTCTCTTGATATCAGCTATCCGATCGTTCAGGGAGCAGATAATTCATATTATCTGCATCATACATTTCAGAAGCAATCCAACAGTTCCGGCGCGATCTTTATGGATTCGCAAAATGGCAGCGGTTTTCAGGACGCAAATACCATTATCTATGGGCACAACATGAAAAACGGTGCGATGTTCGGAAAACTAAAGCATTATACATCGAAAAATATCGTACAGCAGGAGCCTTATTTCTGGATCCATACGCCGGGAGCGGTATACACCTATCAGGCGTTCAGCGTTCATACGGTATCGCCGGAAAGTGACGCGTATACCCTGTTTTTCGGAATTCCGGACCAGGCGTTTGCGGACTGGGCGGGAAAAATGGCGTCAGAGTCGGAAGTTTCCCTCGAAACGCCGGTGTTTGACTCCGGAAATAAGATCGTAACATTGTCTACATGTACATCGGACGGATCCGACAGGTACGTGGTCCACGGAATACTCTGCGGCGTGGTAAACCGATGAATTAAAACGGAACCGGGGACGGAGACGAGTTTCATACTTCGATGAAGGAGTGAAATAAGTCTCCGTCCCCGATTTTATATTTCTATGTGTTGATGATCGGTAAAAGACGATTCAACTCAGATGGGGAGTCGCCCCGCCTCTATAGGCGGTGGGTATTGAATAAAACTTGACTTAGTGGAGAGTTTCAATCCCCCGTCTGAGTTGAGCCTCCGGCGGATCGAAGAGCTGCGCAGATCAAGAAGCACAAGTGCGCCGCGCAGCTCGCGCGTGATCAGAGATCGCGAATTGAACTGTCGAAGCCCGGCATTGAAATAAATATATTGAAAGGCCCGTATTATATATCTGAGATATGCGTATGGAACACATAACCGTCCCCGATGCCACATGGAACACGTAACCGTCCCCGATGCCACATGGAACACATCTCCGTCCCCGGTTCCGGCGGGGTTGTGGGAATGGGTTTTGTGTGCTATACTGGCTTCATGCTTATTGTAGATTATTATGCCCTGAAGGCTGTCGGGGAATCTGCAGAGGCATTTTTTGAGTATGAAGACATATGGGAGGTGAGTCGTATGCTGCAGGTCAATGAATGGAAAGGTTTTAACCGGGTGGTAGGTCATCAGCAGATCATAACACATTTGCAGAATGCCATAGCATCTGATACCGTTTCCAATGCATATATTTTTGGTGGTGAAGACGGATCGGGAAAGAAGATGCTTGCCACTTTATATGCCATGGCCCTTGAATGCAGAGAGAAGGATCGTCCGTGTATGATGTGTTCTTCCTGCAAGAAAGCATCCGACGGAAATCATCCGGATATCATATACGTAAAGCATGAAAAGCCAAACACGATCAGCGTCGACGACGTTCGCCGCCAGCTGGTTGACGATGTAGCTATCCGTCCGTACGAAAGCAGGTATAAAATCTACATAATCGAGGATGCGGAAAAAATGACGACTCAGGCGCAGAACGCTATCCTGAAGACGATCGAAGAGCCGCCGGAGTACGTGGTCATTCTCCTGCTGACGACAAATCCGGAAGCGCTTCTTCCTACGATCCAATCCAGATGCGTCACTCTGAATCTCAGACCGGTCAGAGACCGCCAGGTAAAAGAATTTCTCATGTCAAATCTTCACGTGCCGGACTACAAGGCGGATATTCTGACATCTTTTGCCCAGGGAAATGTGGGAAAAGCGATAGAGGCGGCGAGATCACCGGAGTTTGAGGAAATGACGGAAAAAGCAATTCAGATCCTGAAATCCTACGGAAACAGAAACGTGGGCGAGGTGCTGGATGTGGTCCGCATGATGTCTGATGACAAACAGAACATTAACGAATATCTGGAATTCTTCTCCATGTGGTTCAGGGACGTTTTAATGTTTAAAGCGACCCGTGAGGTGGACAGCCTCATATTTAAAGACGAAATCAATGCGATCAGAAGCAGGGCGTCTGTCAGCTCATACGAAGGCCTTGAGAAAATTCTCGAAGCAATTGAGAAGGCGGAGCAGAGACTTCGTGCCAATGTCAATTTTGATCTGGTAATGGAACTCCTGTTTCTGACAATCAGGGAGAACTGATCAATGATAAAAATAATTGGAGTCAGATTCCGGAACGCCGGAAAAATATATTATTTTTCCCCGGAATCTATGGAAATGAAGACGGGAGACAATGTCATCGTGGAGACCGCCAGAGGCATTGAATGCGGCAGAGTGGTGCTCCCGCCGTCGGAGGTGGATGAGAACCAGATCGTTCAGCCTCTCAAAAGCGTCATCCGCGTTGCAACGCCGGAGGATCTGGCCCACGCCGCAGAAAACAGACGGAAAGCAAAAGAAGCATTCTTCATATGTAAACAAAGGATCAGAAAGCATGATCTGGACATGAAGCTGATCGACGCAGAGTACACCTTTGATAACAAAAAAGCGCTTTTTTATTTTACCGCGGACGGACGTGTGGACTTCCGTGAGCTTATCAAGGATCTGGCGTCGGTGTTCAAGACCAGGATCGAACTCCGCCAGATCGGCGTCCGGGATGAGACAAAAATACTTGGAGGCTATGGCATCTGCGGCAGACCCCTTTGCTGCTCGGCGTACCTGTCGGATTTTGCTCCCGTATCCATAAAGATGGCAAAAGAACAAAATCTGTCCTTGAATCCGACGAAAATATCCGGCGTATGCGGACGCCTCATGTGCTGTCTGAAAAACGAAGAAGAAACATATGAGTATCTGAACCGTAAAATGCCCAATGTAGGCGATACAGTCAAAGCTCCGGACGGCACGGTCGGAGAGATCATTTCCGTTGACATACTGAAACAGGAGGTCCGCGTCATCATACAGACGGAGGACGATAACAAAGAAGTAGAGAAATATCTCGCGGACGACCTCACCGTGATCGCCAGAAGGCGAAAGGGAAGAGGGAAAAAGCCTGTACAGGAACAGCCGATGACAGAGGTTGGCGAAGATGTGCTCCGTGAACTGGAGAATCAGACTGCAGAAGACTTAGAAAAGACGCGTTCACAGAACGAAAAAGACACAGAAAGAAAGTTCCGCGAAGCAAAGGGAATCACAGAACAGACAGGCCTTTCGGATAAAGAGACAGATGAAGAGAGACAGGACGTCGGAAGGTCCGAAGCGTTCGAGGATGTGCCTTCGGAAACCGTAAATGTTGAAAATAACGGTGATAAAGGTGGAAAAATTTCCCGGCAGGGACGCAGAAACCGCGACCGCAAAGCCGGAAACGGAGCAAACAGTCAGGAGAACCGTGATAAGCACAAATCGGCAGAAGGAAACGAAGCATCCGAGGCACCGCAGAATAATCGCGCCAAAGGGAAAAAAGACCAGCGGCGGAGAAACGGACAGAATAAGCCGGCGAATTCGCCTTCCCGCAGGGAAAATCAGGGCAAAGATGACAGCCGCCGCGATCCGCGCAGGAACTCCGGAAACGGCGAAGACAGGAACAGGGAAATGAGATCCGGCGAAGATAACCGCGGGCAGAAAGAAACCGCAAAAAAAGAGCGCGTCAAAGACGGCTCCGGAAATCGCAGGAATCATGGACGGGACCGGCGCGGAAGAGAAAGGGCGCCTAAAGAACAGGTAAAAGATAATAATGCAGAGAACAAATGATATTCTGCCCGATCCGGCTGTGCTGCGTGAAGGCGAACAGCTGGACGATCTGATGAATGGGTTTTATCTCATTCAGTCAGAAGCAAATTTTCGTTTTGGAATAGATGCGGTGCTTTTATCCGATTTCGTCAGAGCAAAGAAGAATGACAGGATCATTGATTTCGGATGTGGAAACGGGATCATTCCGATACTTCTGGCAGCAAAGACGGAGTGCAGAGATATCATAGGGCTTGAGATCCAGGAATCAAGCGCGGAACTGGCCGGACGCAGCGTCAGGTTCAACCGCCTCGAAGACAGGATCAGCATCGTGACAGGAGACATCAGAGAGGCTGCACCGATATTCGGGGCGGCTTCTTTTGATATAGTGGTCAGCAATCCGCCGTACATGATCGGAAGTCACGGCCTGACCAACCCCGACAGGACCAAGGCCATAGCACGCCATGAAATACTGTGCACATTTGATGAACTTGCAGCAAACGCGGCCGCCATCCTGAAGCCGAGGGGAAGGCTTTTCCTGGTACACAGACCCTTCCGTCTGGCGGAAATCATCAGGACGCTGACAAACCATCATCTGGAGCCAAAAAGGATGCGCCTGGTTTATCCCTTCGTTGACAAAGAACCAAACATGGTGCTGATCGAAGCTGTCAGAGGCGGTAATTCCCGGCTGTCGGTAGAACCGCCCCTGATCGTTTATAAAGAACAGGGCGTCTACACTGACGAGATCGTTCAGATCTACGGCTGGAACCGCCGGTAAACGGCCTTCCGTGAATATATAACAGAAAAGGAAAAGACATCTATGACCGGAAAACTATTTCTCGTGGCAACGCCCATCGGTAATCTGGAGGATATGTCGCCAAGGGCAGTCCGCATCCTGAAGGAAGCGGATGTGATCGCGGCGGAAGATACCAGGAACAGCATCAAGCTGCTGAATCATTTTGATATCCATGTATCCATGACCAGCTATCATGAATACAATAAATACGACAAGGGGAAATATCTGGTGGACCGTATGCTCCGGGGCGAGACGGTGGCGCTGATCACAGACGCCGGAACGCCGGGCATATCCGATCCCGGGGAGGTCGTAGTACAGATGGCGGCGGAGGCCGGCGTCGAAATATTTTCCGTGCCCGGACCGGCAGCGTTTGTCAGCGCGCTGATCATTTCGGGAATGCCCACAGGAAGCTTTGTGTTTGAAGCTTTTTTGTCCAGAGAGACGAAGGTGCGCAGGCAGGCATTGGCAAGACTTAAGGATGAAACCAGGACAATGATCCTGTACGAAGCCCCGCATCATCTGGTAAAAACGCTAGAGGATCTTAAGGCGGTCCTCGGCGGTGACAGACGGATCGCCATCTGCAAAGAGCTTACAAAAAAGCATGAAAAGGTACTGCGCACGACGATCAACGAGGCTGCCGCGCTGTATACCGAAGAAAAACCCCGCGGAGAGTACGTGCTTGTCATTCACGGAAAAACAGAAGAAGAACTGCGCCGCGAATCAGAGAAAAAATGGATGCAATATTCGGTGAAGGAACATGTACAGCATTACATTAATCAGGGGCGGGACAAAAAAACTGCCATGAAGCTGGCGGCAGCAGACCGGGGCTGCTCCAGAAGAGACATATATCAGGCGCTTCTGCAGGACACCGGCAAGGGCATAGAGCAGAGGTGAGGGATCTGCAATTATTATTGCTATGATCAGACGGGTTCAGAAAAGCCATGTGGAAAGTTATTTGTAAGGGTAACTTCGACTCGGATAGGGAGTCCCCCGCCTATAGGCGGTGGATAATGAATCAAATTTGACTCGGCGGAGGGGTTCAATCCCCTGTCTGAGTTGAACAGGTTATGTCCGCGGCTGATGTCAGTTTCCGGCCGCGGCTGTTGTCAGTTTCACGATTGCAAATATACTGTCAAATTGTTATAATACGATTAATATTACGTCCATTCACAGGGACGAAGAGGAGGCGGTTTGATGAATATCAATATCAGAGGAAAAAATATCGAGGTCACGGAAGGACTTAGAAAGGCTATAAATACAAAACTTGGGAAGCTGGAGAGATACTTCAAGCCGGATACGAGCATTGACGTTACGCTGAGCGTTGAGAAAGAAAGACAGAAGATCGAGGTGACGATCCCTGTCAAAGGAAACATCATCCGTTCGGAGCAGGTCAGCAACGATATGTACGTATCCATCGATCTCGTAGAAGAGGTCATCGAGAGACAGCTTCGCAAATATAAAAACAAACTTATCGACAGGCATCACATGGGGGATACCTTCCAGAAGACATTCCTTGAGAATGACTATCTCGAGGATGAGGAGATCCGTATCGAGAGGACAAAAAAATTTGATATCAAACCTATGTATCCGGAAGACGCCTGCGTACAGATGGAGCTTCTCGGACATAATTTCTTCGTGTTCTGCAATGCAGAGACCAATCAGGTCAATGTAGTTTACAAGAGAAAAGGAAACACATACGGCCTGATCGAACCCGAAGCATAATAAATAAAAACTTCCCACATGTCATTTTTGAACAGTTTAATCATGAAGCGGGAGTTTTAAAAAGAAATTACCGAATTCAACCGGCGGACACTGACGGAGCCGTATTCAGACGGCTTCGCCGAAAAAAATGCCGCGGGAAACGGAGTATCCGCCGCGGAAAGACACAGATCGATATGATCACAGTTTAAAAATTACAGTTCGGTGCTTTTGCGCCGAACTGTAAAGTACGTTTTGGAGAATTACAGATTTATGAAATTCACAGAAAAACTTTTTGGAACTCACAGCCAGAGAGAGTTAAAGAGAATTACGCCGATCATTGACAAGATCGAATCCCTGCGCCCGCAGATGCAGGAACTTTCAGACGATGAGCTGAAAGGAAAAACACAGGAATTCAAGGAGCGTCTTTCCAAAGGCGAGACACTCGATGATATTTTGCCTGAGGCTTTTGCTACGGTGAGAGAGGCAGCTAAGCGTGTGCTTGGCATGGAGCATTACCGTGTACAGCTGATCGGCGGTGTGATACTGCATCAGGGCCGTATCGCCGAGATGAAGACAGGTGAAGGTAAAACCCTTGTTTCCACACTGCCGGCATACCTGAACGCGCTGACGGGAAACGGCGTGCACATTATCACGGTCAACGATTACCTGGCAAGCCGTGACGCCGCCTGGATGGGAAAGGTCCACGAATTTCTGGGACTTACCGTAGGCTGCGTTCTGAACGACATGAAAAATGACGAGAGGCGTGAGCAGTACAACTGCGACATCACCTACGTGACGAACAATGAATGCGGTTTTGACTATCTTCGTGATAACATGGTCATCTACAAGGAACAGCTGGTACAGCGGGGACTTGTTTACGCCATCATCGACGAGGTCGACTCCGTCCTGATCGACGAGGCCAGAACGCCTCTGATCATTTCGGGTCAGAGCGGAAAATCCACGAAGCTTTATGAGACCTGCGACATTCTGGCAAAACAGATGGAGAAAGGCGAGGCGTCCGGAGAATTCAGTAAGATCAACGCCATCATGGGCGAGGAGATCGAAGAGACGGGCGACTTCATCGTAAATGAAAAAGATAAAGTCGTGACTCTGACAGAACAGGGCGTAGCAAAGGTAGAGAAATTCTTCCATATCCAGAATCTTTCCGATACGGAAAACCTGGAGATCCAGCATAACATCATTCTGGCGCTGCGTGCCCACAATCTGATGTTCAAGGATCAGGATTACGTGGTAAAGGACGATCAGATCATGATCGTTGACGAGTTCACAGGACGTCTGATGCCGGGACGCCGCTATTCCGACGGTCTGCATCAGGCCATCGAGGCGAAGGAGCACGTAAAGGTAAGACGTGAGAGCAAAACCCTTGCAACCATCACGTTCCAGAACTTCTTTAACAAATATGCGAAGAAGAGCGGTATGACAGGTACGGCGCTTACTGAGGAACAGGAGTTCCGTGATATTTACGGTATGGACGTTATCGAGATCCCGACGAACCGTCCGGTAGCGCGTGTGGATCACAACGACGCCGTATATATGACGCAGAAAGAGAAATTCAACGCAGTCTGCGACGAGGTCGTGGAGGCACACGAAAGAAGACAGCCTGTCCTGGTGGGTACCGTAAATATCGATACGTCAGAGATGCTCAGCAAAATGCTCCGCAAGCGCGGCATCCAGCATCAGGTGCTGAACGCCAAGTTCCATGAGCTCGAGGCTGAGATCGTTTCCCACGCCGGCGAGGCAGGAACCGTTACGATCGCCACGAACATGGCCGGACGAGGAACAGATATCAAGCTGGACGAGGAGGCGAGAGCTGCCGGCGGTCTGAAGATCATCGGTACTGAGCGCCATGAGTCCAGACGTATCGACAATCAGCTGCGCGGACGTTCCGGACGTCAGGGAGACGTCGGAGAATCCCGTTTCTATATTTCTCTGGAGGACGACCTGATGCGTCTGTTCGGTTCGGAGAAAATGATGAACGTATTCAAATCGATCGGCGTGCCCGAGGGCGAGCAGATCGAGCACAAAATGCTTACGTCAGCTATTGAGCGCGCTCAGCAGAAGATCGAGAGCAACAACTATGCCGTCAGAAAGAGCCTTCTGGATTACGACAGCGTAAACAACGAACAGCGTGAGATCATTTACAAAGAGCGCCGCCGCGTTCTGGACGGTGAAAATATGCGCGACAGTATTCTGGGCATGCTCTATGATACGATCGACAGTACGGTCGACATGTGCATCGGTGAGGATTTTGACAGTGAAGAATGGGATCTCAAAGAGCTCAACCGCCTGATCCTTAATATAATCCCGATGAAACCTGTAGACAAGGAATTCACAGCGGGACTGAACAGACAGGAGCTGAAACAGCGTCTGAAAGAAAATGCGGTAGCCCTCTATGAAGAGAAAGAGTCGGAATTCCCGGATATCGAGCAGATGCGTGAGCTGGAGAGGGTTGTCCTTCTGAAGGTCATCGACCAGAAATGGATGGATCACATCGACGACATGGATCAGCTCCGTCAGGGTATCGGCATCCAGGCATACGGCCAGAGAGATCCGAAGGTAGAGTATAAGATGCTGGCGTACGACATGTTTAACGAGATGACGTCCATGATCCAGCAGGATACGATCAGGCTTCTGTATCACGTACGTGTGGAGCAGAACGTAGAGCGCGAGCAGGTGGCTGAGGCCACCGGCACGAACAAGGACGATACATCCGTAAGAAAGCCGAAGGAGCGCAAAGAGAAAAAGATCTATCCGAATGACCCGTGTCCGTGCGGCAGCGGAAAGAAATACAAACAGTGCCACGGCCGCAGAACGGCGTGAGCGTAAGCAGTAAAGATTAAGATATAAAGAAAGAAGGTGAAGCTGTGGTAGTAGAACTTGAGCAGTTCAAGACAGAATTGGCTGCGTTAAAAAAACCATTAGTGGAAGTGAGGGATTCACTTTGACCTCGCTAATAAGGAGCAGAGGATCAAAGAATTAGAAAGAAGAATGGAAGAGCCTGATTTCTGGGACGACCCGGACCGGGCCACTGCACAGACGAAAGAGCTGGGCAGTCTGAAGGACGACAGAGATACATATCATAAGCTGGAAAGCCAGATGGAGGACATCGAGACCATGATCGAGATGGGTCAGGAGGAAGACGACGCCTCTCTGGTACCTGAAGTTCAGGAAATGCTTGACGAATTCAAGGAGGAGCTTGACGCGATCTCTATAAAAACGATGCTTTCCGGCGAGTATGATGACAGCAACGCGATCATGAAGCTGAATGCGGGTGCCGGCGGCACCGAAGCCATGGACTGGTGCGGCATGCTTTACAGAATGTACACCCGCTGGGCAGAGCGCAAGGGCTTTAAGATCGAAGAGCTCGATTATCTCGACGGAGATGAGGCGGGCGTCAAATCCGTCACATTCCAGGTAAACGGAACAAACGCATACGGTCTCCTTAAGAGCGAAAAAGGCGTACACAGGCTGGTAAGGATATCACCGTTCAACGCAAACGGCAAGAGACAGACATCCTTTGTTTCCTGCGATGTCATGCCGGATATCGAAAAAGACATCGATATCGAGGTCCGCGATGAAGATATCCGTATAGATACATATCGTTCCAGCGGCGCCGGCGGACAGCACATAAACAAGACATCATCCGCGATCCGGATCACGCATTTTCCTACGGGAATCGTTGTTACATGCCAGAATGAACGCTCGCAGCATATGAATAAAGACAAAGCCATGCAGATGCTGAAGGCAAAGCTGTTCATGCTCGAGCAGGAAAAACAGGCGGAAAAGCTTTCCGATATCCGTGGTGAAGTGACGGATATAGCATGGGGACACCAGATCAGATCCTATGTGCTGCAGCCATATACAATGGTAAAAGATCTGCGCACCGGATGTGAAAAGGGACAGGCAAGCGCTGTTCTTGACGGCGATCTGGATCCGTTCATCAACGCATATCTGAAATGGCAGGCCTTAAAAGGCTGATCTTCACAGTCGAGGTGAACAATGGGTGAAAAATACTATCTTGTAAAAGAAAAAGCAGTGCCGGAGATCCTGCTGAAGGTCCTGGAAGCAAAAAAGATTATGGCGTCAAAACACCTGACAGTGCAGCAGGCTGCGGAGCAGGTCGGCATCAGCCGAAGCTCGTTTTATAAATATCAGGAAGATATCCTGCCCTTTAAGGACAATGCGAAGGGAACGACCATCACGTTTATTTTGCAGATGAATGATGAACCCGGCATCCTTTCGGAGGTGCTCAAGATCATCGCCGAAAACCGCGGAAATATCCTGACGATACACCAGTCAATTCCGCTGAACGGCGTAGCCACGCTGACAATCAGTGTGGAGACTGCCCTGGAGGAGGGAGATGTGGGTCACATGATCGACAGCATCCAGGAAAGCCAGGGAGTCCATGATTTGAAAATATTAGGAAGAGAGTGAGGAAACGACATTGATAAAAGCAGCTGTTCTCGGATTCGGCACCGTAGGCTCGGGCGTCGTGGAAGTTATAGAAAGAAACAATGAGATCATCAGTAAAAGAGTCGGAGATGATCTGAAAGTCAAATATGTCCTGGACCTGAGAGAATTCCCGGGAGATCCGGTTTCCGAGATCCTTGTACACGACTATAACATCATCCTCGAAGATCCGGAGGTATCCATTGTCGTGGAGACGATGGGCGGCATGAATCCGGCTTACGAGTTTACGAAGAAAGCCCTTCTGGCGGGCAAGAGCGTATGTACATCCAATAAGGAACTGGTAGCAGAGCATGGACCTGAGCTGATGCGGATAGCGAAAGAAAAGAACGTCAATTATCTT
>OCVV011316375.1_pt1 | contig 19591 bp, 15 predicted proteins | sample 1539721 | NCBI WGS metagenome assembly OCVV01 (sample SAMN02144230, study PRJEB22623) | gut metagenome | biome: sheep rumen | host: Ovis aries | place: New Zealand
CGGTTTGGGCAACCGTCGATCTAACAATCGGCACAACTAGTTGGATTGTGAGAGGGCATTTTTACGTGTCTTCATATCACGATGACTAGTGATGATGATCCGTCATGTACTCATGAGTAGCCATCATGAGATAGTAGTCCTCGTCATGCCTTTCCGCCTTGGCGCGCTCCTCTGGCGTCATCTTCTGACGTTCGCGTGCGCGAGAGTTTGCCGCGGCCTGGATCAGTCCGATAAGAAGGCCGATGCCATAGAGCACAAGAATCAGGATGCATACGCCGTAGAAGTCCATGATGTCGCCCCCCTCGGTCCCAAGCTGTCCGACGCCCATCTTATCGATGATGATACCCAGAAGGTTGGCGCGAACAAGCCATATTTAGTTGAACGACGGCACGTTTCCGTCTTGCCGTTCAACTCCGAACGGCGGCGCTCCGTCGGTGGCAGACATCAACAGCCTTCGCAATAATGGGGCAGGGTTCGGCGTAATAGCGTGCCACGACGGCTCTTTGATTAAGTTCAACATTACTGGAAAGCCTGCTGGCGGGTATGATGTAAACGAGCAGAACGTGCAGCAGCTCATAGATCACTACGACATCGATGAGAAGCTATTCGATGCGTACAAGACGAGGCTTGGAGTAAGCGTTGAGCGTTTGGCGTGAGGTCAAGGATTCCATGGACGGCGTTGCCGGTGACGCATATGCGCCATTGCTGCGCATGCGTCTTTCGGAGCTTTCTGACAGCGACGCCAGGCTTTTCCGCAGAGAGGCAGGTCTCGTAATTGAGATTAAGGACGAGACCGGGCAGTCGCTCTCACATGACGAGCTAGAGCAGAAAATCATGGAGCGCTTCGCCGAGGAGGAGGCCGCGCGCCCCTAGCCGGTCCAAGAATACGTCCACGCTTCAGGCCCTCGCCACCACGGCGGGGCCTTTTCCATGCCGCGTGACCGTGCGGCGACCATGCACCAGGGGTGATGTGGCATGGAGAACGTAGAGGTGCACGTTGAGGCTGACAACGTCGAGGAGGCCCAAGCGCTCATGCGCGCAGCGATAGCGCGCGGCCTGGAGGAGATGGGGCTCGTCGCCGAGTAAGCTTGCGTTGACCGCGCTTGTGGCAAGTGCGCAAGCGGGCCGGTGGGCGATTGTCCATTCTGGTATGCGTCGCATCGGTCTTCGCCGGGGAATCTAGACCATCGGTCTTTCCGAATGCGATGCGAGAAAGGCGTGGCTCTTCTCGCAAGGTGCGGCACTTCTCGCCTGTGCATTTATGCATCTTGCAACTACATTGGAAGACAACCTTCGACGTGGCAGGCGTGCTGAGCGCGTGGGGTGCTGTGGCGCGGCGGGCCAAAATGGGCAGTGCGTTGGCCGCAATTGCGCCTGCGTGTACATTCTGTTACGCGAAACCGCGCGAAACCGTTTCGAACCCATGAAATAACTATTCTGATTTTGCACCGGTTACGATGTCTCGTAAGCGTCGTCTGCCCACGGGTGGACGGAGAGGAGATTAGCACATGAACTATTCCGAGCGAGTGATTGCCGATCTGGAACAGCGCTACTCTGACCAGCCTGAGTTCATCCAGGCCGCGAAGGAGGTTCTGACCACCCTGCAGCCTGCCCTCGACAGGCACCCCGAGTACGAGAAGGCCGGCCTCCTCGAGCGCCTCGTAGAGCCCGAGCGCATCGTGATCTTCCGCGTGCCCTGGGTTGACGATTCCGGCAAGGTGCAGGTAAACCGCGGCTACCGCATCCAGTTCAACTCCGCGATCGGGCCCTACAAGGGCGGCCTGCGCCTGCACCCCAGCGTGAACCTCTCCATCCTCAAGTTCCTGGGCTTCGAGCAGGTCTTCAAGAACTCCCTCACCACCCTTCCCATGGGCGGCGCGAAGGGCGGCTCGGACTTCGATCCCAAGGGCAAGTCCGACAACGAGGTCATGCGCTTCTGCCAGTCCTTCATGACGGAGCTCGTCAAGCACATTGGCCCGGACACCGACGTCCCCGCCGGTGACATCGGCACGGGCGCCCGCGAGATCGGCTACATGTTTGGCCAGTACAAGCGCCTCACCAACTCCTGGCAGTCCGTCCTCACGGGCAAGGGCCTCTCTTACGGCGGATCCCTCGCGCGTCCGGAGGCCACCGGCTACGGTGCCGTCTACTTCCTCCTGGACATGCTGAAGGAGAAGGGCGACTCCATCGACGGCAAGACCATCGTGGTATCTGGCTCCGGCAACGTTGCGCAGTATGCCATCCAGAAGGCCGAGCAGCTTGGCGGCAAGGTCGTGACCTGCTCCGACTCCAACGGCTACGTGTATGACCCCGAGGGCATCGACTTCGACCTGCTGTGCCAGATCAAGCAGGTCGAGCGCGGCCGCATCAAGGAGTACGCGGAGCGCAAGGCCGGCGCAACCTATCACGAGGGCGAGCGCCCCTGGGGCGAGAAGTGCGACATCGCCATGCCGTGCGCCACGCAGAACGAGCTCGAGCTCGATGACGCGAAGAAGCTCGTCGCGGGCGGCTGCAAGTACATCGTCGAGGGCGCGAACATGCCCACCTCGACCGAGGCGACCGAGTACGTGATGGCCAACGGCGTCTACTTTGCGCCTGGCAAGGCCGCGAACGCCGGCGGCGTCGCTACGTCCGGCCTCGAGATGTCCCAGAACCACGAACACCTCTCCTGGTCCTTCGACGAGGTCGACGAGAAGCTCCACGGCATCATGGACTCCATCTACGCGGCTGCGTCCGGCGCGGCCAAGGAGTACGGCCACGAGGGCGACCTGGTGTTTGGCGCGAACATCGCGGGCTTCCTCAAGGTCGCGGACGCGATGATGGCGCAGGGCATCTGCTAGCGGAAAGCGGCTTATAGCGGAACGGGACACCTTCGGGCGACTCGGGTCTGCAAGTACATGAGAGAGGCGGGATCGGGCATGCGTCCGGTCCCGCCTCGTGGCTTTTCTCGGCTGCTTTGTAACAGAATTATAAACAGGACCACGAATGGATACTAAAACGCATATCAGACCGTCTACAATGCGGAACAACCTTTAAGGACGGTACGGAGATACCGTAAAGGATGACCAAGCGCCAAGGTGATGATTCGGGATTCCGCCAGGGGTGGGGTCCCTCTTTTTGGCGCGCGGCACGGAGAGGATGGTCGAATGAACCCACTTGTGAGCAGGGAACGGCCGGCAGAGGCGCTTCTGGCGCTTGAGGACGGCACGGTGTATAGGGGCTGGAGCGCCGGCGCCGGGGGAGAGGCCTTTGGGGAGATCGTGTTCAACACCTCGATGGCGGGCTACCAGGAGATCGTGAGCGACCCCAGCTACGCGGGGCAGATCGTGACGCTCACGTATCCGCAGGTGGGAAACTACGGCGTGAGCGCCGCCGCCATGCAGTCCGGCGGGCTTGCGCTTTCCGGCCTGGTGGTGCGCGACATGTGCCGCGAGCCCAGCAACTGGCAGAGCGAGGGCAGCCTTCCGGACCTGCTGCGCAAGGGCGGCGTCGTCGCGATCGAGGGTGTGGACACGCGCGCGCTCACGCTGCGCATACGCTCGGCGGGCGCCATGCGCGCCGCGATTTCGACGGAGGACCTGGACCCCAAGAGCCTTGTGGCGCGCGTGTGCCAGGCACCCGGGATATCGAGCCACAACTACGTGCCGGACGTTTCGACCACGCAGGAGTACGTGGTGCCCGCGGCGGGGGAGCGACGCTTCCGCGTGGTGGCGTACGACTGCGGAGAAAAGCGCGGCATCGCGGACGGGCTCGCGGCCGTGGGGTGCGAGACGGTCGTGGTGCCGTGGGACACGTCGGCCAGGCGCGTACTTGCGCTTGGGCAGGACGGCGCGGCTCCGGATGGCGTGTTCTTCTCGAACGGACCGGGCGACCCTACCCAGGTCGAGGCGACCGCGCAGGCGGCGCGCGAGCTGATGGGGAAGGTGCCGGTGTTTGGCATCTGCCTGGGCAACCAGCTGATGGCCCTTGCGGCGGGAGCGACGATCGAGAAGCTGCCGTTTGGGCACCACGGCGGCAACGAGCCCGTGATGAACCTGCTGACCGGCAGGGTCGAGATTACGGCCCAGAACCACAACTATGGGCTGGTGTTCGAGTCCTTGGGGAGCATCGTGCCTGAGGAGTCCGGCGGCTTTGCGGAGCACGAGCGCGACCTGCGCGCATGGAGCGAGCGCCACGTGGCGCCCGTGGTCATGAACGAGCGCTTTGGCCGCGTGAGGCTGACGCACGTGAACCTGAACGACGGGACGCCGGAGGGCGTGCAGTTTCTGGACGTGCCCGCGTTCAGCGTGCAGTACCACCCGGAGGCGTGCCCGGGGCCGCACGACTCCGCGTACCTGTTCACGTCATTCGCACGGCTCATGGCAGGCGACCTTGACTGCCTTGACATCGACGTGCGCGAGGGGAGGCGCTTCTGATGCCCAGGCGCGAGGACATACACAAGATCCTGATAATAGGCTCCGGCCCGATCGTGATCGGCCAGGCCTGCGAGTTTGACTACTCCGGCACCCAGGCGTGCCGCGCGCTGCGCGAGGCGGGCTACGAGGTAGTACTGGTGAACTCGAACCCGGCGACCATCATGACGGACCCGGAGACCGCGGACCGCACGTACGTGGAGCCGCTCACGGCGGAGGCCGTGGGCAGGGTCATCCGCAAGGAGCGGCCGGACGCCATCCTGCCCAACATGGGCGGCCAGACGGCGCTGAACTGCGCGATCGCGCTGGGTGAGTCCGGCGTGCTGGACGAGTGCGGCGTGGAGGTCATAGGCTGCGACCTGGACTCCATCCGCGTGGGCGAGGACCGCGAGCTGTTTGCGAAGGCCATGGGCGAGCTGGGGCTGGAGGTGGCGGACTCCGGATTTGCTCACAGCCTGGACGATGCCCGCGCCGTGGCGGCGCGCCTGGGCTACCCCGTCGTCATCAGGCCGAGCTTCACGCTGGGCGGCGCCGGCGGCGGCGTGGCGCACGACGAGGGCGAGCTCGAGCTCATCGCCGGGCAGGGGCTCTCGCTCAGCCCGGAGCACGAGGTGCTGGTGGAGCGCTCCATCGCGGGCTGGAAGGAGATCGAGATGGAGGTGATGCGCGACGCCCAGGGCAACGGCATCGTGATCTGCTCCATCGAGAACCTCGACCCCATGGGCGTGCACACGGGCGACTCCATAACGGTCGCGCCCGCCCAGACGCTTTCCGACGCGGAGCTGCAGCGCCTGCGCGACTACTCGCTCGCGATCCTGGAGAAGGTGGGCGTGGCCACCGGCGGCTCCAACGTGCAGTTTGCCGTGAACCCCACGGACGGCCGCGTGATCGTGATCGAGATGAACCCGCGCGTGAGCAGGAGCTCGGCCCTCGCCTCGAAGGCAACGGGGTTCCCCATAGCGAAGGCCGCGGCTCTTCTCGCCGTGGGCTACACGCTGGACGAGATAACGAACGACATCACGCGCGCCACGCCGGCGTGCTTCGAGCCGTCCATCGACTACTGCGTGGTGAAGGTGCCGCGCTTCGCGTTCGAGAAGTTCAAGGGCACGAGCGAGACGCTCACCACGCGCATGAAGAGCGTGGGCGAGGTCATGGCCATCGGCCGCACGTTCGAGGAGTCGCTGCAGAAGGCGCTGCGCTCGCTGGAGCAGGGCCACAAGGGCCTGAGCATGGACGGCGTGGACGACCTTTCTGCGCTGGGCGAGAAGGACCTGGAGGAGCGCGTTTCCACCCCCACGCCAAAGCGCATATTCCACGTGGCCGAGGCGCTGCGCCGCGGCTGGGACGTGGCGCGCGTGCACGCGTTGAGCGGCATCGACGCGTGGTTTTTAGGAAGGATCCGCGACATCGTGGTCGCGGGCGGGCGCATACGCGAGCTTGGCCTGGCGGGGCTCGACGCGCCCACGATGCTCGCCGCGAAGCAGATGGGCTTTTCCGACGAGCAGATCGCGTGGCTCACGGGCTCGAGCGCCGAGGTGGTGCGCGCGCTGCGCGAGGTGGAGGGCGTGCGCCCCGTCGTCAAGACGGTGGACACGTGCGCTGGCGAGTTCTCCGCGCGGACGGACTACCACTACCTCACGTACGAGGCCGCGCCCGTGCTGGGTGCCGCGCCCGCGGGCGAGCACGCCGAGGGCGCGAAGCCGCGCGTGATGATTCTCTCCGCCGGGCCCAACCGCATTGGCCAGGGCATCGAGTTCGACTACTGCTGCGTGCACGCGAGCGCGGCGCTGCGCGAGCGCGGGTTCGAGACCGTGATGGTGAACTGCAACCCCGAGACCGTCTCGACGGACTACGACACGTCGGACCGCCTGTACTTCGAGCCGCTCACGTTCGAGGACGTCATGAACGTGGTGGAGGTTGAGCGGCCGCGGGGCGTGATCGTCACGCTCGGCGGTCAGACGCCCATCAACCTCGCCCACAGGCTCAAGGCGGCGGGCGTGCCCATCATGGGCACCCAGCCGGACGCCATAGACCTTGCGGAGGACCGCGACCGCTTCAGCCGGCTGCTCGACAGGCTGGGCGTCGCCTACCCGCCCAGCTCCACGGCCCAGACCGTGGACGAGGCCAGAAGCGTCGCCCGCAGCCTTGGCTTTCCGCTGCTCGTGCGGCCGAGCTACGTGCTGGGCGGACGCGGCATGGCCATCGTGTACGGCGACGACGACCTGTCCACGTACATGGCCGCCGCGGCGCACGTGTCGCCCGACCACCCCGTCTACCTGGACGCCTTCCTGGAGGACGCCATCGAGCTGGACGTGGACGCGCTCGCGGACGGCGACGAGTGCTACGTTGGCTCCGTGCTGGAGCACATCGAGGAGTGCGGCATCCACTCCGGCGACTCCGCGTGCTGCTACCCGTGCTTCTCGCTCTCGGACGCCATCGTTGCGCGCGTCCGGCAGATCACGCGCCAGCTCGCGCTCGCCGTCGGGATCGTCGGGCCGCTCAACGTGCAGTACGCCGTCAAGGACGAGCAGGTGTTCGTGATCGAGCTCAACCCCCGGGCCAGCAGGACCGTGCCCTTCTCGTCCAAGGCGTCCGGCGTGAGCCTCGCGCGCTGCGCCGCGCGCGTGATGGCAGGCGAGAAGATCCGCGACCTCGGGTTGCCGCCGGAGGACCGGGAGGTGGGCTACTTCGCGGTGAAGGAGGCCGTGATGCCGTGGTCGCGCTTCCCGGGCGCGAACGTGGAGCTTGGCCCCGAGATGAGGTCTACGGGCGAGGTCATGGGCATCGCGCGCAGCTTCCCGGAGGCGTATGCGAAGACGCGACAGGCCATCGAGTACAAGATGCCTGAGCGCGGCACGGTGTTCGTGAGCGTGTGCGACCGCGACAAGCGCGCCATCGCGCCCGTGGCGCTTGCGCTGAGGGGCTTGGGCTACGACATCCTCGCGACGCGGGGGACTGCGAAGACGCTGCGCGCCGCCGGCATCGAGTGCGAGGTGTGCCAGCGCCTGAGCGAGGGGCACCCGAACGCGATCGACGAGATGCGGTCCGGGCGGATCACATTCATCATCAACACGCCGCATGGGCACGACTCGCGCGGCGACGGGTCGAAGATCCGCGAGGAGGCGGTGAGCCGTGGCATCACGTGCGTGACGGCACTCTCGGCGACAGTCGCGCTCGTGCAGGCGCTCGCGGTGGTGAGGGACCGCGAACTGGACGTGTACGCGCTGCAAGACCTGCGCTAGGATGGGCCCCTCGCTCGAGGGGCCTTTTTGCGCAGCTCGCATGGAAAGATTTGCGGGCAGCGGGGTAAAATGTGTAACGTTTGCTATCATGCATAGGCTGTGCATGAATCAGGCGGGCGTGGCGGAACTGGTAGACGCGCTGGATTTAGGTTCCAGTGGGAGAAATCTCGTGAAGGTTCAAATCCTTTCGCCCGCACCAATGCAAAGCAGAGTAACTGCGCAAGGGGACAAGACGTGGGCCCTGCCCCCTGGCACGAGAACACTGGAGGAACGTTGAACATCACCGTCACCGCTGAGAAGCCCGAGAATGGCAAGGTAGTCGCCACCATTACCGTCCCTGCCGCCGAGGTCGACAAGTACGTCGCCCGCACGTACAAGGACATCTCTCACAGGTACCAGTTCCAGGGCTTCCGCAAGGGCCACACCCCGCGCCCCGTCATCGACGGCATCGTCGGCCGCGACGCGGTTCTTGGCCAGGCGACCGAGGACCTCATGAACGACGCCCAGCCCGCGATGCTCGAGGAGCTCGACATCGTCCCCGTGGAGAGCCCCGACTACGGCGAGGATCCGCTGGCCGTCGTGGAGCACGAGGACTTCACCGCTACCGTGACCGTGAGCGTGCCGCCCACCTGCGAGCTGGACAGCTATGACGCGCCGGCCATCAACATGCCTCCCGAGGAGGCCACCGAGGCCGAGATCGACCAGCAGCTCGAGCAGCTCATGAGCTACCACAACACCTACGAGGACGTCGAGGAGGACCGCGAGGCCACCAAGGACGACGTCGTCTCCCTGGACGTCGAGGACAAGGTCGAGCAGAAGTCCGGACTGGCCGGCACCGACCGCCAGCTGAACCTATCGAGCGCCTATCTGCCGGAGGAGTTCGTGGCGGGCGTCGTCGGCATGAAGAAGGGCGACCAGAAGGACATCGCCTGGACCGAGAAGCAGGGCGAGAACGAGCGCAACTACGAGGTCTCCGTCACCCTGAAGGCCATCAAGAAGTCCGTCACCCCCGAGCTCGACGACGAGTTCGCGAAGAAGAACTTCGGCTTCGACACCGTCGCGGAGCTTCGCGACGCCCTGAAGGAGGACATCGAGAACGACAAGAAGTCCAGCCTTCCGTCCCTCAAGGAGGACCGCGTCGTCGAGGAGATCGGCAAGCACCTCACGCTTGAGGAGGTCCCCGAGGCCTACCTCAACCAGGTGTTCAACGAGCTCGGCCAGGAGGTCCTCGGTCAGCTCCAGCGCCAGGGCATCAGCCTTGACATGTACCTCGCGGCTCGCAACATCAAGAGCCAGGACTTCGTGAACGACCTCCACGAGCAGGCCGAGGAGCGTGCCCGCCAGTCCCTGGCGCTCGACGCCCTGGCCGACAAGCTCGGCCTCGAGGCCACCGACGAGGACGTGCGCGCCGAGTTCGAGAAGGCCAACGTCGACGACGTCGACGCCCGCATCGAGGAGTTCAAGAAGGGCGGCCAGCTGCCCGCCATCCGCGAGTCCATCCGCCGCTCCAAGGCCGTGGACTGGATGGTCGAGAACGCTCCCGTGACCGTCGTGGACGAGATCGCCGAGGCCCGCGCGAAGGCCGAGGGTGCGGATTCCGAGGACGCCGAGTAACTCTCGATACCTTAGACTACGAGAAGCGCTCCGAGGGTAACAGGTACCTCGGAGCGCTTTTTGCACCCATCGTAGTAGCATTGCATGGGACAGGTCCCATGTTCTGACGGCCGGCCCTACGTTCCGGCAAGAAGGAGAACGCATGCACAACCCCATGAACACCCCGCTCATCCCCTACGTCGTTGAGCAGACGCCGCGTGGCGAGCGCAGCTACGACATCTACTCGCGCCTGCTGAACGACCGCATCGTCTTTCTGGGCGAGGAGATTACCCGCGACTCCGCGAACCTCGTGATCGCGCAGCTGCTGCACCTGGAGAGCCAGGATCCCGACAAGGACATCTCGCTCTACATCGACTCTCCCGGCGGCGAGGTGTACGCCGGTCTCGGCATCCTCGACACCATGAACTTCATCAAGCCGGACGTCTCGACCATCTGCGTGGGAATGGCTGCCTCCATGGCGTCCGTTCTTCTCGCCGCGGGAACCCCGGGCAAGCGCCTCGCCCTCCCGAACTCGATGATCATGATTCACCAGCCGAGCTCTGGCGCCCAGGGGCAGCAGACCGACATTCAGATCGTCGCCGACGAGACCAAATACATCCGCGAGCACATGAACGAGCTGCTCGCGCAGTATACTGGACAGTCCGTGGAGAAGATCAACGCGGACACCGAGCGCGACAACTACATGCGCGCCCAGGAGGCGAAGGAGTACGGTCTCGTCGACAAGGTAATCGCGTCGCGCACCGAGCAGGCGTAGCCTTGAGGCGAGAAGCTTAGGAAGAGAGCCAGATGCCGAACAACGACATAAACATGCCAGAGATGCACTGCTCGTTCTGCGGCAAGAGCAGGAGCCAGGTTCGCAAGCTCATCCAGGGCCCCAACGGGGTGTTCATCTGCGACGAGTGCGTGAAGGAGTGCTCCGACATCATCAGCGAGGACGACGCGCACGTGGTCGAGGAGGCGGAGAAGGGCAGCGACCTCATCGAGAACCTGCCCACCCCGCACGAGATCTACGAGGAGCTCTCGCAGTACGTGATGGGCCAGGAGGCAGCGAAGCGCGCCATGAGCGTCGCGGTCTACAACCATTACCGCCGCGTCCAGATGGGCGACGACGAGGTCAACTCCGAGGGCGAGGAGGTGGAACTCGCCAAGAGCAACATCCTCCTGCTCGGCCCGACGGGCACGGGCAAGACGCTCCTGGCCCAGACGCTTGCGCGATTCCTGGAGGTGCCGTTCGCGATCGCGGACGCCACGACGCTGACCGAGGCCGGCTACGTGGGCGAGGACGTGGAGAACATCCTGCTCAAGCTCATCACCGCGGCGGACGGCGACGTCGAGCGCGCCGAGGTGGGTATCGTCTACATCGACGAGATCGACAAGATCGCGCGCAAGGCCGAGAACCTCTCGATCACGCGCGACGTCTCCGGCGAGGGCGTGCAGCAGGCGCTCCTGAAGATCCTCGAGGGCACGGACGCGAGCGTACCGCCCCAGGGCGGCCGCAAGCACCCGCAGCAGGAGCTCATCCACATCAACACGAAGAACATCCTCTTCATCTGCGGCGGCGCCTTCGTCGGCCTGGACAAGATCGTGGCCGACCGCATCGGCAAGAAGGGCATCGGCTTCAACGCGGAGCTCAACAAGAAGGTCGAGGAGAACTCCGACGAGCTGATGGCCCAGGTAATGCCCCAGGACCTGCACAAGTTCGGCATGATTCCGGAGTTCATCGGGCGCATCCCCGTCATCACCTCCACGAAGGAGCTGACGGAGGACGACCTGGTAGAGATTCTGACGCAGCCGAAGAACGCCATCGTGAAGCAGTACAAGCGCATGTTCGAGATCGAGGGCGTTAACCTCGAGTTCCAGGACGACGCACTGCGAGAGATCGCCCGCGAGGCGATCTCCAGGAACACCGGCGCCCGCGGCCTTCGCGCCATCTGCGAGGCGACGCTCGAGGAGACCATGTTCGACATCCCGAGCGACCTCGAGATCACGGACGTCGTGGTGACCCCGGAGTCCGTCGGCGGCAAGCAGCCGCCAAAGATCGTCCGCAAGTCCTCCTCCGGCTTCGGAAAGCACACGGCGTAGCCCAGAGGCGCGCCTAGGCGAGAAGGACGAGGCGCCTCACGCGAGGCGCCCCTGGCGATTCGAAAGCACGATGCCCGCCATGCGGATGCGCTCCGTACGGCGGGCATTCTGCTGTTCCCGCACACTGTTGGCGCGCGCGGCACGCGCCGGAGGCGCTAGATTGCGATGCCGAGCGCCGCGGCTGGAGATGTGGCCGAAGGAGTTGCCGCCACCCCATGCCACGATGTTGCGCAGCATTTTGCACTACGCGAGGAGCTGCTCCGCGTTGTCGCACACCGCCTGTGCCAGCCCCTCCGCGTCGCACCCGCGCGCCTCCGCGATGCCCGCGAGGCACTCCTGGAGTGCAGCCTCGATCTGGGCGGCGGAGAACGGCACGTCCTCGCCGGGCGGTAGGTCCGTCTCGGTCAGCAGGCGGCGCAGCGGGACCTGCCGCGCGTACTCGCGCCCGCGGCGCGTGCGGAGCATCATGGGGTTCACGGAGAACCAGCAGCCGGCGACCACGGCGGTGTGGAGCTCGTCCGAGCTGCCGGAGAACCAGTGGAACACGCAGCGGCAGCGCTCGAGGCAGCCCGTCGTGCGCAGGACGTCCAGCACCTCCGCGGCGGAGCGTACGGAGTGGATGGACATGACCGTGGGGCGCGCGGGGTCGCTTCCGGCGGCCGCGGCCGCGCAGATGCGCCGGAACGCGGCGCGCTGAACGTCCTTGGAGCCCTCTGGCACGTGCTTGGGCGAGAAGTCCATGCCGACCTCGCCCACGAGGCGCGTCGTGCCGGCGAGGTCGGCCGCCGCCTCGACGTCTGCGGTCGAGAGCCGCCCGTCCGCCACCCACCACGGGTGTGCGCCCACGGCGACGCTCACGTTGGGAAGCCCCGCGAGGGCGTCCCGCGTACGCAGGTAGCCCTGGGGCGTCACCGTGGTCGCGAGCACGTGCAGGCCGTCTGCCGCGGCGTCGCGCGCGACCTCTTCCATGTTCGACATGAAGTCCAGGTGGCAGTGCGCGTCAAACAGCCGCATGGCTTACCTGCCCCCGCGCCGCCGCGGCGCCACGATGGGCTCCTGGACGTCCAGGTCGTTGTGCAGGTCCGCGAGGTCGCATATCACGCGGCCGGCTATCATCTGGCCCATGATGGGCGGCATGTAGCTCATGGTGCCCAGGGTGACGCCCTTCTCCGGCCGCCTGCCTCCCGGCAGCTCGGCGCCGCGCGGCGTGACGGGCATGGGCACCTCGGACGAGTACAGCACCTGAAGCCCGCGGATTCCGCGCTTGCGGCACTCCTTGCGCATGACCTTGCAGATGGGGCACGACTTCGTCTTCTCGATGGTCGAGAAGCGCAGCCGCTCCGGGTTGAGCTTGTTTGCCCCGCCCATGCTGGATATGAGCCTGAGCCCCGTGTCCTGGCACCACTTCGCCACGATGAGCTTCTGCGAGATGGTGTCGATGGCGTCCACCACGTAGTCGGGGCGGGGGAGCGCCTCGAGCGTGGGGACGAGGTTCTCCTTCGAGAGGAACCGGTGCACGGTGGTGACCCTGCAATCCGGGTTGATGTCGTGCACGATCTCTTCCATCACGTCAGTCTTGGCGCGACCGATGGTGGAATGGTACGCCACGGCCTGGCGGTTGATGTTGGACGGCTGCACTATGTCGCGGTCCACCAGGACGAGCTCGCCCACGCCACCGCGCGCGAGCGCCTCCACGCAGTTCGACCCGACGCCGCCCAGCCCCAGCACGAGCACGCGCGAGGACGCGAGCACGTCCAGGCGCTCCTGTCCCAGGATGATCCTCAGCCTGTCGGTGGCCGTCTCAACGCCTTGCCCGTTGCGTGCCGAGCGTGCCTCTGTCGGAACGTCCGCGTCCTTCTCGCCCATGCGATTCCCCTCGATACCGTGGCGGGGCGCAGCGGCCCCCTTGACGATGTGTGGTAAAGACTGTAGCACGCGGCCGCGGGGGTGCCGTGCGGCGTGCGTGGTATGCTGTTGGGCTGACTTGCCCGGCGGGCCGGGCGGTCGCAACGTAAGCCAGCCTCGGCGGAGGCGCGCGCTCACTACACGAGTGCCAACACCGTCTGCGGGGGCGCGTAAGAAGGCGGTACACACCGTGGAAGAAATGCCAAAGAACTACGACCCGCAAACCGCGGAGCCCGAGCTCATCAAGAGCTGGATCGACGCGGGCTGCTACCAGCGCAGCAAGGGGGTGGGAGACTGCACCGTCGTCATCCCGCCTCCCAACGTCACGGGCATCCTGCACATGGGCCACGCCATGGACGACACGATCCAGGACACGTTCATCCGCTACAACCGCATGCGTGGCCGCTCCACCCGCTGGATCCTGGGAACGGACCACGCGGGCATCGCCACCCAGACCAAGGTGGACAAGAAGCTCAAGAGCGAGGGCATCTCTCGCCTTGAGATGGGGCGCGAGAAGTTCCTGGACGCGTGCTGGGACTGGACCCATGAGTACGGCGGCACCATCGTCAGCCAGATCAAGCGCATGGGCTGCTCCATCGACTTCGACGACGAGAAGTTCACGATGTCGCCGGAGTTCAGCCGCGCGGTGCGCAAGGTGTTCTGCGACTGGTACCACGACGGCCTGATCTACCGCGGCAAGCGCATCGTGAACTGGTGCCCCAGCTGCCGCACGGCCATCAGCGACGACGAGGCGGAGTACAAGGACGAGCACGGCCACCTGTGGTTCCTGCGCTACCCCCTCACGGAGCCCGTCGACGACATCGAGTACGTGACCGTGGCCACCACCCGCCCGGAGACCATGCTCGGCGACACCGGCATCGCCGTGAGCCCGCAGGACCCCGAGAAGCAGAAGCTCGTGGGCAAGACCGTCATGCTGCCGATCGTGGACCGCGAGATACCCATCTTCAGCGACTGGCACGTCGACCCCAAGTTCGGCACCGGCTTCGTGAAGGTGACGCCCGCTCACGACCCGAACGACTACGCCATGGGCCAGACGCACGACCTGCCGCAGATCAACATCTTCGACGAGACGGCCCATGTGGTCGAGGGCTACGGCGAGTTCAGCGGCATGGACCGCGACGAGTGCCGCGAGGCCGTCGTGAAGTGGTTCGACGAGCACGGCCTGCTCGATCACATCGAGGACCTCGAGCACTCCGTCATGCACTGCTACCGCTGCGACACCGCGCTCGAGCCGTGGCTTTCCGAGCAGTGGTTCGTGGCCGTGGACAAGCTGAAGGAGCGCGCGACCGAGGTCGTGAAGGACGGCGAGATCAAGTTCCACCCGGAGCGCTGGACCCAGACGTACCTCACGTGGATGGACAACCTGAAGGACTGGTGCATCAGCCGCCAGCTGTGGTGGGGCCACCGCATCCCGGTGTTCTACTGCGAGGACTGCGGCTGGGAGGACGCCCTCATGGAGGACACGGACGTGTGCCCGAAGTGCGGCGGCCACCACGTGCACCAGGACCCCGACGTGCTGGACACTTGGTTCAGCTCGCAGCTGTGGACCTTCGCCACGCAGGGCTGGCCCGACCACCCCGAGCAGATGGAGGGGCACCACCCCACGAAGGTCCTCGTGACCGCCCGCGACATCATCGCCCTGTGGGTCGCGCGCATGATCATGAGCTCGCTGTACTTCACGGACGAGATTCCGTTCCACGACGTGTACATCTACGCGACGATCCTGGCGAAGGGCGGCAGTCGCATGTCCAAGTCCAAGGGCAACGGCGTGAACCCCATGGACCTGATGGCCAAGTACGGCGCCGACGCCATGCGCTTCAACCTACTGACGCTCATCACCAACAACCAGGACGTCAAGTTTGACGCGAACATCAACAAGAAGACGAAGGAGCTCATCGACAGCCCGCGCACGGAGCAGGCGCGCTCCTTCGTGACGAAGATCTGGAACGCGAGCCGCTTTGTCCAGATGAACCTCGCGGGCTACGTGCCCGGCGCCCCCAAGGCAGAGACGCCCGAGGACGCGTGGATGCTCAGCCGCCTCGCGAAGGTGGTCGCGGAGTCCACGAGGCAGCTCGAGGGCTACGAGTTTGGCGACTACGCCCGCAACATCCAGTCGTTCTTCTGGAACGAGGTGTGCGACTGGTACATCGAGCTCTGCAAGGGCCGCCTGCTGGACGGCACGCCGGAGGAGAAGCTGCAGGTCCAGCGCAACCTCGTCTTCGTGCTGGACGCGTCCATGCGCCTTCTGCACCCCGTGATGCCGTTCGTGACGGAGAGCGTGTGGGACAAGCTGCCCGCGAGCGGCCTGGACGATCACTCCGCAAAGTTCCTGATGGTCGCAAAGTGGCCTGAGCCCGACGAGTTCGCGCAGTTCGTGAACGACAGGGCAGAGCACGACTTCGACCTCGCGAAGCGCGTGGTCTCCGCCGTGCGCTCCACCCGCGCCCGCTACCGCCTGTCGCCAAAGGCCGAGCTGGACGTCGCGGTGCGCTCCTCCGCGGAGGACGCCGCGGTGCTCGAGGCCCAGCGCGGCTTCATCTGCTCCGTCGGCCGCGTGGACCAGCTCGCCCTCGGCCACGAGCAGCAGAAGCCGGAGGGGTCGGTCACGGTGGCCGACGGCACGCTCGAGATCTTCGTGGCGCTCGGCGGCCTCGTCGACCTTGCGGCAGAGGCGAAGCGCCTCAAGAAGGAGCTCGAGAAGGCCGAGAAGGACCTGAGCTCCGTGAGCAGGACCCTCTCCAACGAGGGCTTCGTCGCGAAGGCGGCCCCTGCCGTCATCGAGAAGAAGCGCGCACAGCAGGGAGAGCTCACGACCACGATCGAGCAGCTCAAGGGCCAGATCGCAGATTTCGAGTAGCATTGGTGCGGCGTCGCGCGCACGCCGTGCGGCCCTCGCGCAACGGGCTTGCGCACTAGCGTGACAAGAATGGGGTGGTCGCTGGCATGGTGCCGGCGGCCGCCCCTCTGCATGGCTCTTCTCGCCCGCGTGCGCCGCGCTCCCTGTGCCATGCGCAACCTGATCGGCCACGGGCGTGCGCTCGATTAACAGATTCGAACGTTTGCCAACTTGCGGCGCGGCACCGGCGCGCCTTTTGTAGAGTGGTTAAAGCTTGTTGACTGCCGATGCATGGCCGCGCCTGCAGCGCGTGGCCGGCGGGGAGGTATGCCCATGCACAGGGAGTTCCTGATGGGAAACGAGGCGATGGCTCTGGGTGCGCTCGCCGCCGGCGTGGACGTGGTGGCGGGGTATCCCGGCACGCCCTCGACGGAGATCATCGAGACCGTCGCAAGGCGCAACCCCGGCGACGTGTACGTGGAGTGGTCCGTTAACGAGAAGGCCGCGCTCGAGGTCGCGGCCGGTGCTTCGTACGCGGGTGCCCGCTCGCTCGTGACCATGAAGTGCGTGGGCCTGAACGTTGCCGCCGACCCCCTCATGAGCCTGGAGTACATCGGCGTGAAGGGCGGCATGGTCATCGTGGTCGCAGACGACCCCGGTCCCATCTCGTCGCAGACCGAGCAGGACACGCGCACGTTTGCCCAGTTCAGCAAGGTGCCGTGCCTTGACCCGTCCGGCGTCGCGGACGCGTACCAGATGATGCGCGACGCGTTCGCGCTCTCCGAGGAGCTCCACAGCCCCGTGTTCTTGCGCCCGACCACGCGCGTGGACCACGGCTACGAGGCGATTGACGTCCTCGAGCCCGAGGACTACCTCAAGAGCGAGCCGGAGGGCTTCGTGAAGGACTCCTCCAAGTGGGTCATCTTCCCGCGCCTCTCCGTGCAGGCGCATGCGCGTATCGAGCAGAGAAACGCCAGGCTCTCGCACGAGCTGGGCTCGTATGCCGGAAACTTCGTGGACTGGGAGGCCGGCCACGCCGGCACTGCGCCTGACGACAGTGCCGCAACCCGCGGCGCGGCCGTGCGCCCCGCTCGCAAGGCAATCGCGACGCACGGCATCAACTACCAGTACGTTCGCGAGAACCTGGCCGAGGGCGAGTGCCGCGTGCTGCGCGTGGCGACGCCGTTCCCGTTCCCGGACGACCTTGCTCTCGAGTTCCTGGACGGCGTGGACGAGGTCCTGTGCGTGGAGGAGCTCGACCCCGTGATCGAGCGCGCGCTGACGGCGCTTGCGGGCAGGCACCACCTGGACGTTGTGGTGCGCGGCAAGCTCACGGGCGACGTGAAGCCGTCCGGCGAGAACTCCGTGGAGTACGTCGGCCAGGTGCTCGACGCGTTCCTGGGGCGCGGTGCCGCGGAGGACGCCGCCTGGCCGGATCCGCCACAGCTTCCCGTGAGGCCGCCCGTGCTCTGCGCCGGCTGCCCGCACCGCGCGAGCTTCTATGCCGTAAAGCAGGCCATGCGAGGCAAGAAGACCATCTACTGCGGTGACATCGGCTGCTACACGCTGGGAAACGCCCGCCCGCTCGACATGTGCGACACCTGCCTGTGCATGGGCGCCGGCATCAACATCGCCCAGGGCGTGGGCCACGTGGAGCCCGACACGCACTGCTTCGCGTTCGTGGGCGACTCCACGTTCTTCGCGTCCGGCATCACGGGCGTCGTGAACGCGTTCTACAACCAGGCCAACATGACGCTGTGCGTGCTTGACAACTCCACCACCGCCATGACCGGCCACCAGCCGCATCCCGGCACGGGCCGCACGGCGATGGGCGAGAAGGTCACCCCCGTGAGCATCGAGCGCGTCCTCAGGGCGATCGGCCTTTCAGTGGTCGAGACGGTGGACCCGCTCGACCTGCAGGCGACCACCAAGACCGTCGCGCGCGTGGACGCGGAGCCCGGCGTGAAGGCCATCATCTTCAAGGGCCCGTGCGTGTTCCTGTACAGGCCAAGCGCGCAGAGCCACGTGGACCCCGCGCGCTGCGTGGGCTGTCAGCGCTGCGTCAAGCAGCTGGGCTGCCCTGCGCTTGTGCCGCAGGCAGACGGCAGGGTGGCGATAGACGGCTCGCAGTGCACGGGTTGCACGCTGTGCGAGCAGGTGTGCCCGTTCGACGCGATTTCGGGAGGCAGTGCGTATGAGGCGTGACATCGTGTTGTGCGGGACGGGTGGCCAGGGCACGGTGCTCGCATCCCGCCTCCTTGCGACGGCGGCCATGCGCAAGGGCCTTCCCGTCAAGACGGCCGAGACCATTGGCATGGCGCAGCGAGGGGGCTCCGTCCTCAGCCACGTGCGCGTGGGGGAGGGCGTGGCGTCGCCCCTGGTGGGTAGCGGCCGCGCGGACGTCATCCTGGCGTTCGAGCCGGCGGAGGCCGCGCGCCAGCTTCGCCTGCTTAAGCTCGGCGGCGCCGTCGTCGTGAGCAATAGGCCCGTCGTGCCGGTCTCGGCCGTCACGGGCGGCCCGGCGTACGACTTCGACGCCGTCATGGGCTACCTGCGGGGCGCCGTCAGTAACCTCACCGTGGTGGACGCGGACGCCGCCGCGCGCGAGCTCGGATCGGCAAAGGTGCTTAACGTGCTGCTGCTGGGTGCGGCCGCGCGCACGGGCGCGCTCGGCTTTACCGTGGACGAGGTGCGCGCCGCCGTGCACGATGTGGTGCCGGAGCGCTTCCTCGCCCTGAACGACCGCGCGCTCGACTACGCCAAGGAGGAACCATGCAGATAAGCGACACCCAGCTCGAGCTCGTCAACAGGCAGATCGAACGCCTCCGCGCGTCGGACAACTTCTATGGCCGCCGCCTCAAGGAGGCCGGCATCACCGGCGTGACGGACGCCGACGACTTCAGGCGCCTGCCCTTCTCGTCCAAGCAGGACCTCCGCGACGCGTACCCGCTGGGCCTCGCCGCGGTTCCGGAGGAGAAGATCGTGCGCATCCACTCGAGCTCCGGCACCACGGGAACGCCGGTCATCGTACCGTACACCGCGCGTGACGTGGAGGACTGGGCCACGATCTTCGCCCGCTGCTACCAGATGGCCGGCGTCACCAACCGCGACCGCGTGCAGATAACGCCTGGCTACGGGCTTTGGACCGCGGGCATCGGCTTTCAGGCCGGCGCGGAGAAGCTCGGCGCCATGGCCATCCCCATGGGCCCCGGCAACACGGAGAAGCAGCTCAAGTTCATGATGGACATGCAGTCCACGGTCCTCTGCGCCACGTCCAGCTACGCGCTGCTGCTTGCGGAGGAGGTGCAGAGGCGCGGCCTTCAGGACAGGATCTCCCTGCGTCGCGGCGTCATAGGATCCGAGCGCTGGGGCGAGAAGATCCGCCAACGCATAAACGAGGGCCTCGGGATCGAGTCGTTTGACATCTACGGCCTGACGGAGGTGTATGGGCCGGGGATCGGCATCAGCTGCTCAGCCAA
>OCVV011349755.1_pt1 | contig 19589 bp, 13 predicted proteins | sample 1539721 | NCBI WGS metagenome assembly OCVV01 (sample SAMN02144230, study PRJEB22623) | gut metagenome | biome: sheep rumen | host: Ovis aries | place: New Zealand
GACCACGGTTATGAACCTGCAATGGGTGCTCGCCCTATGAGACGTTTAATTCAGCGCGAAGTAGAAGATAGACTTGCAACACTTATTCTGAGCGGAAAACGCGGAAGCAGTAATTCTGTTGTGGTAGATTTTACAGACAATCGCATTGAGGTAAGTTTCAAAAAAACAAGAGCTCGTAGCAGTTCAAGTTCAAAAAAGAAACTGACAGATTGCGCAACAGACGCTTCTGTCTTATAATAAAAGGGCGGAGGTTTTTGAATGAAAGAATTTCTTCAGTATGATCAAGTTCGTAATAACGCACTTATGCTTGCACACAAAATGTATCATGAAGACGGTTTTGTTCCCGATGTTATTTATGCTTCATTGCGTGGTGGTGCGTATATGGCAAACATCATCAGTGAATACTACAAAGTTGCACTCAAAGACCATAAGCCCGTACTCTATGCTGCTGTTGTAGCGCGCAGTTACACCGATGTAAATCAGCATGATGAAGTTAGAGTTGACGGTTGGACATATTCTCCCCAGTATTTGCGTTTGGGCGACAAAGTTATGCTTGTTGATGACATTTGTGATTCAGGCAGAACTCTTAACTTTCTTACGAATGAACTTTTAAAGACAGGTATTCCTCGAAGCAACATTAAAGTTGTTGTTCATGACTACAAATGTTTTACCTACAAAGACAAACTTCCCATAGAGCCCGATTACTATTGTCGCAAAATTGTTGTTGATTCTCCAGAGCAAAACCGCTGGATAAACTACATGAGTCATGAAATGGTAGGTCTTACTCCTCAAGAACTTGAAGAGCACTATTACAAACCCTATCCTCAGTTGCGCCAAGTGCTTGAGCCCATATTTAATTCTGAAAAGTAGGAGTCGTAATGAATACAAACCGTCGTATTCTTTTGCAAGTACTTTGCTTTTTGTGTGCTTTCTCTGCAATAGCTTTTGATGCAAATGACATTATAAGTCCTTCGCAGGGAACATGGGCAAATCGTCAAGCACTGGTACTCGACGGTTCAGATGGAAGTGAACTTTACTATTCCCTTACCGGTAGTGATCCACTCGAGTCTGGTTTTGCATACGATGGTCCTGTTTTGATTGATGAAACTGGTTCTGTTACCCTTAACATTACTGCGGTAAATGCACAGGGCGTTCGCTCCGATTTTACCATAAATTATACTGTTGAACCTGTTTCTTTTACTTTTACCGATCCTCACGAATCTTTATTTGTTCAGGCTATTTCGTCTAATCCCATACGAAAATATATTTCAGGAAATTCTTTTGATATTCCTGCTCGATTTCGCTGGTGTTTAGGAAATCCAATTGTTCCCACCTATGAAGGGAAAGGTATTTCTCTTTCTGCGCTTAACTGTGTAGACCGCTATGTTGCTTGTACGGTTACCGAAGGAACTGCTTTTTGGCATTTTGTTTTGCATGTTGTTCCTCAGGAACAAAAAGAGCAAGTGCTTCTCGATGCAGATGTTCCCTTTACGCTTGAAGATTGGTCAACTTTTGTTTTTACAGGCGACAAACTTATATATCAAATTGATGATGCCTTTTGGACTGCTTCGAAAGAACCTCTTGTTCTTGATCGTTCTGTTAATCATACAGTTCGTTGGCAATCGATGAATTATGAGTTTGGAAATCCGGTGCATGTCTTTACGCTTCCTGCAAAACCAGAATTAACGGTAAACCGAGAAAGCGACGGAAGTGTTTCTTTTAGTGTTGCAAAAAATGCAAACTTTACGCTTGGACCTGCTCGTTCTTTAACAGAAGATTGTGTTACCAGTTCTTTACCTGCTCAGAGTCGTCTTGTCTGTGATACTTTTTTTGATGACTCTCTCTATGCCGTTATGAAGTTGGGAGTTTACTATCGTGGAGTCTACCAGGGAGACATAAGTTGTCCTTTCTTTGTTGACCGTAAAATTCCGCAAGTGCCCATTATTGCTTCTTCCGAAAAAGCTGGCTATGCACGAAACAGAGTTCTTCTTTCTATAAGTGGCGAAAGTGATTCTGAAATTTATTATGCTGTTAGTAAACCAATGCTAACAGATTCTGGATTAACTTCAGAAAGTGAAGCGCTTTTTTCTTCCGTAGAAGTTGGTGACTATTCTTTGTACGATGGTTCAGAGATAGTCTTGTCTTCTCGCTCACGAAAAACAACCTATTACAAAGTCTGTGCCTATGCAAAAGATGTTGCAGGAAATCAAAGTGCAAAGGCAGAATATCATGTTGTGGTAGATGAATTTAATTTTTATCTTGCTCCCTCATCTTCTGCTTTAAACGAAGGGGCTGTTCCCGATGGAAGTTATGCAAACCCCTTTACTTCTTTTGCCCAAGCGCAAGAAGCTTTGTCTCGTAGTTCATTTATGCGTCTTCATGTTTTGGGAGATATTGTTTTGCCTCATGGTGATACCGTCATTTCGACTCCCATTTATTTAGTTGGTTCTGATTCGCATATTATTATTCCAGATGATGCACGCCTTGTCATAAAAGAAAGCGATTTTTCTGCAGAAGGTTGTATCTTCGAACGAACGGTTCCTCAGTATGCATCGTCTGCAAGTGACAGTCTCTTTGTGGTTGACGGTGGTTCTTTAACACTTTATGAGTGTGAACTTGTGGGAACTTTTGTTGCTGACGGTGTTCTCATAGATGCTGCAAATGCGCTTATAGGACTTTCAAGTAGCGGATTTACAGTCCAAGGTGCTTCTTATGCAGCGGTTCTTTCTGGAACAGTTTGCGATGTAAGTGTCAGTAACTGCCGACTCACTTCCAGTGCACAAACAGCAGTAACACTTACTCTTAACAAAAGTACTCTTGCTTGTTCCCTAAGTGAAGCAACAATTATTACTCATTTGGGGCGCTGTATAGAACTCGTAGATTCAACTGCTTTGGTTAACGGTTGTGTTTTCTCTGCTCAGCGAAACGACAACTTCCCCGGTTCTGTTGCAATTTGGAAAGATATTGATTCTGTGGTAACTGCCTATGCAAACGAGGAGGGCGGTTTTTAATGCAACTGTGTGCTGGTTTGGACGAAGCCGGTAGAGGCCCTCTTGCTGGTCCTGTAAGTGCTGCTTGTGTTATTTTAGATCCACATTTTGATCTTTCGCTTTTAAAAGACAGTAAAGTTCTTTCTGAAAAAAAACGAGAAAGCATTTTTCCGCTTATTGTAGAAACATGCTGTTGGGGTCATGCTTTTGTAGATCATGTTGAAATTGATTCTATAAACATTTTAAATGCAAGTCTTCTTGCAATGCGTCGTGCTTATGAAGCCATGCTTTTAAAACTTCCCCAGTGGTGCCTTACTCATGGTTTTTCTTTTGAGAACATTGAAGTAAAGGCAATTGCAGATGGTAATAAAGTTCCTGACATTCCTGACTGTACTGCCGTAGTAAAAGCAGATGCGACTATTCCTTGTGTAAGTGCAGCAAGTATTATTGCAAAGGTAAAGCGAGATCGACTTATGGTTGAATACGATGCACTCTATCCTGGTTACGGATACGCTCAGCATAAGGGCTATCCCACAAAGGCACACAAAGAGGCATGCCGTAAATTAGGACCTTCGCCCATACAACGCCTTTCTTTTTCGTATTGATTCGTTAGTATTCTGTTGTTGTAGAAACTTCGGGTTTAGCACCGCTGCGCTTTGATTTTACATGAATTATTTTACCTGTGCGCTTAATGCCATCGTCTTCACGTTCAGCTCTTTTTTCTGCAACCAAACGGCTTTCTCCTTTGCGACGGTATACTTTTTTTGTCTCATCGCCAAAAGATTCACCTTTTGTTCCCTTAGCAGTTCTTTCTGTTTTTTTCTGTGAGCGCTGTTTTGCGCGTTCCTTGCGTTCTTTTTCGATAAAGGAAAGAGATTCATCCATTCCGTTTAGGAAGTTGCGCATATCTTCTTCAAAAACAACGATTGCACGACGATCGCCTTCACCGTCTGTCTTTTTGCTTTCAACAATTTGAAGGAAGACATCGCCAGCGCGGTTTTCCTTAACATTAAAAAAATAAGATCTGTTTGTAAGTGTTACCTGTGTTGTAAACAATTCACCGCGAATTCCCATGCTATCCTTCCTTAAAGAAAATGTAGCGTATTGTAGCATGCTTTCTACTTTTTGCGCAATATACCTCAGCCTTTGTGTAAATGCTAACTGTTTGTCGTTAGCCTTGCAGAACTCTTAGTGTACGAATTTTGCGGACTGGAAGACGGTCTCGTCAAAGAGGTCTTTCATTGCCTGCGTTGTTGTTGAAGCTCCAAAGCTAAAACGTACTGCATCTTCTTTTTCTTCTGGGCTTACTTGCATTGCATCAAGTATAGGACGCGATGCCTTTGCCGCAGAGCACGCACTTCCGGTAGAAATGTAGTAACCGTCTGCACTCATGGCTCTTACAAGCACTTGTCCGGGTATGCCTTTAAATGCTGCTTGAACAATCCACGGAGAAAAAAAGTCTTCGCTTATGCTTAGTCCTCTTTCATGGGGAATAATGGTACAGCCGGGTATAGTTCTTAAAGCTTCAATAAATTGAGCGGTAACTCTTCTTTGTTCGTTCATGCGTTCAAACATAACGTTATTGTCTTGTTCCTTGCCCTTACGCACAAAGTATTTTTCCATGCAGAGAGCCATTGCCTGAGCTCCAAACAAATTTTCTGTTCCGCTTCGAATGTTGCGTTCTTGTCCGCCACCTTTTAAAAAGGGAGTAATTTCTTTTGCTAAATACAAAAGTCCTATTCCCCTTGGACCGCCTAACTTGTGAGCACTAAAGGCAGCAGAATCTATTCCCCTGTATGTTATGTCGAGTTCTATTTTACCGGCAGCTTGAACACAGTCTACATGGAAAAAAGGCTTACGGCGTGTTTTTCCGTGCTGACAGAGCATATCTGCAATTTCATAAATGGGTTGAATTGCTCCTGTTTCATTGTTAACTGCCATAACCGTAACAAAGGCTGTGTCGTCTTGCAGTTTTTCTTCAACTGCATCAGCTGTTACAAAACCGTTTTTATCTGGAGCAACGGTAATGACATGCCATCCGCAAAGTTCAAGATTTTTTGCCATTTCACGCAGCGCTGGGTGTTCAATTCCGCTTATAAGCACTGAACCTTTTTGCGGACGAGTCAATACTGATAGCAGGGGAATGTGATCGCTTTCTGTTCCCCCGGAAGTAAAATATAATTGTTCTGCTTTTACGCCCATAGCTTTTGCACATCGTTCTCGAGCTTGAGAGAGACATTTTTTTTCTTCTATGCCAGCTTGATGTTGACTTGAAGGATTTGCCCAGTGTTGAAGCGAAAGTTCAAAAGCCTCTTTTTGTATGTCAGTGTTTGCGGGTGCTGTTGCGGCCCAGTCAAAATAATGTTCTGCGTTCATTTGAGTACCTGCATTACTTGTTCATCTGTTACATCAATAATTTTATTTTGTGCAATGTCTGTTTGAATAATAACTCTTAGTTGACCAGATGCTTTGTTCTTTTTGTCTTTTTTCATTGCAGTAAGTAAGTCTTGTGCAAGAAGCGCTTTTGCTTCTGTGTCGTATTGGTAATGTTGTAACAAGTCTTTTGTTTTTTGACAGAATGTTTCGGAGCATAAAGCTAACGAAAGAGAAAGATCTGCTGCTCGAGCAATTCCCCATGCAACTGCTTCTCCATGAGTTATTTTTCCTAATCCCATTACACTTTCAAGCGCATGACCAAAAGTGTGTCCTAAGTTTAAAAAAGCTCTTTCTCCTTTTTCGCGCAAGTCTCTGTGCACAACAGATGCCTTTGCTTTTACACAAGCAACAATCAATTGTTCAATGCTTTTACTGTCACGACTATTTATTAAGGCTTCATTTTGTAAAAGCAGTTCTGTGGTTTCTGGTAAAAAAAGAAGCGCTGTTTTAATTGCTTCTGCAAGTCCAGATTTATATTCTTTTGCGGGAAGCGATTGTACGAAGGAAGGCCAGATATAAAGTGTTTTTGCAGGATAGAAGGCACCAATCATGTTTTTATATCCATCAAAATCACAACCTGTTTTTCCGCCAACGCTTGCATCTACCATAGCAAGTAATGTTGTGGGAACAAAGGCAACAGCAACTCCTCGCTTAAACAGAGAAGCAGCAAATCCTGTCATGTCGCAAATAACACCGCCACCTATAGCAACGAAGAGACAGCCTCTGTCAAAGTTGTGTTCAAGTGCAGTTCGTACAATTTCAAGAACATGTTCTATGTCTTTGTAAGCTTCTCCAGCTGGAAGAACAGTTAGAAAATCTTTTCCTTGGCGGAAGTTTTGTGTAAATGAATCAAAAGCTGGCAGTTTTGCAATTGTAGAATCGGTTACAAAAAGTCGCATGGGCGCTTGCTGTTCAGTTCCATCAAAAAAGACAGATTGCAGTTGAGGTTGACCTGAGTAAAAAAATATATCTGTTTTTTCAAAACCTGAATTTTCAGGAAAGTTGAGCGTATATGTAAGATTTGCTTCCATGGGGATATTTTAGTATGTTTCGTCTTCCATTGCAAGGAAGGTATTCATAACACTTCTAACGCGTGTAGTCTCTCTGTCAAGAATGCGCTGGTAATCTAACTTTCCCGTAACAATGCGTTCTCTTTCGTCTTCCCATGCTTGTTGGTCGGTTATGAACATAAAGTAAAACTTGGTAACATTTGCTTTTTCTGCCCACAGTTTTGCTTCTTCCCAGTAGTAGTAGCCAGCTTCGTAACAAGACAGCGCCTTTTGTAAGTCGCGCACATATTCATCTTTCCATGGAGCATCATAAAAATAAGCAACATCTTTGTCGTAGATTCTACCCAGGCGAAGGTACTGTTCAATAAGCTTTAAGTTTACATGCATCATAAAAAGTGCACGATATTTTTCCCACTGAGATTCGTTTTGAATACTTGCCATTGCATACTGAGGATTACAAAAATCTGCGTTAACGGCTTTTTCCAACCAGTAAATGTTTTCAATACAGTCATCGGGTAACTGCTGATAGTGAATGTGGTAGAGGCGATAATAGTCTTCCTTGTATTTTGCAACAAAGGCATAAGAACTTTGTGTGTTGAGACATGCACAGACAGCAAGCATTAGCACAAGTTTGAGACATTTTTTTGCAAATGAAACAAGAGTCTTTTTCACATGTACAGTATCGGCAAAAGACAAGAGAGCCTTAAGCGTCTTCGCTCATATGTTTCCAGATAAAGTCAGAAATAGCTTCTGGAGATTGCGTTGCATCAAGGCGGATAATGGTCATGCCTGTTTTTTGAGATTCGTAGCGTTCCAGAACTTTTTCGTATGCTTCTTTTGTTCGCATAAGAAAATCTTGCTTTTCGTAAATTTCTGTTTTACCTCGTCTGTTAACCCGAGCAAGCGACACTTTGGGATCTATGTCAAAGAAAAACAAAAGGCGGGGAAGTGCAAAACCCTCGTTTAAGCGCTCGGGCAAATCCATGCCACAGTCAATGCTTTGGTAGGCAAGACTTGAAAATAAATAACGGTCTGATACAACTGTGTAGTTTTGTTCACATGCTTTTTTTACGCCAGTGACTAAGCGGCTTCCTTCTTCTATGACAAGGGGACCATCAACATGTTCACTTCGGTCTGCTGCAAAAAGATAGGCAGCGGTTTGCGGAATGAGCGGAATTTTCCCCGAAAGCATGGAGCGCAAAAAGCTTCCTGTGGGGGCGGAAGTTGGTTCTGTGGTAAATAAAAAGCGTTTTTTTTCTGTTCTTTGCTTGAGCAGTCTTATTTGTGTGGTGGTTCCAGCTCCGTCAATTCCTTCAAATACGATAAAATTCTGCAATATCATGTTAAAATCTTCCATAAAACCAAAAAAACTGATACAATATCGTGGGGTAATCCCGATAAAACGATGGTATGAAATCGAAGGTTCTCAAAACAGTCATAGGACTTATACTTTTCCTCATGATTTTTGCAGCGGCACTTGCAGCTCTACAGCCAGTGTATAGGCGTGTAAACGATGCTCTTTCTGCTGCTGAAGTTAAGTATATGTCTTTGTTAACTGAAAAGACAGACCTTGTTATTTCGTATAAATCGCTTTCGCCCTCTATTTTAGCAGGAATTCGTATAAAAGGTATAGAGGTCAAAGACGCACTCACTGGAGATATTTTACTTACAGCAAAAAAAGCTGTTCTTTCCTATGACTTAAAAAAACTTTTATCAGGAAACTTAGAAGAAGCCTTTAATAAACTAACGGTTAACAATGCTTCTGTTTTTATGGATTTAGATGCCAACTGGCACTTTGTAGATGCTATAAATTACCGCCTTTTAGGACACACTCCTAATGAATACCATGAGCAGTTACTTACTCCCGACATGAGAAAGATGCTTTCGAACATACTCTATGCTTTTCCCTTTGCAGTAGTGGTAAAAAATACTGATGTAACGGTAAAAAATGCATACATAGATGCACATGTGTTTGTAAAAAATCTCCGCGCAAAAAAAACTGATGATGCCTCATCACTTTCTGTTTCGGGAAGGGGAAATGCAATTGCAACGCTTCCGGTTTTAAAAAATGACACTGCAGGTTTTGCATTTACGTTAAGCGGAACATTATTGCCTCGTCTTGATGATAGTTCGCTTATGCTTTCGGTTACCGAAAACAGTGCTGCAAGTTACACCCTTCACCGAGGAGAATTTCTTGCTCGTTACAACGACCAACACTTAAACATTCTGTCAACACAGCGTCTTTTGCCTTATGTCGTTACAGCAGATATAAATCTTGAAAATGCAGATGTAGATGTTGAAGTTTCCATGCAGAACTTTAATCCCTTTCAGTTAGTAAAAGTGCCGCCACTGCCTGACCTTGCTCAGCAGTTTGTAGGTTCAACCCTAAGCGGAAATTTTTCTCTTCTGTACAATGTTAGAAAACACTCGCTTATGTGGACAACAAATGCTGCTGTCGATTTTGCAAAAAAACTTGCACCGCAAGGACAAAGTCTTTCTTTTTCACTAAGTGGTAACAATGAAACAATTTCTGTGGGTTCAGTCGAAGCAAAAGGTTCTTTGGTTTCGGGAAAGGCAAGCGGTTCTTATAACATTGAGCGCATGCAACCGTCTGGACAAGCAGACTTACATTATTTCAAACTGCCCAACGGAAATTATCTTTCTGCACAACTTTTTCTTGACCCTGTAGGTGACGGTTTTTCTGGTTACATTCCAGAGCTTGCTTTTACCGATACAGCAATGAATACCATTCAAAGTATAAATGCTGTTCAACTTGATTTTGTTCCTGTAGATGATACATGGGCTTTTGAACTTTCCTTTAGCGACTATACCCATCTAGAATCAGATGTGCCAGGTTCCTTTAATGCATCGGGAACTTTTGTTTCAGGAAACTTCCCTTGGCTTGAACTTTCTGTTGCAGTCGATTCATTCTATCTTGATTCCATTGCAAAGGCGGCAGGTGCTGTTCTTGAAGGTGACATGCAGAAAACCCTTACCGATATTGCTCCTGCCTTAGAACGTTTCATTATGGCTTCAGAACTGTATGTTTCTTCTGATTTAACTTCAGTAACCTTTAACACACCGTACATGGTTGTTGCAAGCACAGAAGACGAAGATCCTCTTGTTGCCATAGCTTCGTTTGACGGAAACGATGAATCTATTTCGGTAACATCTTTACAAGTTGCTTTTGCAAAACAGTATCTTGAAGCTTCTGCAGATATAGATCTTTCTCTTGAACAACAATCTGCTTTCTTTACTGCAGACCTTCAGTTCAATCGCATTCCCTACAGTTTGTCTGGTTCTGTTACTGACGGTAAGTGGCTTTCTATAACAGGAGATTATGGACTTGCAATATCATCATCATTGAGTTCTCCTCTTTCGGGAACAGCAACAATAGCTTCTCTTCCCATAAGCATAGACCCTTATCTTGTTTCACTTTCCCTCGATTCTTCTTTCACCTATTCAAAAAACTTTGGCTTTGCTATGCAGATTGCTCGCTTCGAGGCAGAAGAAATGAGTGGTACGCTTTCCTTTATGCCACGTCTAGCCCTTACAGGAAATCTTTCTGAGCAAAGTTTTATTATTTCCAGTCTTTCCTATGCAGATAATGCTTCGGCTCTTTCTGGTGACGGATTTTTCATTTGGAGTAAAGACGAAGATGTTATAGACGCCTTTACATTACAGTTAGGAGCAGCAAGTGACAGTTCTCGTGAAAGAATAGAACTGTATGCTTCTCTTACCAATCCCTACGCAAAAGCATTCTCTCTACAAAGTCTTCAGTCAGATTGGTTCTGGGATGCTCAGCTTGATATAAGTTCACTGCTTATGACTCGCTTCTTAGCAGGACAGCATCCAGACGACACACTCTCTGCTCAGGCTCAGTTAAGCGGAACTTTAGACAATCCTTTCCTTTCTGTTTCACTTAAAGATGTTTCGGTTGACTTTAACGGTAAGGCTTTCCATGCAGCAGGAAACGCTCTTCTTGAAGACGGAACATTTGGCATTTCAAATCTTTCTGCTTCTTGGAACGACATAAAACTTTTAAATGTTGCTGCCGGAATTGAACTTGAATCATTTAGTGGTCTTGCTCAGGCAACGCTTGATATGGCCTTTATGGGTAAGACATTAAAAGCACCACTTACCATAACATTGCAAAATCAAGATGAACCCTATCCAGAAAATACGCCACTGTTAGCAATGCTTGCACTGCCAGATAATTTTTCACTTGCAATCGATTCTTCAAAAGTAAGCGGTAACCTGCTGTCTACTTCAATACCTCTTCACTTAGAATTGAATCGCTACAAAGACGATGCTTCTGAAATGTGGGAATTCCGAACAGACGACTACTTTGGTGCATCTGGATATTTGTTTGACAATGGACAGTTAGCCCTTGCGGTAGAAGAATCAAAACCGCTTCATTTTATTTTGAACGGAAATATAACTACAGAAGCAATTCAGTTTAATCTTTCAAACTTTTATCTTGACATGTCACAACTTGCCTTCCTTATCAACACAGATTTATTTTCTGTTTACAAAGGTGTGCTCGAAGGTGACTTAAGCATTTCGGGGCTTGCAACCGATCCCGCAATGGAAGGTTCTTTTGTTTTAACCAACTTTGACTTTAATGTTCCCTCGTATATTTCAGATCATTTTACCACACCAAAAATTCAGCTATCTCTTTTTGAAAATACACTCAATGTTCCGCCTACAGAGTTTAGAATAAAAGACACTGCTCTTACTGCCCGTGCAACACTTGAGTTTGACCGTTGGTCTCTTTCTAGTATGCGTGCCTATCTTGCTTCTGTAGGAGACAGAGGTATTCCTGTAGACATTCGTACCGACCTTGCCCGTGTAAAAGGCCGTGCTCTGGTAAGTATGAATCTTGACTTTGAAGACGCTATGCTTGAAGCTCAGGGAGAACTTGAAGTTAAAAACACAACAATTAGTCTTATGGATTCTTCTGATGATTTAGATGATGAAGACGATGACTTTTATTCTAATCCCCTTAAGAAAAAAGCAGAAAGGGAAGCAGCACAAGCGGCTAAAAATTCTGGGGAACAAAAACTGCCTGTTGATATTGCCGCAAACATCCACTTTACGGTTGGAGAAAAAGTTCGTCTTGAATTAAATCCTCTTTTGCGCAGTCTTATTGCCCCTGGTAACGAAGTAGACATTGTGCTTGATACTTCAAACAACACCTGGGCGGTTAAAGGCGATGTTTCTTTGCGGGGCGGAGAAGTTTCTTACTTAAACCGCAACTTCTATGTAAAAGAAGGTTCGGTGTCACTTAACGAAACACAGGCAAAAATGGATCCACTTATTACCGTTCGTGCAGAAACTCGTGAGCGAGACAGCAACGGAGATTCGGTAACCATAACGCTTGAAGCTAACCGTCAGTATTTGTCACAGTTTACTCCACGTCTGTATGCTAATCCGGCAAAATCTGAAAGCGAACTGTATCAACTTTTGGGGCAAGTGGCACTGGCAGACTCTACAAGTGTTTCGGCTCTTTTGCTTTCAACTGTAGACTATGGTGTTCAGGTTGCAGTAGTAAGAAAAATAGAGGATGCATTGCGTGATTTACTGAATTTTGATATATTCTCTATACGAACATCGCTCTTGCAGAATGCCGTTCGGTCTGGACTCGATACTTCTGCAAGTTCAGTTGCAAAACGGTCTTCAATCGGTAACTATTTCGATAATTCGACTGTTTACATAGGTAAATACTTCGGAACGTCACTGTATGCGGATGCAATGCTACACTGGACGTATGACGAAAATAAAGATATGAGTGGCAGTGAAACAGGAGGCATCGTCTTCCAGCCAGAAATAGGTTTGGAAATGGAAGCACCCTTTGCCAATATCAGGTGGAATTTTGCTCCTGACTTGGAAAACTTTGCTGATACTGTGGTTTCGTCAACATCGGTTACGCTTTCGTGGCGGTTAACGTTCTAATAAAAAAAGAGGGGTTGTATGCGCAGTCTACACCGCACCGTCAAAAGTGCCATTGCATTAGTTTTTTTGCTTGCAGGTCTTTGTCTTCCTGCCTTTGCTCAAAATTCAGAATGGTATTATGGAAAACCTATTCGTACAGTGACTTTTTCTGGCTTACAAAATATAAAAGCATCTGATCTTGACGGCGTAACCAGTGCTTACATTGGAAAAGAATTTTCTGACGATTTGTTTGCCGATCTTCTTAACCGAGTTTTTGCTCTCGATTATTTTAGCGATGTTATTCCCGAAGCGGTTCCTGGTGACGCTGCTCGTAAGTCTGTTTCAATTGTGCTTGTTGTTCAAGAAAATCCTGTTGTCTCAAAAGTTGTTTTTTTGGGTAACAGCAAAATCAAAAATAACGAACTTAAAGATACGGTTTCTGTAAAAGCAAAAGATATTTACAATCAAGCGAAAGTTCTGGTTGACGAACGCGCTTTACGCAATTTGTACATAAGCAAAGGTTTTACTTCTGTACATGTGTCTTCTACCACCGAAGAAACAGCAGAGGGCATTGTCGTTACCTTCCGTATTGACGAGGGAACAACAACCGTTGTTACTGCCATTAACTTTCAGGGCAATACCATTGCTTCTGACCGAACCCTTTCACGCAAGTTAACACTCAAAAAAGAAGGTGTGCTCAACAAGGGTTACTTCCAAGAGTCTGTGCTTGAAGTTGATAAACAAGCGCTTATTGCCTACTATCATGACCACGGCTACATTGATGCAAAAATTGTAGATGTTGTTAGAGACACAACTTTTAATGAATCAAAAAAACGCGAAGAACTTGCTATTACTTTCGTACTGCAAGAAGGTTCTCAGTATACATTCGGCGGAATTACATTCTTGGGAAACAAAGTTTTCTCTACCGAACAAATTCAAGCTCTTGTTACCATGCAGCCTGGCGATGTCTTTAACGAAACAAAACTCAATGAATCAATTATTGCAGTTCAGCAGTTGTATGTAAACAGTGGTTATACATCTAATCAGTTTCAGCCTTTTGTTACCAAAGATCCAGATACAAAAACGGTTACCTATCAGATTGTTATCGAAGAGCGTAATCGAAGCCATGTCGAAAACATTATCGTAAAGGGTAATGAACGCACAAAAGATTATGTTATCACTCGCGAAATCCCCATTGAATCTGGTGACATTTATTCAAACACAAAACTCTATTCTGCAATGCGTAGTCTCTACAATCTGCAGTACTTTTCAAACATCATTCCCGATGTTCAGATGGGTTCAGAAGAAAATCTTGTTGATGTTATTTTTAGTGTAGAGGAACAAAACACAGTCTCTCTTACTGCAGGACTTACTTTCAGCGGTATGGGTAACTCAAATGAATTTCCTATTGCACTTATGGCATCTATTCAAGATACCAACCTCTTTGGAGAAGGTCGCTCTTTGTCTGCGGGAATTAAACTGGCAACCGAAGAACAGTCTATTAACTTTGGTTACGGTCAAAGCTGGCTCTTTGGTCTTCCTATTAGCATGAACATTTCTGCTGGCTTCTCTCACACCAAGCAGTACACTTTGCGAAACTATCTTTCTCCTTCTTCTGGAGATTTGGAAACTAGTTCTCACTATATGGAATATCACCAGCTTTCGTTTAATGTTGGTGCTTCTTTTAGCAGATGGTGGACTTATGACTGGGCTGTTTTAACTGCAACTGGCGGTATTACCGGTAGCATGGTCTACAACATTTATGATGCTGCACTTTATACTCCTGTCGATTATTCAGTTAGTGCTTACGGAAACAACTGGTCTCCCAGTACGGCAATCTACGGAAAATTTTCTGCAGACGGTCGTGACATAAACTACGATCCTTCTAAGGGATGGTTTGTGAGCGAACAGCTTACCTGGCGCGGTCTTATTCCTCGTATTGGCGATTTTGGTGAAACAGAATTTTTCCTTCGTAGCGAAACAAAAGGTGAACTCTACTTTACACTATTAGATAAACCAGTTACAGAAACATGGGGCGTAAAGTTAGTGCTTGCCCTTTACTCTGGTCTTTCATTCCAAGTTCCAGCAGTAGGAACTACAATCAAAGACACAAGCAAACTCTATGTAGACGGAATGTTCTACGGACGTGGCTATCAAATTTATAACACTACTTACGGACGCGGTAACGGTATGCTTGCAAACTATGCAGAACTTCGTTTCCCAGTAGCACCAGGAATTCTTTCTATAGATTTGTTCCTCGATGCAGTTATGATTAAGCCTGATTTGGGTGCTGTCTTCTCTGACTTTGCAAATCCCAACGACTGGTACTTTAGCTGGGGACCCAGTTTGCGTCTTACCATGCAACAGTTCCCCTTGAGAATACTTTTAACAAACAACTTTAAATTTACTTCCGATGGAATTACTTCTGTCAATAAATATGGAGAGCCTCTTTCAGATTGGTGGAAAAACTGGAACTTTACGCTCTCATTCAATCTTGTTAACAAATAGGAGTTAGACTTATGAAAACTGTACGAAAACTGATTGTTATTGCTTCACTTTTAGCTTGTTCTGTATGTGGTGCCTTTGCTCAGCAGATTACAAAATTTGCTGTTGTTGATACAAGCCGTGTGTATCAGTCTTATTACCGCGATTCAGTTCAGGTTCGTAACTTTGAACGCAAGCGTCAGGAGTTTAAAGACGAAGTTGCCCGCATTACTGCCGAAATTCAGCAGATGCACGACCGTCAGCTTGAATACGAACGCAACGATGACAGCACAAATGCTCTTAAATTGCAAACACAAATTACTAAACGAACAGAATATTTGCGTGAGTATGTAAATGCAAAAAATGCTGAACTTGAAGCGCTTAAATCATCCCTTGAAGATAATGATGAATTCTATCAGAAGCTGTATGAAGTTATAGAAAAAATTGCTGAAGGTGGTGGATACAGTATGGTATTGAGCTTGCAGCAGTCAAATATGATTTTGTGGTACAGTACATCAGTTGATATAACAGACGAAGTTATTTCGCGCTTAGGCTTGTAAGTTGTGCAGGTAAGGGAATGGCAGAAAACGACACCCCACTGATTGCACAGTACCAGAGCATAAAAGCACAACATGCAAACGAAGTGCTTTTTTTTAGACTGGGCGATTTTTACGAAATGTTTGGAGACGATGCCGTTGAAGTGTCGCGTCTCCTCAACTTAACGCTTACCCACAGAGCAGACAAACCTATGTGTGGCATTCCCTATCATGCTGCAAAAGTGTATATTGCTCGTCTTTTGCGCTTAGGAAAAAAAATTGCCATCTGTGAACAAGTCGGAGAAATTGCTAAACCCGGAAAAGGTCTTACCCGCAGAGAAGTCGTAGAGATAATTACACCAGGAACAGCTGTTGAAAGCGAATATCTTGATGGCGGAAGAAATAACTTCCTTGCATCTTTTTGGGTTCACCAAAGTCAAGCAGGCTTTTCTTACATAGATGTTACCACAGGTGATTTTAAAGCAACACATTTTTCTTCCCAAGATCTTTCAGAACAATTTGCAAAAGAGTTAGGCCGCTGTATGCCTAGGGAACTCTTGCTGCCTGATTCCCTCAAACAAAATTCTCTTGTGCAAACGGTCTTAGCTACTCAACCAAATCTTTCTGTTTCTTACTATCCAGACTGGAACTTCAATGTTGATCTTGCTTATAAAAAATTGCTTGAACAGTTTAAGACAGCAACGCTTAGTTCTTTTTCACTTACTAAAGATTCTCCAGAAGTTCCGCCAGCAGCATTTTTGTTAGATTACTTGCAAAAAACAACAAATGCTTCTTCTGCTCATGTTGAATCAATTACCGTATATAACGACAGTCAATATGTTATGATCGATGACTCGTCTCGTCGTAATTTGGAAATTACTTACAATCTTCGTGACGGTTCATCTCAATTTACACTGCTTGAATGTGTTGACTGTACCTGTACAGCAATGGGCAGTCGTATGGTTAGACAGTGGCTGCATTTTCCTCTTACCGATTTAGCTGCAATTCAGTCGCGTCAAAATCAAGTGCAAATCTTTTTTGAAGATCGTGCGCTCCTAAAAAAAATCCGTGAACGCTTAGATGGAATTCTTGATGTGGAACGTCTTGCTTGTCGTATTGCTATGGACCGTGCTCATGCAAAAGACTTACAAGCTTTGCGTGTCAGTTTGCAAAAGTGGATCGAAGTTCAAACTTTGCTTCCTGTACAGACACTTGATGTTGCTTCTGCTCAAAAAATAATTGAACTTATACAAAATGCAATTCTTGATGACCCGTCAACTTCTCTTACAGAAGGACATATTATTAAGCCTCATTGGTCTGAAGAACTAGATCACTGGCATCAAGTTCATGACAATTTTTCAGAAATTCTTGAACAGTATGTTGAAGAAGAACGCAATCGTACTGGTATAGCAAATCTTCGGGTAAAACAAAGTGGCAATATGGGCTACTTTATTGAAGTTACCAAAGGAAAGCTTTCAAAAGTTCCCGAGCATTTTATTATGCGCCGTACTTTAGTAAATGCAGACCGTTATACCACACAAAAACTTCAGGAATTAGAAGCTTCTCTTAACGAAAGTGGTACAAAAATTTTGGAATTAGAGCGAGATCTTTTTGTTCAGGTTAGAAACAGGCTAAAAGAATATGTTTCATACTTGCGACAAACAGCTCACGAAATTGCATACATAGATGTAACATCTTCTTTTGCTCAGTGTGCTGCAAAAAATAATTGGGTTCGTCCGCTTGTAGATCAATCAAGAATTTTTGACATTACACAAGGAAGACATCCTGTTGTAGAAGCGCATCTACCCGGCGGAGAATTTGTTCCTAACGATTTGCTCTTGTGCCAGTCAGATGACAGTGCTGCCTTTGCTCTTATAACTGGACCGAACATGGCAGGTAAGAGTACCTTCCTTAGACAAAATGCTCTTATTGCTTTACTTGCACAAACAGGCTCTTATGTTCCTGCAACAAAAGCACATATTGGAATTGTAGACCGCATCTTTTGTCGTGTTGGTGCAAGCGACAATCTTGCGCGTGGAGAATCTACCTTTTTGGTTGAAATGACAGAAACTGCTCGTATACTTCATTCAGCAACAGACCGTTCTTTAGTAATTATGGATGAAGTAGGTCGCGGAACCAGTACGGAAGATGGTCTTTCGATTGCATGGGCAGTAAGTGAATGGCTTTTGAATCACATTCAGTGTAAAACATTATTTGCAACTCACTACCATGAATTAACCCGCTTAGAACATGAACACTTAATTCAGTTGTGCATGGCTGTTGACGAAAATGGAAATGATGTTGTCTTTTTGCGAAAAGTTATACAGGGCGCAAGTCAAAACTCTTATGGTATTCATGTTGCTCGTCTTGCAGGTCTTCCTTCTGCGGTAGTAAACAGAGCTCGTGACATTCTAGCTCATATTCAACAAGATGCAGATGATAGGCCTATTGCTGCTCTTCCGCTTTCAACAGAAAAAACACAACAGTCTCTTACCGGTGCTCTTTTTAGTGATGAAGAAATGATTTTAGACGAAATTCTTTCATGCGATACAGACAACATGACACCGCTTGCGGCTTTGCAGTTAGTGTCGCGATGGAAAAAATCTTTGTCAGGACAGTAAACTCAAAAAAGGGTGGGGGTTATGGTTCTTTTGTTTTTAACACGACAAAAATCTGTATGTGACTTTATGGCAGACAGATTAAAAACTTGTGGTCATATTGCAACGGTTTGTACAACAGAAAAAACGTTTTTTCAAACACTTTCTTCTTGTAAAAAGTCTGTGCATGTTTTGCTCATAGATTTTAGCTTTTTCGATCACCATTCATTTAATATATTTGCATACTTGAAAGAACATTCGTTTAATCAAAATGTTATTTTTTACAATCATCCTTTTCCGCAAGAAGACGAACGAATTGACTTTTGGTGTAAACAAAATGCTTCGCATAATGAAGACTTTGTGCTTTTGTGTAAGCAGATAAATCAAATTATTTCTTCGCCAGAATTACTTCCTTGCATTTCTCTTATAAATCCTCCGCGCGATCTAAACCCAGCAGCTATGCTTCCTCACGAAAACTTTAACTGTAGTCAATTTCAAATTCTACATTCGATTGGTCCTGTAAAGATGCGTCTTTTTCAAATGTTATTTGATCATTTGGGTCATGCACTTACTGCTGAACAATTATGTATGCATGTGTGGGGAAGTTATGACGAAAAAAAACTAAACACGCTCTATTCTTACATACACGATTTGCGTCAGTGTTGTCGTTCTGAATTGATGTATGAAATGGATATTGTTAGAATTGGTCAGAAAAAATATCAGTTGGTCTTTACGCTACCACACGATTTAAATATTCGTGATGAACAAGCACGCAAAGCCTTTGAGCGCAACCGGCACCTCTTTGAAGATGCACGGTGCGTTTAGGCCTTACAAATTATTTTATATTCTTTTTGATGAACTCAACTTTAAGGTCTTTAAGTTCTTCGGTAAGCGATACTTTGTAAATATGTGGATTGATAATGCGCTTGTACGAGGCGTCTAATGTTTCAAACTGAGCACGAAGTGTTTCGCGACTTTTTGCCAACTGAGTTTTGTCATCGAGTCTTTCTTCTGTTCGCTTGCCGTTTTTAAGACGGAGTTTAAGCATTTCTTTTACCGAAGCTGCCTTGAAAGTAAACTGACGGTAATCAACCATGGGGTGATGGTACCGATATTCTTTACCAGGTTCAATGCTTTGAGTAGTAAGCGCAAGAATGTCTGCCTTTGCCATTCCGTTTTCATCATAGAGACGGTATACATTTTTTATTCCAGGGTTTGTGTTTTTAGCGGGATTGTCACTAAACTTCATTGCTGGAATCATAGTGTCAGTTTTTGCGTCATGACGGGCAGCAAGTTTGTACACACCGGTAAAGCTTGATTCTGTTCCGCCAGTTACCATGTGAGTGCCAACACCCCAACTTGCTATAGGAGCATTTTGTTGAATAAGTGTTTCAATAATTTCTTCGGTAAGTTCATTTGAAACAGAAATAAATGCTTGTGGGAATCCTGCTTTGTCAAGTTCTTTGCGAACTTCTGCAGAAAGATATGCAATGTCTCCAGAGTCAAGACGAACGCCAAAGTTGTAGCCTTGTTCTACCAGTTTTGCTCCTGCTTTAATTGCATTTTTAATTCCGCTTCCCAAAGTGTCATAAGTGTCAATTA
>OCVV011296786.1_pt1 | contig 19588 bp, 17 predicted proteins | sample 1539721 | NCBI WGS metagenome assembly OCVV01 (sample SAMN02144230, study PRJEB22623) | gut metagenome | biome: sheep rumen | host: Ovis aries | place: New Zealand
TCGTTAAATTAAAGCACCGAGTATGATTTTATCATGGACGTCTTTTTTTTTCAATACTCCATGATAAAAACACAGAAAAACCTTCTTTGTCTCCGTTTATATTGACATTGATTTATTGTTGTGATACCCTTCTATTTAGCGCTTTAATGATTTAAAGAGTGCATAAATATATTTAATAACATTAAAAAAGAGAGTGATGAAAATGGTAGTAACGAAATATCTTGAACGTAATGCAGCGCTTTATAAAAACGAGGTGGCGCTTGTAGAACTGAATCCGACTGAGCCTGATAACAGACGTATCAGCTGGAAAGAATATGAGCTGATCGAATCAAATCGTTTTCAGCCGTATCGAAGAGAGATCACCTGGGGCGTTTTTGACGAAAAAGCGAACCGTATGGCAAATATGCTTATCAGCCGTGGAGTAAAAAAGGGCGATAAGGTAGCTATCATCATGTATAACTGTCTTGAATGGCTTCCGATCTATTTCGGAGTATTGAAATCCGGAGCGATCGCCGTTCCATTCAATTTCCGCTACGACGCCGATGAGATTCTGTACTGCGCCGAGCTTGCCGAGGTGGATGTGATCGTATTCGGACCTGAATTTGTAGGCCGTATAGAAAAATATGCGGAGCGTCTCTCCAAAGGAAGACTGCTTGTGTTTGTGGGCGATTATTGTCCGAATTTTGCCGAGAGCTATAAGGATCTGGTGGCGGATTGTTCTTCAGAGGCTCCCGGAATCGAGCTTACGGAAGAGGATGACGGCGCTATTTATTTTTCATCCGGTACTACGGGATTTCCAAAGGCAATACTGCATAAACATCTGTCTCTTATACAGTCTGCTGAAATGGAACAGAAACACCACGGCACGAATCGGGACGATACGTTCCTTTGTATTCCACCGCTTTATCATACCGGAGCGAAATTTCACTGGATGGGATCTCTGATAGCAGGAAGCAAAGCTGTTCTTCTGAAAGGAACAAAGCCGAAACAGATCCTTGACGCCGTATCAAATGAAAGATGTACCATAGTTTGGCTTCTGGTTCCGTGGGTACAGGAAATACTGGATGCATTTGACCGTGGAGATCTAAAACCTGAAGATTTCCATCTGAAACAGTGGAGACTTATGCATGTAGGCGCCCAGCCGGTTCCGCCGTCACTGATCAGAAGGTGGATGTCCTATTTCCCGGATCATGACTATGATACGAACTACGGACTCTCGGAATCTACAGGCCCCGGATGTGTACATCTCGGCATCGGAAACCTGAACAAGGTCGGTGCGATCGGAATTCCCGGATACAGGTGGGAATGCAAGATCGTGGATGAAAATAATGTGCCTGTTGAACAGGGCGGCGTCGGCGAGCTTTGTGTAAAAGGCCCCGGCGTAATGACATGTTATTATAACAATCCTGAAGCGACTGCAGAGGTATTAAAAGACGGATGGCTGTATACCGGCGATATGGCAAAACAGGACGCCGACGGCTTTTATTATCTGGTAGACCGAAAGAAAGATGTCATAATAAGCGGCGGCGAAAACATCTATCCTGTGCAGATCGAAGATTTCCTTCGAAAGAATAACAAGATCAAGGATGTGGCTGTCATTGGTCTTTATGACGCAAGACTGGGAGAGAAAACTGCTGCGATCGTAGAGGTCAAGGACGGAATGGAGTGCACGGAAGACGAGCTTGCGGAATTCTGCCTTGAACTTCCCCGGTATAAAAGACCGAAGGTATTCATCTTTGAGGACATTCCGCGAAACGCCACAGGAAAGATCGAGAAACCTGTTCTCCGAAAACGTCATGGCGTAGATAAGCTTATCGCTCAGGAAAACGGTCTTGAATGACCGGATCAATATCTGATAATCAGACACTCCGTCGGCATCGGCCTTCCCTTAGGGGCAGAGCTGGTGCAGACGGAGTGTTTTTATTTTGTTTTACCGGAAATTTTGATAATTTCCTGTGAAACAAACCCTCCTGGGGATGCAGTTTTTTTTACTGTGAAACAAACCCTCCTGGGGATGAAGTTTTTTTATGGGCGAAATAATATGAAAAGATCTTTGAAATAAGAATTCAGCTTTTCAGGCCCTGATCCCTGCAGCTCAGAAGCCGGAAAGTATGCATGTCTGCGATGAATATCGGGATACATCACAGGATGATACAATATACTTTTCTGCGGGAGAAATATATCAGTTTTCTTCTGATAACAGTTGTTTTTCGAAGCCTTCCTTCTGTGTTCCGGCTCAACGAACTGACCAACGCTCTTATGGACAGCGCAGTCTTCATCCGGGAGATAATAATAATCTTTATAATTATCAAAAAAGTGATACATCGTGCAGTTCTCTGCGCACAGCCGTATTCTGACAAGATTGCCGCTTATATGTATATCACCAAATTCGTTTCTCACCTCTGCCTGTTCCGGAAATTTTTCTTTTGTGACTGCCAGCAGTGTGACCATATTGCTGCTTTCCGGCGTTTGACTATCTATAAATCTTTTCTCTGCGGAAGCATTTCCGGGAAAGATCACCCTGATATCCTCAAAAAAGATTACTCCTTCCCATAGCATAGGATAGAAGAGAGCCGGCATTATCCCAGGCATACAGGATATGTCCTCAGCGTTATGTAAAAGCAGCTTTCTCAGGAGTTCTTCATCGCCGGACTGAATATATTCTTTGTAGATACGGATCAGTTCTTTTCCGGAATAAATATCTTCTCTCGCGATCCCGCAGAATTTTTCCACATCTTTCTGTTTCATCGAATTCAGACGGAAAAGCTTTCTGAAAGGCCTCAGGATCCTGTATATATCAAGAGACGGCATTGCCATGAGCATATAACTTATACGGTAAAAATCACACTTGTTCCTGATGTAGGGAAGATCAAATGTATCTCCGTTATAGTGTATGAGCAGAGTGTGACTTCCTTCCGTTATAATGGCAAGCTGTGAAAAAAAGGCTTCGATCATTTCCTTTTCACCGGAAGGATTTGTCAGAAACCATTGCTCCAGCTTCCATTTTCCGGATGAAACAGGGTAGCAGCACCCCAGAATATATAAATGAGAATTCCTCCAGGACAGTCCGGTAGTCTCAATGTCAAAGAAAACCGGGAAAACCGGTTTCCCGAAGGAGATGTCTGAAGATTCAAAAAGATGCTCTTTTTGAACAATTTTTTGTGTATAATGTGCCAAAACATCATCTATATGGCTTAATGTATGGAAAAATATACAATTCGTTATGTAATTCATGGAAAAATCCTTGTAAAAATATGATATAATAACATTGACATTTTTTTGTTGTGCTCAAACGGTTCATTATGTATTATTGCCGCAAAACAGCCGTCAGGCTGAATGTTACAATGTATACTATCATGAATCGAAAATGAAATCTAGGAGGTAAAGAGATGGGAGTGCTGACGTTTTTAGGCGGCGTCCATCCGTATGATGGCAAAGAATTATCAAAGTCTCAGCCAGTGAAAAAAGTGATTCCCGGTGATAAACTGTATTATGCGGTTTCACAGCACATTGGTGCGCCGGCCAGACCTTTGGTAAAACGAGGAGATCATGTGATCAGAGGACAGATGATCGCCGAACCGGGAGGTTTTGTTTCTGCTCCCATTTTTGCCAGCGTTTCGGGTGACGTTACCGGCATTGAAAAAATGCGTATGCCTACCGGTGGTCTTACAGATTGTATCGTTGTAAAAAATGATCATAAGAACGAAGAGACGGCTTACACCGGTGCTGATTGGAAAGAACTGAGCGTGGATGAAATAAAGGCCCGCATAAGAGACGCAGGAGTCGTTGGTATGGGCGGCGCCGGTTTTCCGACTCATGTAAAGCTTTCTCCAAAGGACGCTGACGCGATTGATTATATCCTGGTCAACGGAGCCGAATGCGAACCTTATCTGACAAGCGATTACAGAATGATGATCGATGCGCCTGATAAGCTGGTGGAAGGTCTCCGCATTATACTTAAGCTGTTTCCGAAGGCTAAGGGTCTTCTCTGCGTGGAGGATAATAAGCCGGACGCGATCAAAAAACTTGAAGCAGAGTGCGCGGGAGATTCCAATATAGAAGTAAGAACCATGAAGACAAAATATCCTCAGGGCGCCGAGCGTATGCTGATCTATGCCAATACAAAAAGAAAGATCAATTCCGGCATGCTTCCAGCCGATGCAGGATGCATTGTTGATAACGTTGCTACTGTATTGGCGGTCTACGATGCCGTTGCTGAGGGTAAACCTCTTATGGATACAGTGATCACTGTAACAGGCGACGGAGCTGTCAGCCCCGGAAACTTCCTCACGCCGAGCGGAATGCTTTTTTCTGAAGTTATTGAACAGGCAGGGGGACTTAAGGAAGGATATGAAAAGCTGATTTCCGGCGGCCCCATGATGGGATTTGCTGTTTTTGGCACAAATCTTCCCGTAGTGAAAACATCCAGCGGCGTACTTTGCCTGATGCATGACGACGTATCTGCTTCACAGCCTTCTCCGTGCATTAACTGCGGACGTTGTGTTGAAGCCTGCCCGGAAAATCTCGTTCCGGCCAGACTCTCTGTTTATGCGGATAAAGGTCAGGCTGACATTTTCATGGCTAATTACGGTATGGAATGCTGTGAGTGCGGATCCTGCAGTTTTGTCTGTCCGGCAAAGAGACAGCTGGCTCAGTCGATCAAGTCCATGAGAAAAATATGTCTTGCAAACAGAAGAAAAAAATAAAGGATTGAGGTGAATTTTATGAGCAGTTTGTTAAAGGTTTCATCTTCACCGCATATCCGTTCGAAGGTGACGACCAATATGATCATGCTGGATGTGGTGATCGCGCTTCTTCCGGCAGCCATCTGGGGTATCTGGTTAAACGGCGTTCATGCTGCGCTTGTTCTTATATTATCCGTAGCGTCTGCCGCAGCTGCCGAATACCTCTATCAGTATTTTATGAAACAGACGATCACGGTCGCTGACATGAGCGCCGTGGTTACAGGCCTGCTGCTTGGCATGAACATGCCTCCGCAGATCCCGCTGTGGATGCCGGTCATTGGTTCCGTGTTCGCCATAATAGTTGTTAAGCAGCTTTTTGGAGGACTGGGACAGAACTTTATGAATCCCGCTCTGGCAGGAAGATGCTTCCTTATGATCTCGTTTGCGGCGAGCATGACTGATTTTGAGGTCAGTAAACATGCTGCAAATAAGATCGTTGACACAGTCTCGGGCGCCACGCCGCTTGCCGCTTTGAAAGCAGGAGAGACTGTCAGCCTTGCGGCAAGTTTCTTTGGAACTATAAAGGGAACAATAGGAGAGACTTCTGCGCTTCTGCTTCTTATAGGAGCCGCTTATCTGGTGTTCAAAAAAGTTATCTCTCCGAGGATACCTCTTGTTTATCTGGGAACTTTCGCCGTATTCGCCCTTATTTTCGGCGGACATGGCTTTGATCTGTACTATCTGGCGTGCGAGCTTTGCTCCGGCGGTATTATCCTCGGCGCATGTTTCATGGCGACAGACTATGTCACAAGACCGATCACGAAGAAGGGGCAGTATATCTATGCTGTCATTCTGGGAATCATGACAGGATTGTTCCGTATTTTTGCCGGTTCCGCGGAAGGTACATCCTATGCGATCATCTTCTGTAACCTTCTGGTTCCGCTCATTGAGCGCGCAACAGTGCCGCTTGGTTTCGGTGTTGTGAAAGAAAAGAAGGGAGGGGACAGTAAATGAAGAACGGCTCTTCCATTGTTAAAAATACGATAATTCTGGTAATAATGACACTGATCCTCGGCACGATCCTCGGTTCCGTACACTATATTACAGAGGAACCTATCGCCGCACAGGAGCAGAAGGAGCATGATGAAGCCCTCGAGGCAGTAATGCCGGGCTGTACATTTGAAACAGTCGACCTTCAGGGCGAAGGGCTTGCAGATACATTTGCGGCAGCAATTGCGGATGCGGGTCTTACGGCAGAGTCCGTAGATGAAATGAATATTGCCGCTGACGCCTCCGGCGCGCCGGCCGGCTATGTATTTTCCATTACGACAAAGGAAGGATACGGAGGTGAGATCACCTTCACGCTCGGCCTTACAGAAGAAGGAACGATCACGGGCATATCATTCCTCAGCATCAGCGAAACAGCCGGCCTCGGCATGAGAGCTGATACAGACGCTTTTAAAGGCCAGTTTGCCGACAGGACAAGCGAGTTCCTTTCCTATACTAAGACCGGCGCCCGGTCCGAGGATGAGATAGATGCTCTTTCCGGTTCCACGGTGACGACGAACGCTATCGTAAACGGCGTCAATGCAGGACTTGTATCATTTAAGGCGTATAAGGAAGGAGGAAATTCATAATGGCTATGAAAGAGAACAGCTTCTCGGAGCGAATGTACAATGGTATCATTAAAGAAAATCCTACTTTCGTAACAATGATTGGTATGTGTCCCACACTTGCGGTAACGACATCCGTCATCAACGGTATAGGTATGGGAATGACCACCATGGTCGTACTTGTATTATCAAATGTCTTTATTTCGGCACTCAGGAAGATCATTCCGGACAGTTTGCGTATGCCTTGTTACATCGGCGTAATAGCATCCTTTGTAACACTGGTAGAGCTGTTGCTTCAGGCTTATATTCCGTTCCTGTATTCAGCGCTCGGTCTTTATATTCCGCTGATCGTAGTAAACTGTATCATCATGGGACGTGCTGAAGCTTTTGCGGGAAAAAACGGAATCCTTCCGTCTATCTATGACGGCGTCGGCATGGGATTGGGATTTACTGTAGGACTGATCGCTCTTGGAGCAGTCCGCGAGCTGATCGGCGCAGGAACTCTCTGTGGTTTTTCCATCATGCCCGCTTCCTATACACCGGTAAATATCTTTATCATGGCTCCCGGAGCATTCTTTGTGCTTGCTTTCCTTGTAGCCATCATGAATAAGTTCATGGCTTCAAGAGAAGCCAAGGCAAAAAAAGCCGCAGAAGAAGCGCGGAAGGCAGAGCTTGCGAAAGCGGCCGCCGAGAAACAGGCAAAGATAGAAGCTGCAAAGAAAGCTGCTGCCGAGAGAGCAAAAAAAGCTGCTGCAAAGGCTGAAGCTGAAGCTTCCCGGGCTGAGAAGAACGAATAAGGAGGGGAGATAAATGAAAGAATTATTTATTATAGCTATCGGATCTGCCCTGGTAAACAATGTCGTTCTGAGTCAGTTCCTCGGAATATGTTCATTCCTGGGCGTATCAAACAAGGTAGAGACCGCAAAGGGTATGAGCGGCGCAGTATTTTTTGTAATGACGCTGGCGTCATTTGTTGCAGCGCTTCTGTACAAATTTGTTCTGGACCCGTTTGGTCTTGACTATCTTAGAACAATTGTTTTTATTCTGGTAATAGCAGCGCTTGTACAGCTGGTTGAAATGTTCATGAAGAAATCCATGCCGGAACTGTATTCAGCGCTCGGTATTTTTCTTCCGCTGATCACAACGAACTGTGCCGTTCTCGGTGTGGCGATCACTAATGTGCAGAGTGATTATTCCATCCTGGCCAGCGTTGTTAACGGCGTAGCCACATCAATAGGCTATGCAATAGCGATGATCCTGATGGCTGGTATCCGTGAAAAGCTGGAAAATAATGATAATATTCCCGAATCATTCCGGGGAATGCCGATCGTACTGCTGACATCCATGCTTATGTCAATGGCATTCTTTGGTTTTGCCGGAATTGTTTGAAAGGAGCTGATGATAAGTGAATTCAATCGTAATTTCAATCATCGTATTGGGAGTCGTCGGTCTTGTCATCGGTATCATGCTTGGCGTGGCAGGACAGAAGTTTGCAGTTGAAGTCGATCCGAAGATCACAGCAGTCAGAGAAGTACTGCCGGGAAACAACTGCGGCGCATGCGGCTTTCCGGGTTGTGATGGTCTGGCGGCTGCTATCGCAGAAGGCAGAGCTCCGGTCAACGGATGTCCTGTCGGAGGTGCTGCTGTAGCGGAAAAGGTCTCAGGAATCATGGGCGTTTCCGCGGGCGCGTCCGATAAACAGGTGGCTTTCGTTAAATGCGCGGGAGACTGCAATAAGACGCGTCAGACTTATGACTATGCAGGAGTTAAGAGCTGTAAAATGATGCCTTTCGTTCCTGCGGGAGGTCCTAAATCCTGCAGCTACGGCTGTCTCGGATACGGTGACTGTGTGGAGGTATGTCAGTTCGACGCTATCCATATCGTTGACGGCATTGCCGTAGTAGATAAAGAAAAATGTACATCCTGTCAGGCATGTATCAAAGCATGTCCGCAGCATCTTATTGAGCTGGTACCTTATCAGCCAAGGAAGAAATATCATGTGGCTTGCAGCAATAAAGACCGCGGCAAAGCAGTAATGGATGCATGCGACGTTGGCTGTATCGCATGTAAAAAATGTGAGAAGGCCTGTCCTGTACAGGCTGTTACAGTGGAAGATAACGTAGCCCGCATTAACTATGAAAAATGCATCGGATGCGGCAAATGCGCAAAGGATTGTCCTAAGGGCATAATCCTCAACTGGGATCAGAACTGATCTCATCTGCATCGTATAACAAGAGACCATACTCTGACAGCAGAGTACGGTCTCTTTCCTCGTGTTACAGGAAACTTCAACTAAGATGGGGAGTCCCCGACTCTACAGGCAGCGCGCAAAGTCCGGGTTATACCGTTTATACGGAGCTGAAGGCAAAGGAAAGCCCGCTGCCGGAAAGTGATTTAAGTACGAAAACTTGCCCGGATGACGGATGCATGTTATTATAACAATACTATGAAAAGAAATTGAGGTAGAAGAATGATAAGCTTTGTGAGAGGCGTTGCGGAGGAAATAGAAGAGGATTCTGTCATTGTAGAACAGGGCGGGATCGGCTTCCGTATATTTGTGCCTGCATCCTCCCTGAATTACGGAATAAAGATCGGGGCGCCGGTGAAGCTTTATACATTTATGAATGTGCGTGAGGATTCTATCTCGCTTTACGGTTTTCTGACAAAAGAAGCTCTTGGTATATTTAAATTGCTGATAAACGTAAACGGGATCGGTCCGAAAGCCGGGATGGGCATCCTTTCGGCACTGACAACGGACGAACTTATGTTTGCCGTCCTGTCTGATGATGTAAAAACGATCACGAAAGCGCCCGGCATCGGAAGCAAAACAGCCAAAAAACTGATCCTTGAGCTTAAGGATAAATTTGCCCTGGAGGATGCCTATGAACAGAAGCTTGCAAGGATAAGCGGAAGTACAGAGGATCCTGCAGAGGAACTGTTTGATTCTGAAACGGACGTTGAAGAAGAGAGAGCTTTCCGTCAGGCGCAGAGGGATGCGGTGGATGCTCTTATAGCTCTGGGTTACAGCGGCACAGACGCACTCAAAGCTGTCAGGAGAGCAGATGTCCCGCATACGGCCGATGTGGATACGATTCTCAAGGCGGCTTTAAGAAAGATGTTATGATCAAATAAATCTCCGGCGCCTGTTTATAATTCGCGTCGTGAGACAGATAAGAGTGGATAAAATGGATAAAAGAGTGATACAGACTGATGTCCGGGACGAGGATCTGCAGATCGAGACCGGACTTCGTCCGCAAAGCTTTGACAATTATATAGGACAGCAGAAAGCAAAAGACAACCTGAAAGTATACATAGAAGCAGCCAGACAAAGAGGAGATGTGCTTGACCACGTTTTGTTCTACGGACCGCCCGGTCTGGGAAAAACTACGCTTGCAGGCATTATAGCCAATGAAATGGGATCTCACTTAAAAATAACATCAGGTCCGGCCATCGAACGTCCCGGAGATATTGCGGCGATTCTGAATGGAATGCAGGAGGGTGATATACTTTTTGTCGATGAAATACACAGATTGAATCGACAGGTGGAAGAGGTACTTTATCCTGCGATGGAGGATTACGCCATTGATATTATGATCGGAAAGGGTCCGACCGCCAGATCCATCCGTCTCGAGCTGCCGAAGTTTACTCTGGTGGGAGCCACTACGAGGGCGGGACTTCTGACGGCTCCATTAAGGGACCGGTTCGGAGTGATCCATCACCTGGAGTTTTACACTACGGAAGAACTGAAGGAGATCGTGATACGGTCGGCGGCAATCCTGAACATTGATATAGACGAAGAGGGAGCGGTCGAGATCGCCCGCAGGTCTCGCGGCACGCCAAGACTGGCAAACCGATTACTGAAGCGGGTACGTGATTTCGCGCAGGTTCAGTACAACGGCCATATCACAAAGGAGAATGCGGCTTTCGCGCTGAATCTTCTGGAGGTGGATGAATTCGGACTGGATCATACCGACAGAAATCTTCTTCTTACGATCATTGTTAAATTTGCCGGCGGTCCGGTCGGTTTAAACACGTTATCAGCCGCGATCGGCGAGGATAACGGAACGATAGAGGAAGTATATGAACCTTTCCTGATACAGAACGGATTTCTTATGCGGACGCCAAGCGGCAGAACTGCTACGGCGAAAGCTTACCGGCATCTGGGAATACCTGTTCCGGATAATAATCAATGAACATTATAAGTATAGGCGGGAGAAAAGAGCATGGCGCAGAAAAATAAAGTTAAAGTGATGATAGAAGGAAAAATGATCACGCTTGGAGGTTATGAAAGTCAGGAATACCTTGAAAGAGTTGCTTTCTATGTGAACAAAAAAATCGGAGAACTCTCCGAGCTTCCTGGTTACAGCAGACAGACTGATCATATGAAATCCATACTGCTCGCACTGAATATCACGGATGATTATTTTAAGGCTAAAAACAGAGCGGAGCACCTGGAAACAGATATTGAAGAGAAGGATGAAAATGCATATGAGATCCGGCAGGATCTGGTGAACGCCCAGATAAAGATCCAGGATCTTACGGCAGAGATCGCGGCTCTTAAAAGAAGGCTGAATTCAGATGGAAGCGATCCTGCTGCGGAGCCGGAAGAGCACGCCGCTTCAGAGCATGCATCCGAAGTCTCATCTCTCTCCGATGATGATTATTACTTTGACGAAGAAGACAGCGAACCTCAGAACATAAAGCCGGCAAAGACTGTCCGGCAGAGCAAGAGATATGTCAAAAACAGAAATAACTATTAATAAAACAGAACTGCTCGCGCCTGCAGGATCCACAGCCGCTCTCGAGGCGGCGCTTAAAGCGGGCGCTGACGCTGTTTATATAGGCGGACAGAAATTCGGGGCCAGAGCATATGCTGACAATCCGGCTGAAGAAGAACTGGCTGCTGCCATTGATCAGGTACATATCCTGGACAAAAAACTATATATGACTGTCAACACACTCCTGAAGGATCGCGAGATCCAAAAGGAGTTATATTCATATATGAGGCCTTTTTATGAACATGGGCTGGACGGGGTCATCGTTCAGGACCTTGGAACAGCTTCCTTTCTGCGCAGAGAGTTTCCCGGACTTGCTCTTCATGCAAGTACGCAGATGGCGGTAATGGGAGCTGAAGCTGCGGATTTTCTTAAAAAACAGGGATTTTCGCGTGTAGTTCCGGCCAGAGAGATATCACTTGAAGAGATAGAAAACATTCATCGGCGTACCGGGATGGAGATCGAGAGTTTTGTGCATGGTGCTATGTGCTATTCGGTATCCGGAATGTGTCTGATGAGCAGCCTGATAGGGGGACGTTCAGGAAACAGAGGCCGGTGTGCGGGCGTATGCAGGCTTCCTTTTAATGTATACGATCACGGAAAGGCGATAAACGATAAAAACACGGCATACCCTTTAAACATGAAAGATATGTGTGCATTAAGGCTCCTTCCGGAAATGATCCGTTCGGGAGTGATATCCTTTAAGATCGAAGGACGTATGAAACGTCCGGAGTATACGGCAGGGATCACGAGAATCTACCGTAAATATCTGGATCTGTACGAAAAAGATCCTGATAATTACACTGTAGATGAAGCCGACATGAACGAGTTGTCTGCCCTCTTTAACAGGGACGGTTTTACTTCCGGTTATTATCAGCAGAAAAACGGCAGAGAGATGATCGCTCTTTATAATGAAAAGGAACGGGAAAAGAAAAACGCGGGCCGGACAGATGACGCTAAAAAGCTCTATGACAGTATACGGAAAGAGATTCATAATACCCCGCTTCAGCGCCCTGTCAGGGGAGATCTCTATCTTACGGAGGAGGGGATGGCTGTACTAAATGTTTCCGATGACAGGAGAGAGGAATTCCTTGTTTCTCACTGCGAAGAGATAGTGCAGAGGGCGAAGAATCAGCCTCTCACTAAAGAACGTATACGTGAGCAGATGAATAAAACAGGAAACAATGAATTTTATTTCCGGGAATTATCTGTTCACATGCCGGATGAAGATATTTTTGTTCCTATGAAGGGGCTCAATGAGCTTCGCAGGGAGGCCTTTGAAAAAATGAGGCGTGCCATAACGGACAGATATGCAAGGAAAGCCGCGGAGGAACCAGGTCAGTTATCCAGTACTGCAGAACATGAATTTCAGGCAGGGAAAAACAGCGGACGGATTCCCGAAGTCTTCGTGCTTGCCGAGGAGAAGGAGCTTTTATATTCTCTCATACGCAGGAAGGATTCCCTGATCTCCGGCTTCTATGTTCCGATACACTTCCTTTACGCAAAAGGAGAGGCGTTAAATAAAAATACACGCTGTGAGGATACAGATCTGACAGACCTGATCATAGCGAAAAAAAAGAAGCTCAGGATCGTTCTTCCGTATCTTCTCCGCATGGAACATGTGGAAGAATGCAGATCCGCCATAATGCGTCTCATGGAGAATTACCATGGTCTGATAGACGGTATTCTGGTACGGAATCTTGATTCCGTTGGTCTTTTAAGCTCCATGGGCCTTGAAGATTTTATCATTCTGGATTCATCTGTTTATACAATGAACAGTGAAACCCGCAGTTTCTGGAGAAACTGCCGTATTTACAGGGATACGCTTTCCCATGAACTTAATTTCAGGGAACTGAAGTCAATGGATAACAGAAATTCAGAGATGGTGATCTACGGACGGACCCCGATGATGGTCTCTGCCCAGTGCCTGCAGAAAACATTTCGCGGCTGTGATCACAGCTGCGCCCATGTTTCCCTCGCGGACAGGATGGGAGCCCAATTTCCGGTAGTATGTAATTGTGTATTTTGCTATAATATTATCTATAATTCTCTGCCTTTAGATCTGACTGACGAAAAAAAAGCTGTCAGTCAGCTGAATGTAAAGTCTCTCAGACTTACATTTACCACAGAAAACGAAAAAACGGCGTTAAACGTCATTCGCCGGTGTTTTGAACCCTCTGACCTGCCAAAGGGTAATTATACTAAAGAACATTTTCGAAGAGGAGTAGAGTAAAATCAGATATGCTTGATATTTTTGTTCAGGTATCTAAATACCTGCTGATCATTTTGATGGCGCTTTATACGATAAACGCCGTTTTGCTGCTGATGGTCAGTGAACCCGAAAAACGTAAAAGCTATGTGGACAGAGAAACATTTCTTATGGTTCTGTTCAATGTGCTTGCCTTTTCGGTGCTTTATCTGGCCAGCCGGGATCAGAGGATGCTGTACATAGCAGGCGGAGTGCTTGGCTACTCGCTGGTCATTCAGTATCTGTACAGGATCATATATAAAAAAGCATCTATTGCGCTGGTAAACACTATGTGCATGCTTCTTTCCACAGGTTTTGTCATTCAGTCCCGCCTTGGAACTACGACAGCCCTGAAGCAGCTGATCATTGTGATCATAGCAAGCATCCTGTGTCTGGCGATCCCTGTTTTTGTACGCAGAGTGAAGGTGATGAGAAATATTCCTGTGGTGTATGCGGTGCTGGGAATCCTGCTCCTTGCAGGCGTTTTCACCCTTGGAAGGGTCAGCGGCGGAGCGAATCTTTCCCTGACGATCGGCGGCATCAGTTTCCAGTTTTCGGAATTTGTAAAGATCACATTTGTATTTTTTATAGCGGGTATGCTTCAGAAGGATACGGGTTTCAGGCAGGTGTGTATCGTGACGGTACTTGCAGCCATTCATGTACTGATCCTTGTTATGTCAAAAGACCTTGGAGCAGCCCTGATATATTTCGTGGCATATATCGTTATGGTATGCGTGGCTTCACGGCAGCCCGGATACGCCGCCATCGGAATTGGCGGTATGGCTGCGGCTTCTGTACTGGCCTACAGACTGTTTGCCCATGTCCGTGTCAGGGTGCAGGTATGGCGCGATCCCTTCGCTGATTATGAAGGGACCGGATATCAGGTCGTACAGGCTCTTTTCGGTGTCTGCGCGGGAGGCTGGTTCGGTACGGGACTGTTCGCAGGAAATCCGGACATGATCCCTGTGGCGATCGAGGATTTTACTTTTGCCGCTATCTGTGAGGAAATGGGCGTTATATTCGGAATCCTTCTGATATTCGTCTGCATGAGCATGTATCTGCAGATCGTTACCATTTCCACAAAGCTGTCGAATCCGTTTTATCGGCTCGTTGCCATTGGCCTTGGAACAGAATATGCGTTTCAGGTGTTCCTTACTGTCGGCGGAAACACAAAATTCATACCGATGACAGGCATTACCCTTCCTCTTGTCAGTTATGGAGGAAGTTCTATAATGTGTACGCTTATAATGCTGTCCATTATTCAGGGACTTTATATGATCCGCGAGGACGAGGATAAAGACAGGGCTCTTCTGGAGGAGATCATAAGGCGTCAGAACATGAAAGAGCGCCAGATCAACAGCCAGCGAAGAAGCGCCCGCGCACAGAAGAGTTCATCCGGCGCTTCCGGTCAGGGAAAAACAATGTTTTTCCGCAGGTCCGAAGCGTCAGGCATCGGAGCGACAAAGGTATCCGCCGCACCTTCGGGAAAAGCAGGAAAGCGAAGTAATACCGGCAAAAAAGTGATAAGAAAAGCCTCTCCGGAGATCAATGCCGATATACAGGAACATCGCGAAGCGTATGAAGAGCTTATGCGGAAGATCCCTTCGGCAGAAAAGGAGAATATTGATATAGATGAGCTTACAAAAAGAATCCAGGACGAGACAGAAAAAAGCCTCAACTACTGAGAGTATTTCCACGAAACGGAAAAAGAAAACTATCTTCCCTTATAAGGTGGTCTCTGTACTATCGGTTTTCCTTTTTATTACGCTGGCCGTTTATATGGCGTATTTTCAGATATATAAGAGCGAAGAACTTCTGAACAGTCCTTATAATAAAAGAGAAGAGGCGCAGCAGGCCAAGGTCCGCAGAGGATCTGTATTTGACAGAAACGGCAATGTTCTGGCGTATACGGAAACGGATGAGAACGGAGCCGAAACCAGGATATATCCGTACGGAAGGATTTTTGCCCATACGGTGGGATACCTTGTATATGGTTCCAGCGGGCTTGAATCGTCTCAGAACCATAACCTGCTGACCTCCCATTCAAAGATCCGGGATAAAATATCCAATCAGCTGAACGAGGAAAAGCTGGAGGGTGACGATCTGTATACTACGCTTGACGCAGAGCTTCAGGAAGCGGCTTACGACGCGCTCGGTGATTATGACGGCGCTGTGATCGTAATGGACGTTTCCACCGGAGCCGTGCTGGCAGATGTCAGCAAACCTGCCTTTGATCCGAATACGATTACGGAAGACTGGGATTACCTGGTCAGCGAAGAAAACGAGCAGAGCGGCATTTTTGTAAACAGAGTTACCCAGGGACTTTATCCGCCCGGCTCTACTTTTAAAATAGTGACTGCGCTGGCCTATCTGAAGCAATTCGGAAGCTTTGACGGATTTTCATATGATTGCAGCGGCAGCTATGAGCATTCTGACTTTACGATCCACTGTGCGGGAAACGCAGACCACGGGGAAGAAGATTTCGCGGATGCGATGGCAAACTCATGCAACTGCGCATTTGCTTATATGGCGGCGGAACTGATCGACAGGGATATTCTTGCGGAAACGGCTGAACAGCTGTTCTTTAATCATGACGCGGAGCTTCCCGTCCCAAGCGTAATAAGCAGATTTACATTGAACCGCTCCTCAGCCGACCAGCTGACGATGCAGACAGGTATCGGTCAGGGAAATACATTGGCTACGCCGATGGAAATGTGCATGATCGCACAGGCGGCAGCCAACAATGGAAATATGCTGCTCCCGAATTTTCTGGGAAGGATCGAAAGCTCCAGCGGTAAAACGGTGAAAAATTTTTTCCCGACGGTAGTGGGTCAGGTCATGACCGCCGATCAGGCGTCAGAGCTTAAAGGTATTATGAGAGAAGTAGTGGAACGGGGCACTGCATCATCGCTAAACGATCTGCCTTATAATATAGCTGGAAAGACGGGAACGGCCCAGTATGGTGATATTGAAAACAATACATCTCATTCCTGGTTCACCGGATTCTCGGATGTAGGATCCGAAGATATTGCTGTCTGCGTACTGATCGAGGATGGAGGCACATACTCCAATCCCGCATACGAAACGGCAAAGACAGTTTTCCGGAAATACTTTGAATAAATATCAGGTCTTAAGTTGAATGTGCCGTGTTTTTTAAAAGGAGCGTGAAGATGAAAGAAGTTGATTTTTCAAATATATTAAAGGAAGCTCTGATAAAGGAAGCGTTTCAGAGATCCTGTTTTGAAAAGATCGTTTCAGCGGGCTATTATGATCTGAACCCATACATAAAAGAAAGTATGATAAGCAAACCTCAGTTCTATGCTTTTCTGGAAAAAGAATCTTCCGGAATGCTCCCGCTTTTTGCAAAGAGATATCATGACAATATCGAAGATTTTTCAGCTTCTCTGTCAAAAATCTTCGAAAAGCCGTCAGATATGTCCGATACCGACGCCAGGGCAATTGTATTTTATATGTATCGTTCTGTTGCTACAAACGATGAACGTATCAGCTGTACGAAAAACGTGCTTGAACAATGGAACGGACATATAAACGCTTCTTTCAGACTGAAGGATCAGCGCAGTGTAAAGCTGAACATAGCTCATAATATTCTTTATGATGAAAATATGGTTTCTCTTTACTTTATCGACAGTATCGCGAAGTATTCCGAACTGATGAATGAAGTAGCCCCGGTCCGAAGCGGCCGCAGACTTTTCTTCCGCGGGCATGAAAACATAGATTACGTTATGCAGGCCGGTCTGTTCAGGAACAAGTCTCATATAAATAATGAGAATCGAATGTACCAGGAAATGAGAATGTACTGTTCTGATGAGTTTGCCGGTATGAAGCGTTTCGATGTTCTGGCAAAAATGCAGATGGAAGGGCTGGCTACGCGGCTGTACGCGCTGACCGCCAATCCGCTTGCGGCTTTATATTTTGCCTGCGGCGGGGCTTCTAATACTATAGGTGAATTTATTATCTATCAGGCGCAGAATGACAAGATCATGTATCCCGAGAGCGGCGAGGTATCGGTACTGTCCGCACTGTCCCTGTTTTCTGCTAAAGAGCAGCGGAATATATATGAACTGTCTTATCTGAAGGCACAAAAAGAATTTTTCAATGAAGATCCTCATATCCAGAGGATCATACGGGAGGTACGAAGCGAGATTCCCGGATTTGAAGGAAACATTGATCCTGAAAGCCTGAGAAAAGGGGTTTTTGTCATCCCCTCCAGAAGAGATCGAAGAATTGATAAACAGGATATCGCCTACATACTCTGCGGACTTCTGGATGAAGTCTACGGGCAGGATATTCCGGGAACTTATCTGGCGGAGCATCGTCTGACATTCAAAGGAAAAAAAGTTTTATGCCTTGTGGATAATAAAAAACGTCTGCGAAGGCAGCTTGACTCGCTGGGCATGAATCACAGTGTGTTATTTCCCGATATTCATCATATGGCTGCATTTATCAACGAGAAATATGGGATGAAAGAATAATGCTTTGGTTTAAAAAAATATTCACTGGAGAATCTGTCAGAGACAGATCTGAAAAAATAATAGATCTTGTCAATAAAAGAAAACACGTACCGGGATTATATCTGATCACGCTGGCTTCAAATGAGACGGATCAGCTGGATATCGTTCACTACGGGTTGAACAGCCGTCTTATGAGAGAATATATGAAGCTGCCAATGATCGTCGGTCTGGCGGGATCGAAAAAAGAAGCGATTCAGGTAGTGCAGGACATAATTCGCCAGGTTCATCTGGATACGGGGCAGTATGACATGAGACAATTTTTTATGGGAAAGTCCCGGGAGGAAAAGATGACAGCTGATGATTCCGGCGTTGATACGAATCACGTTTCGAATAACGCATCAGGAACGGAGGAGGTGATGTGATGCCGGGAATCATTATTCATATCCTGCTGATCATCGGAAAGATACTTCTCATCTTAGTCGCTGTCGTTTTGGTTCTTTTACTGCTTATTCTGTTTCTTCCGATCGTCTATCGGGGCACATTCACTGCCGGATCGGGAAACATTCGTGCAGGCGGTTCGGCTTCATGGTTTTTCCGGCTGATATATGTTAAAGCTGATTATGATTCCGGAACTCTTTCATATGAATTATATCTTTTCGGGATCCCGGTTTTGAAGCTGCTTCGTTTACGCAGAAAAAAGCATGAGGCTGCTGTGACCGGGGATACAGAAACTGTGGGAGAAGCGTCTGCAGTCACCGGAGATACAGAACCGCCGAATGCGGAGACTGCCTTGACCGGAGATACAGAATCGACAGAAGAAGAGTCTGTTTTGACGGGAGATACAGAATCAACAGAAGATGAGTCTGTTTTGACCGCGGATACAGAATTGACAGAAGAAAAGAATATCGTGACTGAAGATACGGAAAATGCGGAAGAGAAAGAAGTTTCCGGGGACATTTCCGACGACATATGGAAAGACGGGATGCCGGAACAGGATACTGCAGACCAGACAGAGGAAATGTTCGAAGAAGAAGCTTTTCTGGATAAGATCTGCCGTTTCTTCGACAGGATGGAAGAGGCGTGTGCTTCTTTTTCCGGAAGGATTTCATCTGCTGTATCATCCGCAGCGTCCGCATTCAATAAGATAACCTCGCTGCTTGAAAAGATTTTTGACGAGGATACCGGGGAAGCTTTCGGGCATGTGTTCTCTCAGCTGATAAAGCTGCTTAGATCATATCTTCCCAGACGGATCGAGGGAACGATTGAATATTCCGCAGGGGATCCGGCTCTGACCGGCAGGATACTGGGAGCTTATTACACCTTCTGCAGTCTTTGTCCAAATGACCTGATAGTTGCACCGGATTTTGAAGAAGAAAAATTAAAAGCAGACGCCGACATCAGGCTCCGGGGACATATCATTCTATTTGTACTGGTATACAGAGGTGTTATAGTGATCCTTAACAGGAGCGTCCGCAGGACCATAAGGATGCTCAGGGGCAAAAATGACGAATAATAATAGTATTTTTAATGATCTGATCATAAACGTAAATACCTGTTCTGATATAAATGGCAGAGATGATTTAAGGAGGAAAAACCTATGTCAGAAAGAAACAATCTTGAAAGCACCGTATCCGCACTTTTTAAAGGACTGGATGGAGTAATGAGCACAAAAACCGTTGTCGGAGAACCTATACAGGCGGGAAAAATGACTTTCATTCCATTGGCAGAGGTATCGTTCGGAATGGGCGCCACAAATTTTACCGGAACGAAAAAGAATAACGGCGGCGGCGGAATG
>OCVV012834217.1_pt1 | contig 19583 bp, 8 predicted proteins | sample 1539721 | NCBI WGS metagenome assembly OCVV01 (sample SAMN02144230, study PRJEB22623) | gut metagenome | biome: sheep rumen | host: Ovis aries | place: New Zealand
TTCTTGGAACCTGAAACGAAGAGCCTTGGAGAAAATCAAGGATTGAAAGGATTTCTGAAAAACTTGAATCAAAGATACTTGAAAGTGTCAAGGATTTTGAGGATTGAAAAGGATTTCTTGGAACCTGGAACGAAGGGCTTCGGAGAAAATCAAGGATTGAAAGGATTGAAAGGATTTCTGGATAGAGTGAAAAGTGAAGAATAGAGAAATGAAGAATACAAAAACGGGAATGTCGTTTTCCCAGGCGCTTACATATATCAAGTTGCCTTCCTATACACGTTCATGGTTGGTGACGAAGTACGGTGAGGTTTTGACCTTGCATCCCCATTCCGAGCTTGGTCAGATCATGCAGCGTTACTTGGTGGAAAACAAAAGTCTGAAGAAGCTGAGTGATGTTGCCTATACTCAGACGCAGTATGACTTAGCGTTGTCCGAGCATGTGGATGCCTCTTCAGCCATTGACTTTCCCTCTGTTGATGTGGCGAGGGAGTTGTTGGCGGTTCGTATGCCTTATGAGTTGGACAGGCAGGGTTTGCGTCTTCATCCATCGAGGAACTGGCAGTTGGCTCCTCGTGGTGCCGTAGCTTTTCGTAAGGAGTGTAAGGAGATGTTCTTTGATTGCTTGATTCGCTATATCGAGGATGAGCGGATGCGGATGCGCGAGATGGGTGCTGAGTTTCATATTGGCAAGACGATAGACCAATTCAGTTTCGCCTACAATATCAGTCCCGACCAGAGCGAGAACTTAGAGCGTTATGTTCGCAGGGAGGTGAAGGACATCATGCAGAAGCGTCAGGCTCGTGCTGAAGAGTTCGAACATTTTCTGCTTGGCGATTTTTCCGCGCCAAAGAAAATTGTTAAATAAATCTAACAGGAAGATGTAAAAGGTTTGATTTTGTCCGAAAAAAAATCCGAGAAAAATTTTCGTCTTTTGAGTTGGTTCTCAATATTACATTATATGTAAAATTTATACAGTTCCCCATTAAAAATACAGTGTCTTATGTTTGACGATTGTTTAGAGTTTGGTGACTTGATTCGTCTTCGTGCTTTTCGTGATGATGATGTGACATTTCAGTTGCCGTTTCAGAAAGAGAAATTCTACTTGGGTAGTAATGAGTTTGGTTTATCTGGCAATGCCAGTCCTATAGAGATACCTTTCGACGAGGGTAGTGGTAGGATTCATGTTACCGACAAGACGTTGCAGGGTCATCGTGTGAAGACGGTTGAGATTAGTTGGGATTCTTCTAAGAAGAATGAGCGTGAAGTGCTTGATATATTGAAGGTTTTGGAAGATGGTTGGTTTCATTTGGAGGCTACCTATTTCTCCAGTGTCGTGTTCTGGGTTCGTGCGACTTGTGACAGTTACCATTTCTCCTTCACGGAGGATGGCAAGGTGTATTCCTGTCGGCTTGTGATACAGAATACTTGTGGAGCCCAGCGTGTGTTTGACGAGAGTTTGTAGTTTGGTTTTTTGATGGGTCTTATGGGGTGAATGTGATTGATGGGGTAGGGGAGTGTTGCACATAAATTCGTGATTTTATGTGTGTTGTGGAAATGTCCGTGATAGTTTTTCTTTGGGTAGATACCTTTGCGAAAAATTATCACGGACATGCTTTTACACGAAATACTGACAACTAAGTTTTGGGCGATGGAACAAGATGCCTTGCGAGGTTATCGCAAAGACGTCGAGTTTGGTGTATCGTCTCGTGTGGATTTAGCTGTTTATAAGAGTCAGAAGAAGCCTGGTTATTTGCTTTCTTCTCATCACCATGATTTTCAGTCGAAGCTTTATCTGACCAGTAGTCGTTATTGGAGCGAAAAAGATTTCGAGGAAGAGGATGCTGTCATAGATGTTCTGCGGGTCTCTGGTCCTATCACTCGTGGTGGTGATGGCTGTTCCTACGGAAGCATGGACTTGCGTGACCAGTTGATGAAGATTGCCGACTTCCGTCAGTGTCGTGGTCATTTGTTTATCATCAATACGTTGGGTGGCAGTTTTGATTCCTTGTATGATTTTCGCATAGCGATCGATTATGCTCATTCTAAGGGTCAGAAGGTTTATGCTTTGATAGATGGTTCCTGTTGTTCTGCTGGTTATGCTTTAGCATCGCAGTGTGACAAGATTTATTTTGTGAATCCGAACGACAAGGTAGGCAGTATCGGTGTCTTTGCAGCTTTTTATATTCAGCGTCATGGTGATGTGAACAGTATCACTCAGGAGGAATTTGTAGAGTTATACGCTTCCAAGAGCAGTCTGAAGAACAAGCTGATTCGTGATGTTAAAGACGGCAATTTTGAGACACTTCAGAAGGATTTGGACAAGTGCGACGACGAGTTCATGTCGTTGGTACGTTCATGTCGTCCTTCCGTTCAGGAAGAGCAGCTTAGTGGTGATGTCTATGTTGTTAAAGATGTTGTCGGAAGTTTAGTGGATGGTCAGAATACCATTCGAGGGTGTGTTGATGAGTTGATGTCAGTTTCCTCATCCGCATCCTTTTCTCGAAGCAATAGTAACCAGAGGAGGGTGTCCTCCTCACAATCCTCAATAAATATGAAGAATTACGAAAACATTCAGAAGGCACTCGGTTTGGAAGCGTTGGAGAGCGATTCCACGAACGGAGTCTATCTTAACGAGTCTTACGCGGAGTGTATCGACAAGTCTTTGGCTGAAGCCGAGACCACCAAGTTGACGCTTGCTGCCAAGCAGGATGAGATTACCAAGTTGAATCTGCTTGTTCAGGAAGAGCGTGACAAGTCGGCTACCGACCTTGCTTCCGCTGTTTCCGCTCATCAGCAGGAGATGGACCTTTTGAAATCCACTCATCAGCAGGAGATGGATGCCAAGGTGCAGGAGTTGTCAGCTTCCCATCAGGACGCGCTTTCCGCCAAGGACACAGAACTTGACGCTCTTCGTTCTCAGCTTGATGCGTCTAAAGCTCAGGTTCAGCGGTTGCAGCAAGACCTTGCAGCCAAGCAGCAGGAGTTGGACGATGTGTCCAAGCGTGCTCCCCAGGTTCCTGTTCCATCCGCAGGTGATGGTGGTCCAGCTGTTTCGCATACCGACCTCTCTGCCCATTCCATCTATAAGGAGGGCATGACGGCAGAAGAGAAGCGCCAGGCTCGTGCTGCACGTATGCACTCTCTGAAGACTGTGTAACCCAAATAGATTAACCTTTTAAAACCAACGAATTTATGCCAGCAATCGATTTAACTTTGGTTCAGAATGTGAAGAACCAGATTGAGCGCGACCTCAAGGAGGACATAGCGATTGTCAATCATGCCGTCTTCGCAGAGATGCACGCTGTTGTGCATACCGACATCGAGAATGCGAATACCAAGTACCTCTTCAAGCGCAAGCGTGGTACTGCCACCAGCTACGTTCAGGAGAAGCAGCTTTCGAGTACGATTGGAAAGGTTGTGCCACGCGAGCTGAAGGTTGCTCCTGTGTTCAACTTTGTTCCCGACAATGTTCAGAACTACCGAGAGAAGGAGCCGCTTTCGATGGCAGGTGTCAGCTCTGGTGGTCCTCTGAATGCTCCGCACATTGAGTTCAACCTTCGTCAGGTTGCCACTACTTTTGGTGAAGATATCTACTGTGCTTTGTTCTTTTCCAAGCGTGACACTGCCAAGACTACCACTTGGGATGCCTACGATGGTTGGTTGAAGCACATCACTGACGACATCGCCGATGGTACCATCAGTGTTGCCAACAAGAACCTCATTGCCATGTCGCCAATCGCAGCAGCTACTACTGTGGCTGACAAGATTGCCAACTTCGACAATGTGGTGACTGCCTACAACCAGCTCGACCCTCGTCTTCGTCGTCTTCCTCTTCTGCTTTGCTACTGTACTGTAGAGACCCATCGTCTGATTTGCGAAGGCTATCTTCTCAAGTACCAGTCACTCCAGAAGGAGACCGTCTATAACCCTGAGTTCCGCTTTGTCGGCTTGAAGAATGTTCAGTTTGTACCGCTCGACATCATGGGTGAAGGTGACGTTCTCATTTTCACAGAGCCTGACAACTTCGAGTATGGTGCAGACCTGACTTCCAATGGTGAAGCCAACAGTGCTTTTATCGACTTGGCTCAGAGCTACAATGATGCGAATGTGATTCGTTATCAGATCCAGGTGGCTTGTGGTACTCGTGTGCTTGACGTGCTTTCCCGTGCGTTCGCCATCACTACAGGTACGTTGACGCCAACTCCATTTGAGGATGAAGACGTGAGCGCCTACGCAGTTACGATTTCCGCTTCCTCTGATGACGGAGACTCTGGTGACGGAGGCGGTGGAGGTGAGACGACCTACACTTATACTCCTGTAGGTTCCGAAGCCCTTGCTGAAGCAGGTGCGAACCCTAAGACTAACGGTTGGTATGAGTCGGACGGCAATGGTGGTTACGTTCTGACGAACGATGAGACTGTAACCGCACAGAAGGCTTATTACATCCGCTCCTAAACGCATGGCGTTACGAACATGAAGACTGGCTTTGGCTTTGGCGTTTGTTTTAAGCCCTAAAGCGGATGTCGTGCCAAAGTCCATTCTTACAAGTCATATTAATTCGAAACTCACTTAAAACCCATATTCATTATGCCAGCATCTAATATTTGTGACTTTATCGACGTGCTGAATCAGGATGCCGAGTGCGAGGAGAATTTCTCTGGAACCGCAGAACGCATCTATCTCTTCAAGAAGAGTCAACTCTACGATTCGACAGAGAAGAAGTACGTCTATCCAGAGGTTGACACTGATAATGCTGCTTATACAGCAAGTAGTTTTGCCAATCTTCAAGGCAAGCTTGTCGGTGTTGACATCAAGCCTAACAGTGGTCAGGTCACCTGGACGAACACTCCAGATGGCGGCGGCTTCACCAACGTTGGTCGTTTCATCGTCAGCAAGGGCATGAAGAAGTTCTCTCGCCTCGCACGTGCCATGAACGCCACCGACTTCGGTGTTTTGATTCCGACTGGTAACGGCAACGAGTGCTATGTGCTTTTCAGCCAGTATGCGAGTGCACAGTTCCAGCTTGAGGGCGACACTGGTGCGAACCCAGACGACGAGCACGGACACACAGTCACTTGTACTTGTGCCAAGATGAAGTACCCTGCCATGACTTGGGCTGGTCCAGCAACAGGCTCGCTCGACGATTGGCTCGCTTCCGCAAGCGCTCAGTAGCATTTCCCCCACCCAATCACTCTGCCGAGGGTGCTAATCCGCAATGGGTTAGTGCCCTCATTTTTTGTCATTACCAATAATGTCCTTTTGTCGTCGGTGTGGTTTGTTTAATTTTGAAATGTTTTTAAAGCGTCCATTCGCGTTATGATTCGCACTCAGAATAACAACACTTACTACATTGCGCCTTTTGCTTTGAGTTTCTCAGAGAATGCCCTGGGAGACTCCGAGAAGGTGAGTGTTTCCTTGCAGCAAGGTACAAAAATTCTTGTTTATACAGGAACGCCCATTGGCTTCTCTGCAGACGGCAGTTACGACCGTTGGCTTCTCTATGCCTATCCCACTGCCTTCTCGTCAGCCCATGCCAATAAGATGCTGTATATCTATGCCCGTCTGACGAAGGTAGGCAGAACGGCTTTGGTGATTTATTCTCCCAACCTGTACGATGTCTATGGTCGTATCCTGAACGAGCAAGGGGAGTTGGCGGATGAATCGGCTGTCGAGGATGCCGATTTCTGGTACGTCCGTATTGGTCAGGTGTCTGCTCCTTCGGAGGGTGAGCGTGTCATTTCCTATGATTCTGGATTGTTAGGTACGGATAGGGGAGAGCGAGAGGCGAGCAACGAGTATTTCTCCTTGGATGTCGAAGGCAACCTTGTCTTCAATTATCCTGTCAAGATGCTTGAGATTGTCGGTTCCTTGTCTGTTGGTGGTATGCTGATGGCTTTAGGTGGCTTGACGATTGGCAATGGCAAGAAGTTCGTTTTTGATGGTGTTGAGTTATCTACCTTGTTGACGATGGCTCGCGGCTTGGAGGATGATGCAGGCATGAATGACAGTCAGTTAGCGACGGCTGGCTACATCAAATTGTATATCAAGAAGAAGCTGGAAGAGCTTGATGACTTGTATTTGAGTAAGGTCCATAATGACACGGCGGCAGGAAAGATTAGTTTTCAGTCAGGCATTGACGTGAGTGGGCTGGCTACGTTCCATGATGCGGAGGAGCATGGTGGGACGGAAGTACATGAAGGTCAGGTATATTTTCAGAACGACGAGTCCCATTCCGGCAATGTCGTCTTCAAGACGGGAACTGCCACTTTCAAGGGTCAGGAGTTTCATGAGTCTGCAGAGACGCATAGAGGTGTTGAATCCCATTCAGGCGACGAGAGTCATACGGGTGTTGAAACCCATGCCAATGTCAGGATTACCGAGAAGTTAGGCATTAACGCAAGTGCGGTAGCTGAAATTCTTGGTTCCCTTTTCCTTGGCTCTCAACTTGGTTTTGAAGGTGGTGTTCAAGGTGTGGGAGGTCGATTTGTCAAGGGCAACAATGACGAATGGGGCGGGGAGTTGGACAATTTGTTTGTTCGCAAGCTCACTACGATTGTGAACGGTGTCTTTTCTGAATTGGTCAGTGCAGATCCAGAAACGAAGGTAGGTGCATCTTTCCAGAGTGGTTTCAACGGTCATGGTGCGAAGATTTGGTTTGATGAACACACTGGCTGGAACATGGAACTCGACACGCTTACCGTGCGCAGAATCATGTATATCTTTGAGCTGGTTATTCAGAAGATTCGTTCCGTGGGTGGTATATTGATTGTCAGTGCAGCTCAAGGAAAGGTCAAGGCAGTGCAGCGTGTACTTGCGAACAATGTAGAATACTACAAAATTACATTTGAAGATACCAATAACTTTGTGCGTCACGACCTAATGCGTTGCCAGCGTTGGAATAATGGCAGGTATAATATGGGTACGGACGATGATGACGCTGACCTTCCAGATGTGGATGCCATGCAATACTATTGGGTGGAAGTGGCATATCCCGACACTTCCGCTTTCACCAATAGTGACAATGCTGAAACCCCAAGCCCTTTATATCTCCTTGACGACGAGTGGCAGCCCGTGTTAGATGAGCAGGAACAACAAGTCTTGGTTGAGTTTTCTTCCGCCTATGACATTCTTGTGCCTTGTAGCGAGTTTGGTGCTCCGATTGAATACACTGACCCCGTGACAGGCGAGACCTCCATGCTGGATGCTGGTTCTGTACCGCAGGTGAATGATGAGTGTGTGCTGATGGGTAACACTCAATATGTGAAGCGTCAGAACTATATCTATATCAGTGCTACCGAGGACGGTGTTCCTCGCATCGACGTTATGGACGGCTGCAATTCCAAAGCAGGTGGTGGCAATCTTCGTTGTCGCTTGGGTTGCTTGGATGGTATCGATGATGCTTTTTGGAACGGTTTGGAGCAGCCTAACGGTTATGGACTTTATTCCGACAATGCCTGGTTGAAGGGTAAGTTCATCGTTAAAATCAATAACGAGTATCAGGACTTAGGCACTTTGTTTCAGGTGTTGGATGGTGTTGTCCGCAGCTCTGTGAGTGCCTTGCGTGAGGACTTGATAGCCGACGAAGGCTTCATTTCCAACAATGCTTTCGCTGATGGTTGGGACAAGTGGAATATTTATGCTGGCGGTCAGTTCTTCCGTATCGATGAGAGCGATGGAAATGCCTATCTCATTGGTGATAGCACTAATATTCTTAGTGATGGTGGTACGGCTTATTACACCCGTATGGGTGAGTCTAACGGTCGAAAGTACGTTGAGATTTGTGGTGACTACGAGCACAGTCGCGGTATTGTTCAGTTCAATGCTGACATGCGTAATTTGCCGACTTTTGAGCGAGATGAGAACCAGCAGATTATTCCTCAGACGGTTGCTGTCTCGTTCTATGCGATGGCGGAGCCTGTTGGCAATAGCACGGACACATCCGTTCGGTTGGTGCTGGGTTCTGTTGATACCTCTCTGAGCATCAAGGCAGATGGCAAATACAACAAGGTTGCCACCTCTTTCAACTGGGACGGACAGGGTGACTTCTCTATTTACACCAACGGACGTGCCGTTAGGATTTTTGGTTTTGTTGTTAGTCTGAACTTGAATGAAGCTCTGATTAACCGTTTCTCTTCCCAGTTGGAGCAAACCGCTCAGTCTATTCAAGGGATTGTGAGTGCTTTTGATGCTAATGGAAATTTGATAGCTTTTTCCTCTTTCTTGCAAACTTACTCTGGGTGGAAATCTCATGTTGATAGTAGTTTACAAAATCAGTCCTCCTCCATTCAGCAGTTGAGCGATTCCATTACCAGTACGGTTGAAGAAACCCGAAACATATCTGCCAAGGAAGCCAACGACTATGTTGTTGACCCTTTGTTTGAGTATGGTGAGGGTGGCGACTACGGCTATTCCAAGTGGTTGTCCGACACAGAGGATTCAGGCAACCATGTGCAATCGATAGCGTCGGGTAACAAGTATATCATCAATATCCATGCTGATAATGGTTCGTTGCGTGGTATCAAGCCGAAGATGGACTACAGTAGTGTCGGTGCGGATATTACCAATTTTCCGACTTATATTCGTATTGGTGTCAGATGTCTTTCTGCCAGTGCGTTGCTTGTTCTTCATAAAGGCAATGGTGATGCCGTTGGCAATACGGCTGAAACCACGACTGAGATAGCGCGTTTTGAACTTTCCCAATCAACGACCTATGTCTATTTGCGTACCACTTTCCTATGTGGAAGGGAGAACCTTTATATTGGTGTCCAGGGTGCGACAAGTGGTAGTGCTGCACAGGTTTATCTGACCGACTTCTGTGTCAGTGCGAATGCCATTGCGTTTGCTCAGTCTGCACGTTCAGAAATCAAGCAGACTGTCAATAGTATTTCTTCGACTGTCAACGGATTCAATGGTAGGTTGTCAGCCGTAGAGCAAACAGCAGACGGCATTACGAGCACTGTCAGCAGTACGCGAGACATCAACGCGACGGATGCCAACGATTATATACTTGACCCGTTGTTCTCTGAGGGGCTTTACCATTGCCACAAGTACGATGATTCCAAGGAGGACACATCGAGTAGTCATGTTACCGCTGCCACAGATGGTGGTAGAACCGTTATCGATATTCAGGCATTAAGTGGCGATGATGGCATATCGAGGGCTGTCGTTCCTGATGTGATTGAACCGATTGAGCACGCGAGTCGTCCTATTGTCTTCAGATTGACGTATAAGTGTAGCACTGTCATTACTAACTTCAACTCTGCAACCGTCCTTCCGAAGATTATTGTTGGTGAGAAGTTCCATGATGGTACGACGAGAACTCTCTATGTCCAGTCTCTTGTGGCAGACAGCACGAAGTATAACACCCTTCGCTTCAAGAGCAGTTGGTCCTACGAGAATAGCAGTTCGCATCAGGGCTTTACGCAACTTTTCATCCGCATAGAGTATGCTGGTGTCTTCTTGCGTGACTGTTCCTTGTCCGATGATACTACCAATATTATCAGCGAATACCAGTCTTCCATCTCACAGACAGCCCACGAGATTGCCCTTCAGGTGGAGAGTCTGCAACAACTTGGCAACGATGTTGCCAGCAATACGGCGGCGATTGAGTTGCTCAGCAATAGTATCGTCTCGACGGTCAGCAGTACGATTGAGAAGGAGCTTGCCAAGGAAATATTCCTTACGCCTGTTGCTCCTTTCGTTGGAGGTTATACGTTTGAAGCGGATTATCCTGAGCATGACACTTGGTTGATTCAAGAGACCACTTTCCAAGGCAAGTCTGTCTTGATGATTGACGACGACCAGGTTGGTATCAATGTCCGCTTCACTCTCTTGCCGAGTGCGAGTCAGCTTGACGGTGAGCAGATTCATCTTCGTGTTACCTATCACAAGTCTTCGGGTGTTGCCCAGCTCTATTCCGAGTTGCAGGATGACCCTTTGTTTGTATTCCCTGATACGGAGGGCTTGACCGAGGTTGTGGTGCCTGTCATGCTTGACTATAGTAGGAGTTTCACTATTCGTTGTGATGGTACGGTTTTCTATCTCGAAAAGATAACGTCGGTCGGCACTCTTCTTGAAGTCGTGGAGAGTAGCACGTCTGAAATCAGGCAAACGGCTGACGCTATTCAGATGCGTGTTTCTTCCCTGTCAGGCAACAAGATATTCTCGAATCTCTATAGAAGTTTTGATTATTACAATGGCAATGGGTCTGCCGACGGAGAAGAGACCGAAGGTTATATCTACGAAGAAATCTTTGGCGGTTTGCCTTGCCTGTGTATTAAGGAGACCGTATATCCAGAATATATCGAGTTGAAGTTTGGTTTACTTCCAACAGCTAAAGAATATGATGGTGAAGCCATTACTTTTAGGTTCAAAGGTGTTTTTGAATCTGTCTCAGAAAACGCAAAGGTTCGAGTCAAATCCAAGGAATCCACCGATTCTGCTCAGTCCTGGAAAGATATTACGCAGTCCTTCGAGTATATAGGAACTGACGGTTTTGCTGAAGATAGTATCGAGTTGAATTTTGATTATGCGCAGGGTATCACGTTGCGTGTGAGTGGTGGCACATTGCATCTTTATAGTATTGCTGGTACTCCAATGACGCGAAATTCTCTACTATCTCTCACTCAAAACTACATTCTCCAGTATGTTTCGAACCACTATGTCAATTCCGATTCTTTGTTAAGTTCTATTCGTGATCATTTGAATTCGAATCATTATGTAACAGAATCTGATGTAGAATCATTGACGAGCGGTTTTGTGACTACGGAAGGCTTTGCTTCGACGTTTACTGGTTATATTAAGAATGGTCAGTTTACGATTGCTTCTCAAATTAGCACATATATTCAGTATGAGCTGGATTCAAAAGGTCAGCGCGTCGAGGATGAATACGGCAACAACTTTATCAAGGGAGGTGTGTTGATTAAGGCTGACAATATCCGTCTTGAGGGCTATACGACTATCAACGGCAATTTCAAGGTAGATGAGGAAGGCAATGCCGAGATGAATAACTGCACGATTGCAGGCGTACTGAACAACTTGATACAAAGGAAGGTTCTTTCAGAAGGTGAGGTTTGGTTTTTGAATCCTTTGCGCTGGGGCAGTATCATTGAATTCACAGCTTCCACCTCTCACACGTTATATCTTCCTTCCTTGTATTCTGATTCTGATGGGGTAGTTCATATTGAGTGTAGTGCCCTTAATGATAGGGATTTGGTTGAGTTTCCTGGTATGACGAGTGAGGATTTACGGCAGTGTATAGGAAAGAAGTTCTATCTTTTCCCATATATCTCTAACAATTTACTGTATGCGTTGAATATAAAGAGCCGATTCTTGGTCGAGGTTAGGAGTCGAGGTGTTTCGTTTGGTAATACAAGCCATGAGGTTGAAGACACAGACCCTATCGCAGTCTCTCCACAATACAGTCGCATTGATTACACTTCTGTTGGCACGTCCCAGATAGCCATTCTTCAATGCTGTCTTGGAGAGTTCAACGGCAAGGAGTGTATCTATTGGGAGATTGAGCGTTCTGCTTCTCGTAGTGATACTGTTATCTATGTCTATGGAAGACTGATTGACAGGTCGAACAGTGCAGTTGCTGGAGCACGGATTACCTTTGACAATGGAGAAGATGAATTTCAGTGCGATACCGATGAACTTGGCTATTACGCTTGCATGGTTGACGCTGACAAGGCTTATGCAGTTACCGCTTATAAAGGAATAGACCTGACAATAAATGGCGACGCCGACCAGAACCTATCGGCTTTTGCCGTCGGTTCGCAAAGTGTAGGATTGAATTTGGTGGCTAACATCACGCAATAAAAAAGACCGATTATGACTAATGCAGAATTTTTGGAACTGATTCAGCGTCTTCTCACGCAGGCGCGTGATGTCAACTCCCTTGAAGAGGCGACGTCTCTTGAGCATATCAAGTCGCTTCCTGCTGTTGATGAAGAGCGTCAGATACTTGTCAGTGTTCCATTTCGCATGATTGTGGCATATCTTGACGCGGCGGTTGCTAATGCCCAGTCCGCCGTTGATGCTGCCCATGAAGCTGCTGCTGGTTGGGCTGCTGCAAAGAAAAAGATTGGCACTGGAGGAGGTGGTAGTAGTGGCGGCGGTGGTGAGTCTGCAGATATAGACCCCGCTTTGCTTGCTCAGATTGAGGCGCTTGTTTCGTGGAAGCCCACCGTTGATGATCAATTACAGGAGTTGTATGATGCCCTGTTTCCGTTCTCTATCAAGACTTTTACGGGTGGTGGTACTTACGAACTGGGTTCTTCGCAGAACATCACATTGACTTGGACTTACGCCTTTGAGGAAATCGATTCTCAGAAAATCAATGGTGTTGATATAACTCCTTCGAATACGCGCAGGCTCACCTATATGGCAGTCAACAGTGACAGGACCTATACGCTGGTTGCAGTGTATAAGGGCAAGTCCTTCAGCAAGAGTGTGTCCGTGTTGTTTAAGCTCAGGAAGTATTATGGCACGAGTACCAAGACATCGTTGTCGAATAGCGACATACTCTCGTTTCAGAAGGCTTGGGCAGATAGTTATACGATGGGTGAAGTAAGCATGAACTGTTCGGGTGGTAAGTATATCTATTATATCATCCCTACGAGTAAAGCTCCTGCTTCCTTGCCGGATTTTCGTGTAGGAGGATTCTCCAACTCAGACTGGGAGGTGAGTACGATGGATGTCACCAATAGTTCAGGTAATCAGACCAACTACACCATTTACCGTTTGCGTAATATTCAGACAGGAAGTTCAATTTCATTACAAGTGAAGTAGTATGGCAAATATTCCAGGAACAAATGTAGCGGCGATGATTGCGCCGTTTACGACAGAGGACAGGTTTCCGACACATAGCAGTCTCTATGGCAAGGGTGGTTCCAAGGAAGTCTCCACACTGGCTGACCGAGACAATATCCCTATTGAGCGACTGACGGAGGGCTGTACCTGTTATGTCGTTGCCGAGCAGAAGACTTATCGTTGGCTTGGTGGCGAGTGGGTGGAGGAGGTTTCTTCCTCTTCGTCCCCTTCGGGTGGTGGCGTTATTCGTTTGACAGAATCCGAGTTCTCTGCGTTGACCGAGAAAAACCCTGCGAGCTGGTATGCTGTTACGAATAATGTCGGTGTCTTGCAGAGGATTTACTTAGGTTCGACTTTGATTGCATCTCGTGGAGAAACGGGAAGCGTCGGGTTCCCTTATACTTTTCCGTTTACATTTTAATTTCAAAAATACACAATTATGGCGAAAGAAGATATTTCAGACTTGTTGTCGAAAATCGACAATCATCCTGACGACCCAGAGGGTAAGCTAACAGCTCAAGAGTTTGTTAGGTTGGTCCGTGCTGTTAGGCAGAATCAGAACAGTGTCATGGGCATTTCCTTGAATGGAAATACGCCACAGACTCCAGATCCGGAAGGAACGGTTCGTCTGACCATTGACTTGTCAGGTGCTGAATACAAGGCTTACTTGATGGTGGAGCAAGACCCTACTCTCCCGATTGTTGTCAGCTCCAAGGACTGTTGGATTGGAGTCAGGTTCACTGGTGCCTACATGGATGGAGTCGTTCCTCGTAACTACGGTGCCAATGGACGTTTGACGGTCAGGGTCAATGGTGAGGACAAGGCTGTTTTAGATGTTCCTTCGTTGGAGTATGACGAGCATCCAAGTTCCTATTATCCTGTTAATATCGGACCGTATCTGAAGCAAGATGAAACTGTTGTCGTGCAGTTGCGTGCTGCTTTTGACTATGAGGATATGACTGGCAACATGCAAACCATGAACACACAGGGTTATGTCACCTTCTCATCCGTCACCTATACTGAGGTGGGTTTGGAATTTGCAGGTGACTACAATGCGCCTCTGACGAATCCGACTGTGATTCCTCTCAATTATCACCTCAAGGGAAGTGTAGCGAGAAAGTTACATGTCAGGATTACAGGCGGAACCCGTGAGTACGAGCATGTCTTTTCCATTGGTGCGAATGAATATACCAATTATCTTTCCACTTGGAAGGACACAGACACCGTTGCTGATGCTTCCCAATATTATGGTTTCTTGTCGGGTGGTATCATCACGATTGAGGCATGGCTGACCTATTCCGACGGTACGCAAGAAGACGTGAACTCTACGGATCATGTCATCAATCAGTTGATGGTTGTGACCAGTAATGTGACGGACACTCCTCGCTTGCTCATCCAGAATCTCATCAAGACGACGGAGAACTACGTGCAGACCGAGATTTGTTCCTACGCTGTCTATGCGCCTGGTAGGGATTCCATCGCTGTCAGTTTCGCCATCCGCAACAATTCGCAGACTCAGGACTATCTGAATATGGAAGTCTTGGCAACTCCTGGTACTCCTTATCACTTGAATGGTAGTGTGGGTATTGAGAGCACCGACTTAACCCTTTATGCCTATTTCTATGCCTATATCATTGACCGAGGAACGACTTATACTTTCGCCAGCGGTGAAGTGATAACTGTTGACAACAAGGAGAACTTCGCTCCTACGAATGGTGCAGACTTCTATTTGAATCCTTCGACTCGAAGTAATGCCGAGGGTACGCCACTTTCCATTGTGAATGCCGTTGGCAATGTCCTTGTTCCATCCACATGGTCAAATTTCGGAGCTATCAACGACGCTTGGGTTCAGGATGAAGATAATCAGCGTGTCCTTCGTGTGCTTGCTGGTCAGTTACTGACTATTAACTATGACTGGTTGAGTCCTTTCGCCAACAATGCCGCTGCCAATGTCACGTTGGAGTTGGATTTCAAGGTTCGGAATGTCACTAATGAGGACGACCCTGTTTTTCAGGCGTGCGAAGGATACGGTGACGGCTTTATCGGTTTGAAGATGCGCCCATTGGAGGGTAGTGTCTGGACTTCATCGAACCGTACCGAGCTGGAGCAGAATTTCTCTTGGCAGGAAGGTGAGCGCACTCATGTCGTTATCAATATCGTTTCCGCTTTGCGAGCATCGACCGACAATAATGCCAGTACGCTTGCCTTGTGTCGTGTTTTTATCAATGGTTGTATCAATCGTGAGTTCATTTTTGACAAGGACACTGCCGGCACATGGTATAGTCGTGGTTCATCCATTGTGATAGGTCAGGCTGGTGCTGATATTGACATCTTTGCTTTGCGTGTGTATAAGAACCAAGCCCTTGATTCAGCCGACATCTTGCAGAACTATCGAAGTACGATGCCTACGGCGGCTCAGAAGGTCAGTGTGCGAGATGAGAACGACCTTCTTGGCAATACAGGCTTGATTAGTCTTACCAAGTGTCAGGAGAGGAAGAAGAACTGTCTGATATGGCACTGTGCTGGTGGTCAGATACGAAAGGGTGACACTGCTACCAAAACGGGTTGGTGGGAAATCCATCAATACGACGACAATGGTAACGAGTTGTTAGACTATAGCGGAAGTCTTTGTAGGGAAACCGCTTCGGTTGAGCAGACAGGTCAGGGTTCCACAGCCAAGACTTACTACTATTGGAATCTGCAAAGCAAGTTGAAGGACGTGGCGAAGGCTTACGATAAGGAACTTTCGAAGAACGGGCTTGACGCAGAGACTGTGACGCTGGAGCAGACCGCTGAGCTTTGTCCGCATGGTATCTGGGTGGAAATTACGAAGATTCATCCAGACTACAGTGACTTCACGCCATCTACTGCAAGGAATGGCTATGCCTTTGTCCCTGACGGCTGGGTTGATGGCAATGGTATGTATCGTGGTCCTCAGTATAAGTTGATGAACGGTGTGCCATACGCTCAAAAGCTCGTCGCAAAAATCAACTATGCATCCTCGATGCAGAGTCACCTGATGGGTGCTTGTAACCTCTACAACGATTTGCATCAAGCCATCGTCGGAAGGAATGTGATGCAGGTGCAGACCGCTGGCGCACGTGTGGCGAAGTGTCAGAATGTGTTCTTGTATTTCTTGCAAGAAGGTGACACCGCTGTTTATCAAGGACCTTGTACTTTCGGTCCTGGCAAGATGGACGACGGTACTTGGGGATTCAACAAGAAGAAGCATCCTAATTTCGTGATGTTGGAAGGAGCCGATAACGACCTTCCTTTGACCGATTTCCGTGTGCCTTGGCAGAGTGACAGAATCAGTTACGAGATAGAAGATGGAGAAGCTGCTGGCTTTATCTATAATGGCTATACCAGTCTTGACCTTGACAAGTTCGTCGCTCAGACAATCACGATTGATGGTAATGAGGTAGAAGTACCTTCTTCTACGATTCTGAACCACATCAAGCAGTTTGTCAATTTCCTTTATAAGCACAACCCTCGTATCAAATATTTTTCTGGTACGAAGACGCAGTTCGAGGCGAGTGCAGCTGCCAATGATGTCAACTACCTTTATTGGTGGACAGAAGGCGCAGGTTCTTACAAGTTGATGCGCTATGACTTCTTTGAAGGCAAGTGGGTTGATTATGGTTGGGATGAAACCAATGAAGTTGTGGAGGAATGTGACTTGACCGCTGTTGGTAGTATCTATCGCAATGCCTATGTCAGTCATCCTGGTAATTTCGAGGCGATGAATGCAGGTTTTATTGCAGCTGTTGTTGAAGATGCTCGTAGTAAGATTGGCAATATCATCAATGTAGATAGTCTGAAGTTCCATTATTGCTTCACGAACTGGATGATTTGCGGTTCTGATAACTGTTCGAAGAATACTTACTATTGCCTTGTTCCGTATGGTGATGCTTCTGCTGACAAGAGTACGTGGACGTGGAAGTGGGAGTTGCATCAGGACGACCAAGATACTATTTTCAAAACTGATAATAGCGGTTTCCAGACCAAGCCGTACTATATCGACCGTCTGCATCCTTGCGCTGAAGGCTCGACTGAAAGTCTCTATCGTGGTAATGCCAATGTGCTTTTCAATTTGACAGAAGAGTTGTATGAGGGCAATGGCGAGTTGCGCAGTATGTTCCAGCGTATCTTTACCACCATGAGCGGGCTTGTTAGTGTGTCGGATGATTTGCCATTGAGCAACAATCAGAAGACTACGCCGTGGGGTTGCATGTGGAAATACTTCTTCAAGATTCAGCAATACATTCCTGCCGTTGCCTATAACGAGGCTGCCCGTATTCGCTATGAATACCCTGCTTCCGTCCATTTCATTTCCGAGCGAGGTGTTGACCCTATCACGCAGTCGATGGGTGACCAATTAGAAGCGGAGGTGCAGTACATGAAGCGCAGGTTGGTATTGCTGGCGAGTTATGCCGAATGGGGTGATTTCAGCCTGTCGTCTGGAAATGTCGGTTTTTCAGACCTTGAGAACGTATTTGGTTTGAACGGTGGAGATCTTATTGTGTTCAATGGTTTGGTTCCGCATCAGTATATCTATCCATGCGGTCGTATTGGACAGACGAATATCTCCATGCGTCAGAGATGCAAGCCAGGTGTTCCTGTTGTCTTTGACATGACGGGTGGTTCTCCTGTTGATGGTGTCGATACCGCTATTGCCCTTTACGCTGCCAATTACTATCGTTCCTTTGGTAATGTGGGCGACCTTCATATCAGTTCCGCTTCCCGATTCACGCTAACCGCTCAGCATTTGACTGAGTTCGTTTCCAATCCGTCGAGTCCGTCGAACCCTGCTTTCAAGCCGTCTGAGATTGTGCTTAACTGTCCGTTGATAGAGCATCTTGACTTGGAGGGTAGTGCAGGGATTGGTGGCACGTTGAACTTGTCGAACTGCATTCGCTTGCGTAGTGTCAATACGATGGGCTGCGACGGCATTGATGACGGCAACGGCAATGTTTCGGGTGGTATCGTCGGCATTCAGTTACCATCCAGTTTGCTGATGACGAGTGTGGAGCTGGGCAGTCGCTTGGTTAATCTGACACTGAACAACTTGCCTAACCTCACGACGCTCAGAGTCATACACACGTATGAGTTGAGAACTTTGATTTTGCGCGGTGTAGGTAGTCTGGGACGTGCGTTGGTAGAGCAATGCCATGAAGAGAATGCTCCGTTGGAGGTGCTGACCTTGACCAATATTCTCTGGGAGTCGGTACGTCGTGACTTCCTGATGTGGATTACGTCGTTAGAGTCTTGTACTTTGACGGGTAGGATTACGATGCACACGGCTGCCAATCTCTCGTTGTCTGACTTGACGTATCTGTTTGGCAAGTATGGCAATATTCGGAGCGAGTCGAATGATTTGTATATCGATTATGTGCCTGTGCTGATTGAGCGTTTGTCTATCACAGGTCAGAAGTATTTTACTGCTTTAGGTCAGACTCAGTTTGGTGTTGCTACCGATGCAGGAAACAATCTGAAGTTTGTGGATGGAAAGCCTGTGTTGCAGTGGCGATTTGTCAAGACAGATAGCGGTGGAAATGAGGTGGAAGACCTTGATGCCTCTTCCTATATGCAGTTTGTTGACGATGTTGCAGGTATTGCCAATGTCATTCGTTTGGCTGCTTCTGGAGACACGACCCGCTATCGTCTGAAGGTGACTGCTGAGCTGCTGAATGACACTACGATTAGTGCTTATTGGAATATTGGTTTCTTCAACCGCAAGCCACAAAGAGGCGACTTCGCCTTTGCGGACGGTACGTTTGATGATGAGTACCGATACGATAAAACGGTTGTTGGCTTTGTTGTTCGGGTTTCTGGTAGTGGTGGTGCTGGTTCAACACGAACTATCGATGTTGTTGCGAAAGAGAATGCCAACCTAAAAAGTTCTGATGGTACTATCAACAACACTGCTTCATTACCGTGGGGTATTTATCCATCAACTGATGCTAATGGCTTTAACTCTGATATTCAAGCTGCAATCCGAGAACATAGTAGAAATGTAACTCTTCATTCTTTTGCAACGACTGGTAGTGGTTCGGGTGACTTCTCTACTGCAGTAAAGTCCGCGGCTATGGTTGATCGAGCAAACGAAATCCTTTCAGGTTGGATTCGTTATGTCTGGGGAAATTATGATTTACCAGAAACGCCACCTGCTTATAATACTGAAAATACTTACGCGAGTGGAAATGTCGTTCGCTATAGTAGTGCTTTGTATATGTGCAAGGCAGTATCAACTACTGGGACATTCGACACTTCGTCATGGAGTTTGCTAACACCATCGCAATACGGGTTGATGCGGTGGGCAAAAGAACGATCTTCGTCAAACTCTCGCCCTAATAATAGAACAGAGCTTGCAGATATGATGGTGGCTTTGAGCTATTTGCAAAACGCGTTAGGTACAACAAACTCGACAAGATTCTATCAGTTGTTCTATCCTGCTGCATACGCATGCAAGTTGTATGAACCAGCTGTTAAAGAAGGTGAAGTATTGGACGCTCGCTATGCGCGAGAAAATTGGATGCTTCCTGCCTGTGGTATGGTCAACAAGATTTACGGTATGTACCATGCTTCCCGTAATAAGGTAAGTGGTGGTACTATTAGTGCGCAATACGCGAATGAAGCCCAAGAAGGAGTTCAAGATGTTGATTATCCACTGATGGCGAACATTCTGAAAAGATTGGAGGATGCAGGAGAGACCTCTTCAATATTTACTTGGTGGGGTAACAGTAACTTCTGGTCCGCGTCCGAGTACA
>OCVV012891457.1_pt1 | contig 19575 bp, 16 predicted proteins | sample 1539721 | NCBI WGS metagenome assembly OCVV01 (sample SAMN02144230, study PRJEB22623) | gut metagenome | biome: sheep rumen | host: Ovis aries | place: New Zealand
TGCCATAACCAAATCTTCCATGATGCGTTTCGAGGCTCCCATGATATTCACAGGATTAGCAGCTTTATCTGTGCTTACACAGAAGAAATGCTTAGGAGGATAGACCTTTAAAAGGTCCATCAATTTCTTTGCTTTAATGTCATTGTTCTCAATCAGTGCCTGTACACTATAACGGTCTTTCTCTGAGCGTACGTGCTTGTGCGCAGAGAAATTAGCTACAATGTCGAAACCGTTTTCTTCACGTAGAATTCTTTCAAATATTGGGTCTGCGAAATTTAGGGTGTAACAACGAAATTCTTCTGGTACGTACATGCCCTCAGTGCTACGTACATCTCTAACAAGCTCTGCAAGTCCATTTTCGTTGAGGTCCACCACTACCATACTTTTGGGTTCGAAACGTAGTACTGCTTTAATAAAACTTGAACCTATTGAACCTGCTCCGCCAATAACACAAATTGTTTTGTCCTTGATTTCTTGCGACAGTTCCATATTATTCGCCTCTATATCGGGAGCAAACATGCTGACGGGACGTTTCGTTATATACGTAGATATGAATCTATTAAGATTAAACATATTAATGCATGTGTTTTAATCGTAAATAGCAGGCATGACAGCTTGATATCCTCGACACATTTTTAGATTTACTCCAGATTTGAATACATCGTCATTTACTACAGTAATGGAAGCTGCATTGTAAATAGCATCACAGAAATCTTTTGGATTGGTAGAACCTTCTGATATTTGAAGTTTTAAGTTATAGGTTTGAGGACGTAAATATAGGTTTGGTATTGTTAATGTTATGGTGTTTTGCCTCTCTAAATTATCAAATTGGTGTTCTATTTCATCTGAAATCCATGAAGTTATAGGAATTCCGAAACCATCACAAAGAGCACATGCCAATATCAATTTGTCTTTGTCATATTTATGGTCAATTATATCTATGTGTATTTCTATTTTCAGTGTTTGGTTGACAAAACATTCGGAAATAGGCGTGTCATTTATATTTTTAAAAACCACTTGCGAGAATCTTAATTTTCCATTTCCGGTTCTGTCTTCTCTTTGTGATAAAGGTTTGTCAGTCTCTTTAATATCAACAGACATGTATTTTTCTATTGTTTTTTCAGACGTTCCGATGTATTTGATTTGTCCGTTTTCTAATAGAATTCCGCTGTTACATAATTGTTTTACACTAGTCATATTATGGCTGACGAACAGGACTGTCCTGCCTCCGTTCTTTGCTACGTCGTCCATTTTGCCGATGGCGCGTTTCTGAAATTCGGCATCACCGACGGTGAGGACCTCGTCAACGACGAGGATTTCGGGTTCGAGGAAGGCGGCGACGGCGAAGCCGAGGCGGACCGTCATGCCTGAGCTGTAGCGTTTTACCGGAGTGTCGATGTATTTCTCTACGCCGGCGAACTCGATGATGTCGTCGAGCTTGCGCTTTATCTCTTGCTTTGTCATGCCGAGTACGGCACCATTCATGAATATGTTCTCCTTGCCGGTGAGTTCTCCGTGGAAACCGGTGCCGACCTCAAGGAGTGAGGCTATACGGCCACGATAGTAGATATCGCCTGTTGTTGGTGAAGTGATATGGCTGAGGAGTTTCAGCAGGGTGCTCTTGCCGGCTCCGTTCTTGCCGATGATGCCGACGACGTCGCCTTGCTCTACCTTGAAGTTGATATCTTTCAGTGCCCATACATAGTCGGAATGGGCTTTCTCACTGCGGTCGTTGACTTCGCCTATCTTGAGGTATGGGTCTTCCTTACCTCGTATGGTGGTTTGCCAGAAACGATTAAGGTCATGCTGTAGGGTTCCTGTGCCTACGCGGCCGAGGCGGTATTGCTTGCCTACGCCTTGAAATTCTATTGCGATGTTCTTGTCCATTACTTTATATAAGAATAAAACTAATAAAACAACTAAAACATTATTTTACGAGTGGGTTTCCATACACTGTAAGTATTTCTCGTTTTTCTATATCGTAGAAATATCTTTCTATTTGTGCGAATTTAGGTGAGAAATTTACTATTATGCCAATGCTTTTTTCGAGTAGTCTCATATAATTGAAGAGTTGTGCCTTATGTTCCTGATTAAGTGTCTCAACGGCTTTCAATTCTATGATGATATTCCTTTTGCAAAGGAAATCTACCCTGTACCCTGCTTGCATGGTAGTACCTTTATAAGTGGGATGAAATGTAACCTCTCTTTGGTATGGAATGTCTCTTTCGTTTAGTTCGAGCTCTAATGCTTCTTGATAAACATATTCATTTAGTCCAGGACCGAGTGTTTTATGGACTTCATGTATAGCTCCAATCACGTCATAAGAATCGTTTTTTAGAAATTCGACATTGACCATTGTCGGTAAGATGTTTTATTAGTTTTGATTGTTTTATTTTTCTTTATTTGTTGTGGGAAATAACTATACTGTGTCGATGAATTTCTTTTCTTGCTGGTTGAAGATGAGGATGCCCAGGGTGAGGAATGTCACGATGAAAGCGCATGAGTATAGCAAGCCGTTGACAGAGAACTCGCCGGAGCCGAGCCATGCGTATTTGTATGCCTCAAAGATGTGAGTCAGTGGGTTGAGTACGATATACTGTTTGTATTCGGCAGGTGCGAAGCTCAGAGGGTAGATAATAGGCGTACCGTACATCAGGAGCTGCATACCGAAGCCTACGAGAAAGTTGAGGTCACGGTATTTCGTGGTCAGTGCTGAGATTACCAGTCCCATGCCCATGCCTGTGAAGGCAGCCATCAGTACGTAGATTGGGAATAGACACAGCGTCCAGTTCATGCCCAGCTCAAACTTTCCCGTTATCACGTAGTAGGCATATACGCCAAGGAACATCAGCATTTGTATGCCGAAACGTATGAGGTTGGTGGTGCAAGAACTCAGTGGCACAATCAGTCGGGGGAAATACACCTTGCTGAAGATGCCTGCGTTGCCAGCCAGCACGTTTGTGCATGCTCCGAAACATGATTGGAAGTATCCCCACAATGTTATACCAGCCATATAGAAGAGAGGCTGTGGCAGTCCGTCGGTGGAGATGCCAGCCAGTCCGCCGAAGACGAACATATACATGATTGTCGTGAAGATTGGCGAGATGAAGTACCACAGTGGACCGAGAATGGTCTGTTTGTAGGTCGTTACAAGGTCGCGTTTGATGTATGAGACGTAGAGGTTGCGGTAGTCCCACAGTCCCTTGATGTCAACGTCAAACCACTTGCGTTTTGGTGTGATGTGTGAAATTTTTTCTTTTGGATCCATTTATTTTTTTATAATGATTGTTTACTCCTTTATATTTCTTTCATAGGTATATATATATGACAATTTTCCTCGTGGATAACGTATATCTTTGAGGTGCAAGTTGTTAGGTGAGATAGAATAAGTGACATGGGAAAAATTCCCTTGTTAGCTTAATGCAAAGTTAGTAAAAAAAAAGGTGAATTCAAAATAAATAATACTATTTTTTACGTGTGTGTGTAAAGAAAAGCAAAAAGTTTGTCACTCTCAGAAAAAAATACTATCTTTGCATACAAATTGCACATTGTATCTGCGCGTTGCGTAATTGCTATGCGATTAGGTGATAATCGCTATCCGATTGCGCAGTAATCGCAATGCTTTTACACGGTAATCGCAATGCGATTGCGATGCACTATGTAAGGCTTTGAAAATAAATAGAATAGAAAAAGATGAAAATAAAAATGCTCAGATTACATTCAGCCTTGAGTGCACTGCTCATTACGTTGGTGGCGTGTGCCCAGTCACCCATTGGGAATGAACTTAAAATAAAAGGCAAGGCTTCTGCCGGGGCAGAGCAAATCGTAGTGTATGACTTGGAAACTATGAAGCCTATAGACACCATAAAGGTTGTAGGCAATGAGTTTGTGTATTCCGTAGCCAATCCGGAAAAGGAAAAGATGCTTGGTCTTGTAGATGCGAAATTGCGCCAGCAGGTTGCTGTGGTGACTGACGGCAACGAGGTAGAGGTCGATATGAGTATGGGTATCGCCAAGGGTACGCCACTTAATGACCGTATGGCGGCACTGACGACGTCGTTGCTTGCGCTGAACGACAAATATCGCAAGATAGAAGCCGGCTATCATGAGGAGACGGACAGTGCGGTACGTGCTGACCTGCGCAAGCGGATGGCAGGGTTTGAGCGTGAGGTGATGGACACCATGTATGCCTTTATTGACCGCAACCAAGACAATATACTTCCTGCGTATGTAATGGTGACTACAGCTCAGGGCATGGACTATGATAGGCTTGCAAAGTATGTAGCGAGTGGTGCTAAATATACGAAAAGTGCGATGTTTGCTCCCGTTAAGCAGTATGTGGACTATATGCGTCCCTCCATGGAGTGGGTAGGAAAACGGTTCGTTGATGTTAGAGGCAATGACCTTGGTGGCAAGGCACACAAATTGAGCGAGTATGTTGGTAAAGGAAACTATGTACTCGTAGATTTCTGGGCAAGTTGGTGCGGACCGTGTATGAAAGAGATGCCGGCAGTGAAGGGGTGTTGGCAAAAGTATCGCAGCAAGGGCTTTGAGGTGGTTGGCATCTCCCTTGACAATGATGCCGCAAAGTGGCGTGCAGCAGTTGACGGCGGAGGCTATGACTGGAAACATATCAGTGACCTTGGAGGATGGAAAAGTGCAGCTGCAAGTACTTACGGTGTGCAGTCAATACCGTGGAATTTCCTGTGCGACGGCACTGGAAAGATAGTTGCAGTGTCGCTTCGCGGAGAACAGCTGTCTCGTAAGTTAGCGGAAATTTACGGTGAGTAAATGCAATATCATAAAACGCAAATAATCCTTAAATAAGGCATATTTATCGTAAATCATTCGTTTTTTTCGGGTTTTATGAGTAATTTTGCAGGCAATTACGCAAATCACAACAATATAGGATATAATGAAAATACATATACTTACTGCGACGGTGTTGCTGACACTTGCAAGCAGTGATGCGGTTGCGCAGAGTGGTACAAACTCCCCTTATTCACGCTATGGCTTAGGTCGAGTGGCTGACCAATCAATAGGTATGTCGCGTGGCATGAATGGCGTCGGCATGGCTTTCCGTGAAAAGCAACACGTTAACTATCTTAACCCGTCAGCATACTCTGCTATTGATTCGCTGACATTCCTGTTTGATGTTGGTATGTCGTTGCAGAATACGAACTTCAAGGAAAACGGCAAAAGCAAGAATGCAAAGAATGGTGACTTTGAATATGCAGTGGGTGGCTTTCGCCTCTTACGTCATGTAGGCATGGCTTTCGGTATTATGCCATATACGAATGTAGGTTACAATTATTCATCTACTTCAGATGTTGAGGGCTATAAGATGAGTCCGTCGCTTCAGGAGAGTACGACTGTGACCACGACTTTTAGTGGCTCGGGCGGTTTACATCAGATATTCGTTGGTGCTGGCTGGGAACCATTGCAAGGCGTTTCCGTAGGTATGAACCTCAACTATGTCTTTGGCAATCTTAACAATAGTGTGGCTACATCTTACAGTGATGGCTATGCGCGTACTATGACGAAAAGCTATGGCGCAGATGTCAGCAGCATTAAACTCGACTTTGGTGCGAGTTATACCATGCAGTTGCCTAATCGCAACAGCATGACGCTTGGCATCACCTATACCCCCGGCTATAAGACGGGTAGCGACAGTGAATGTAGCATAATAACAAAAAACGAGCAGTCGGCTGTCAATGACACTACGCTGTATAAGGCAGAGAATAGTCTGGCAATACCTACACAGCTTGGTGTGGGCATTTCCTATAAACACGCAGAGAAGTGGCTGTTAGGATTTGATTATTCGCTGCAGCGATGGTCGGCTATAAACGGCGTGGCATATACAGGTGATGGGAATACAGTAGGCTATACCGACTCCTACAACGACCGCCATCATCTGGCTTTCGGTGGACAATACTGCAAGAACCCCAGTAGCAGGCAATTTACAGACAGGCTGCGTTATCGCTTTGGTGCGTCATACACATCGTCGTATCTTAAGATAAACGGCAAAGACGGACCAGATGAGTTTAGTCTGAGTGCTGGTCTTGGTGTACCTATACAGAATAAGTATAACACACGTTCTATAGTCAATGTTGCATTGCAATGGTCACGTGCCTCAGCCAAGAATATGTTGACGGAGAATACATTCCTTATAAACATAGGTATAACGTTCAACGAACGTTGGTTTGATAAGTGGAAGTTCGAGTAATGTGGAGTGCCATAAATAGATACTCATTATTGCAACCATTGATGATGGTAGGTATCCGTATGCTACTGCCTGCGCTCGTGTCATGTGCTCTGTTGATAATATTCACAGCGTGTGGACAACAGCCTGAGCATACGGCCCCAGCTGTTAATCCGCGCGATTCGATGCCGATGATGACCTCGTACGGCATCAATACCATGATTAGTGATTCTGGCGTGATGAAGTATCGTATCATAGCAGAGCGTTGGGACGTTAACGAAGCAAAAGAGCCTCCGCGCTGGTATTTTCCTCGAGGACTATTTCTTGAACAATTTGATGAGCACTTTCACGCACAAGCCTTTATACAATGTGATACGGCTTTTTATTTCAATACACGCAAGCTATGGCACCTTATAGGAAATGTGCGTGTGCGTACAGTTGATGGTCTGCGTTTCAATAGTGAGGAATTGTATTGGGATCAAGGACGCCACGAACTGTATTCTAACTTGTTTTCACGTGTAGTCACGCCTGAACGTGAACTGCAAGGGGCATATTTTACGAGTGACGAGAAGATGCGTCATTATAAAGTGACTAATACCAAAGGCTCCTTCACGCGAGACGATGCTACAGGTAAGAAAGAAGACAAGACTGACAAGGATAAAAATGAGGAAGGCACCGACACAATGCCAAAACGTGCTCCGGCTCAGCCAAAGCAGAAATAAGGAATCCTGCGATTGCTATATATGGATACAGAACTAATAATCTACATATTGATAACGATGCTCTTCTCCGCTTTCTTCTCAGGTATGGAGATAGCGTATGTATCGAGTAACCGTATGCTTGCAGAAATGTCAGGCGATGGAAAAGGACTAACACACCGCATAGTGACGTTTTTCTATCGCCATCCTAATACGTTTGTCAGTACGATGCTTGTAGGCAATAATATCGCGCTTGTTGTCTATGGCATATTGATAGCACGTTTATTTGACAGTACAATATTCGCTGGTCAGCTGGAGGCGTTCACTGTTATGGCTGACACAATAATCTCTACCATAATCGTATTGTTTACAGGAGAGTTCCTTCCTAAGATGATATTCAAAAACAATGCCAACATGTTGCTTGGCTTTTTCGCCCTGCCTACGTGGTTTTGTTATGTGGCATTGTATCCTATTTCAAGATTTTGCACGCATTTGTCGCGATTGATACTACGTATGTTGGGCGTAAGAGTGAAACGTGAGGAGAAAAAAGGCGAGTTTGGCAAAGTTGACCTTGACTATTTGGTGCAGCAGAGTCTCGGACACGAAGAGGAAGTAAATAAGCATCAAGACATTGGTGACAAAAAAGACGAGCATGATGAAGTACGCATGTTCCACAATGCCCTTGACCTTACAGACACGAAAGTACGTGACTGTATGATACCTCGTACGGAGATAAATGCCATAGAACGCTCTGCTCCACTTGAAGAGTTAAGACAGAAATTCATAGAGAGTGGACGCTCTAAGATTATTGTCTATGAGGAGGATATAGATCATATTGTTGGGTACATACATTCCTCGGAACTCTTCCGTATCGTTGATGGTAAGTGGCAGAAGCATACACATCAGTTGCCTTTCGTGCCAGAAACGATGGCAGCCAAGAAACTCATGGAAAACTTGTTAGCTCAGCGTACGAGTCTTGCAGTCGTCGTTGACGAGTTCGGAGGTACCAGCGGAATAGTCGCTTTGGAGGATATCGTAGAGGAAATCATCGGTGAGATAGAAGACGAGCATGACAAGAATGACTACGAATGTAGGCAGACAAGCGATGGAGGGTATCTTGTCTCTGCACGTCTTGAAGTAGAGAGAGTCAACGAAATACTTGGTATCAATCTGCCAGAAAGCGATGATTATAAGACTGTAGGAGGATTGATACTTGCGCGATATCAGAGTTTTCCGAAACTCAATGAGGTTATATCGTTTGATGGGTGGGAATGTAAGATAATCAAGAATACCAAGACGAAAATTGAACTTGTTAAACTAATGCACAGTAAGGAAAATTAACGTGCATTGAGCAAATAAGTTGGCAAAAAGTTGTGAGAATGAAGAAAATTTAGTAACTTTGTGGCACTTTTTGCAATACAGGCGACTATATGTAGTGGCCGAGATACACTAAACAGTAATAAAATAAAACAAAACTAAAAATAAAAAATGGCAGTATTAGGCAAAATCAGAAGCAGGGGTGTGTTGCTTATAAGCATCATAGGCCTTGGCCTTTTCGCGTTTATAGCCGAGGAGGCAGTGCGCTCTTGTGAGTCAACAAAGAACAACGAGCGCCAGCAGATTGCACAGGTGCTGGGCGAGAAAATCAGCTACCAGGAGTTTCAGGAAATGGTTGACGAGTATACTGATGTCATGAAGATGACGCAGGGACGCGAAAACCTCAATGAGGATGAAATGAATCAGGTACGTGACATCGTCTGGAATCAGTACATACAGAATTCTCTCATTGCCGAGGAGGCTGAGAAACTGGGCTTGAAGGTTACTGACGATGAGATACGTAACATTCTCAACGAAGGAACTAACCAGATGCTTATGCAGACTCCGTTCGTCAATCAGAAGACAGGTCGTTTCGATGCTAACACACTGAAGCAGTTCCTCAACGAGTATAAGAAAGCTCAGCAGACAGGTGGTCAGCAGCTGGAGCAGATGCGTGTGGTATATAACTACTGGCAGTTTATGGAGAAGAACCTGCGTCAGCAGACTCTTGCACAGAAGTATCAGTCACTGCTTGCATCTACATTCCTTTCAAACAAGGTAGAGGCACAGCAAGCTTTCAACGAAGATAACGTTGAGGCTCTCGTTGACTTGGCAGTCTTTCCTTACTCTTCTGTACAGGATAAGGACGTGAAGGTAAGCGATGAAGATATCAAGGCGAAGTATAACGAACTGAAGGAGCGTTTCCGTATCTACGATGAGACACGTGATATCAAGTACGTTTCTATGAAGGTAACGGCTTCAACAGGCGATCGTGCTGCTATCAACAAGGAAATGGCTACATTTGCTCAGACGCTTGCTACAGCGGAAGATCCAGCAGAGGTAGTGCGTAAGTCTGGCAGTGCGGTAGCCTATATCGGTGTGCCAGTGCTGAAGACTGCATTCCCAAGCGATATACAGACTATGCTTGACTCTGTTGCTGTAGGTTCTACAACAGCAGTAAAGGAGAACGCACAGGATAATACACTTAACGTAGTACGTCTGCTCGCTAAGCAGGAATTGCCAGACTCTGTAGAGTATCAGGCAATACAGATAGGTGGAAAAGACATTGATGAGGCACGTAACCGTGCGGATTCAGTGATGAAGGCAATCAATGCCGATGCTTCTCAGTGGGATGCTCTCGCGAAGAAATATGGTCAGACAGGTGAGAAGACTTGGCTCACCACACAGCAATATCAGAATGCAAACACACTTGATGCAGACACAAAGGCTTATCTCAACGCTCTCAACACTATGCAGAATGGTGAGTTACGCAACATTGCGACCAACAACGGTAACATCATTGTCAAGATTACCGACCGCAAGGGCTTCAAGACCAAGTACACCGCTGCAGTTATAAAGAAGACCATAGACTTCTCAAAGGATACCTACAGCAAGGCATTCAACAAGTTCTCTCAGTTCGTGTCAAGCAGCCAGACAGTTGAGGCATTGCAGGCAAATGCAAAGAAGAGTGGCTATTTGGTTCAGGAGCTCCCTGGCGTAGGCAAGGGACAGCACCTCATTGCAGGCATCCATGGCTCTCACGAGGCACTGAAGTGGGTGTTTGATGCTAAGAAGGGCGAGATTTCACCTCTCTATGAGTGTGGCGACAATGATAACCTTCTTGTTCTGGTTCTTGACAACATCAATAAGAAAGGATACTACACTCTCGACAACGAGCAGGTAAAGGAGTATGTGAAGAACGAGGTAATCAAGGACAAGAAGGCAGAGAAGCTGATTGCGAAGTTTAACGGAGTGAAGACTATTCAGCAGGCAAAGGCTAAGGGGGCACAGATTGTTTCTGTTGACCAGATTACCTTCGCAGCACCTGTATTTGTTCAGGCAACAGGTGCTTCTGAGCCAGCTCTGAGCGGTGCCGTAGCTGCAACAGCACTTGGTAAGTTCTCTGCAAAACCTGTAAAGGGTAACGGTGGCGTATATATGTTCCAGGTAAAGAACAAGAAGAACCGTGCTCAGAAGTACGTTGAGAAAGAGTATATGCAGCGTCTTTCACAGCGCGCTATGCAGATGGCAGGCAACTTTATGCAGGGACTCTACATAAAGGCTGACATTAAGGACAACCGCTATTTGTTCTTCTAAATCTGACTTTTCTTGAAAAAGACTTTATAACTTGCGGATTGCACATATCTGAGTTTTCTCATGTGTGCAATCCGTTTTTGTTTTAAATATATATCTTATGCTATGCTTAGTAAAACACAGTCAGTTTGATACTGTCAGCGGCTACTTACTGTATTCAGTGCCCATGCACAATATCCAGTCAACGTAGCTGGTGAGATACGGCTCCGTCGCCCGATACATGTTAAAGCTCCATATATCAGTATATACGGACAGACGGCACTTGGCGACGGCATTGTCGTTACGAGACATACGGTAGAGGTGGACACACACGACGTGATAATACGATATATGCGTTTTCGCCGTGAATATAGAGTACTATGCTAATTCGCTGTGAAAGTAAGATTGTTTCGCGAATAAATAAAGGTGCAGGCATGAAATGTTCAAACTATAATGAGCTAACGTTTGTGGCTTGACAGAAATTCAAGCACCACCTTGTTGAACTCATCAGGGCGCTCCATATTCATCATGTGACCGCAGTCAGGCAAAACTATCTGTCTGCCATCGCTAACGTATTTCAGCTCGCGTGCGTTTTTTGTCTTGCCCTCAGTTTCTCCACGTAATACAAGTAGCGGTACGCTGACAGGACTGTTGCTTTGCAGACGTAGCCATGCTTCGCGTCCGTAAAACAAGCGAGGCTCATGATGTAGCGGTTGCCAGGCAGACCAATCCTTTATCATCTGTGTAAGCATCAGACGCATACGTTCGCGTTGCGTACCACCGCTTGCTATGAGTTGTTCAGTCCATTGACGCTTCATCTGTTCTATGCCACTGGCTTTCAGTTTCGCAATCTCTTGTTCGCGTTTTGCCCATTCACTTGAGTCTGAAGGCTCAGAGGGTGAGGGAGAGTTACGTATTCCGCCGCTGCATAACGTGCAGCTGATAAGCCTTTCGGGGTGCATCGCCAGCATGTCGCCTGCAACAAAAGCACCCATCGACAGACCTACGACGTGAGCCCTGCTGATATGCAGCGAGTCCATCAATGCTATTATGTCATCGCAATGCGTGGTATGTATATCCTCGCGCATCTCCGACGAACGTCCGTAGCCGCGGAAGTCGGGTGTGATAACACGGAAATGCCGCGCCAGCGTCGGCACTTGCCCCTGCCACATGCGCCGGTCGAGCGAATGGCCATGAAGCAATATCACGGCATCCCCCTTGCCTTGCTCTTCGTAATATACATATCCGCCGGCATTTACACCAATGGTAACACCACGAGTGGCATTACTTTGCATCGTGCGGCATCCTGTTAGCATCAATGTTGCTGTCAGGAAAAAGAAAAGAAGTTTTAAATTGCTGTAAGTCATAGTTTGTGGTGCGTTGTATCCATCTGTTTTCCAGTTGCTTATAAGGGGTGCTGTAATCACTATGCAATTACACTCCAATCAGATAGCTATTACATGGTAAACGCATAGCTATTACACACTAATCAGATAGCGATTGCAACGCCATCGTTCACACCCGAGTACAATATGGTGTAAAAAAACTCCCACAGACAGCGTGCTGTGGGAGCTTTTATCCTGTGGTTTATATATTATTATACAAGGTGTGAGATGAGGTCCTCGCGGTCGCCTGGCAGGTAGTCGATAACTGGTATCTCAATCATAGTGTAGCAGCCTGGCTGCTGCTTCATAGAGGCACGAGCTACATTTACGAGCACCTGAGCGGTGAGAGCAGGGTTGTTAATCTTCATGTTGAACTCAAACAACTGGTTGTGGGTCTTGCCTGACACACCCTTGCGTGTGAGGTTCACGCCATGACCTACGTCGTTCAGAGCGTCAACAGATTCTACTTGGAATACGTGAGTCTCGTCATTTGCGAAGTAAGGGTCAGCCTTGATAGCCTTTGTCACCTCGTCGAGATTTGCACCATCTTCCAATTCTACGTAAACCATGCGGCGGTGTATGCCTTCGCCAACAGGAATTGTCATTGACAGAGCGTCCTTCACACCAGCCTTTGAGCGTACGCAAACAGAGTGACCCATTGAGCGGCCGGGACCGAAGTTAGTGTAAGAGAGACCTTTTGGCGCGAGAGACTGCATAAGAGTGCGTACTACAGAGTCAGACCCCGGGTCCCATCCTGCTGCAATTACAGCCACAGTACCGTTCTTCTGTGCGATAGGCATGAGCGCACGGCGATAATCCACGATTGATGTGTGTATGTCGAAAGAGTCAACGGTGTTGATACCCATAGCGAGAATCTTTTCGGCATATTCCTGACAAGAACGTGTAGGAGTGGCGAGGATAGCCACGTCAACGTCCTTAAGCTCGGCTATGTCCTTAACTACCTCATACTGTGCCAACTCAGCTGGCTTGTTTTCTGCACCGGCACGGCGTACTACGCCTGCAATCTCGAAATCCTCTGCTGCCTCGAGAGCCTCGATGGCAAACTTTCCAATGTTGCCGTAACCTACTACGGCTGCTCTGATTTTCTTCATTTGTATATTGTGTTTGTTTAAATATTTATTTTACTTCAGTTCTTTAATTTTTCAGTTCCTTAATTCTTAAAGCTATGAATAGGTGCCGGTATGCGACCTGCTCGGTTTACGAAACGCTCGCAACCGAATGTGTTTACGGGCATTATCGGAGCATATCCTAACAGTCCGCCAAACTCTACCGTGTCGCCAACCTTCTTGCCTATGACGGGGATTATGCGCACGGCGGTGGTCTTCTGGTTTACCATGCCTATGGCACTTTCGTCGGCTATGATGCCGGAAATGGTTGCAGCAGTGGTATCTCCCGGTATGGCAATCATGTCAAGACCTACGGAGCAGACACACGTCATAGCCTCCAGTTTCTCTATTGTCAGTGCACCAGCGATAACGGAATCAATCATTCCCTGGTCTTCGCTGACAGGGATGAAAGCTCCCGACAGTCCGCCTACGTAGGAACTTGCCATTACTCCGCCCTTCTTCACCTGGTCGTTGAGCATGGCCAGACAAGCCGTTGTGCCCGGTGCACCGGCACGCTCCACACCCATACATTGCAAAATATCGGCTACACTGTCACCGATAGCAGGCGTAGGAGCAAGTGATAAATCAATGATTCCGAAAGGAATACCGAGGCGTTTCGATGCCTCTTGCGCCACGAGTTGACCTACACGCGTAATCTTGAAAGCTGTCTTCTTTATGGTTTCTGACAGGGTCTCAAAGTTTGCCAACCCATCCTTGTCCATCTGCTCCAAGGCATATTTCACGACTCCTGGCCCGCTTACGCCTACATTGATTATTGCGTCAGCCTCAGATACTCCGTGGAATGCACCTGCCATGAACGGATTGTCGTCAGGAGCGTTGCAAAGTACCACGAGTTTTGCACATCCAAGAGAATCCTGCTCTTTCGTGTATTCGGCTGTCTGCTTTATTATTTCGCCCATAAGGCGCACGGCATCCATGTTGATGCCAGTCTTCGTGGAACCCACGTTGATGCTTGAGCATATACGCTCAGTCTCTGCCATGGCCTGTGGTATGGAGCGAATGAGCAACTCATCACTCTTCGTCATACCCTTGCTCACGATGGCTGAGTAACCACCGAGGAAGTTTACTCCTACCTCTTTTGCCGCACGATCGAGTGTCTTTGCTATCTCTACATAGTCGGCTGGTATCTTGCAGCACGCGCTACCCACAAGGGATATCGGAGTGATGCTGATACGCTTGTTGACTATTGGTATGGCAAACTCACGGCTAATCTCCTCGCCTGTCTTTACGAGATTGCGTGCCAGAGTGGTTATTTTGTTGTATATCTTTTCACAAGTGGTGTCGAGCTGCTTGTCGGCGCAGTCAAGAAGGCTTATGCCCATCGTGATGGTGCGCACGTCAAGGTTTTCCTGCTCAATCATCTTGTTGGTTTCAAGAACCTCGGAAATGTTTATCATTGACTTCAAATGATGATTAAAAGAATCAATAACTAATACTTAACGGATGTCGTATCTTGATACGAACGCATGAGATACTTGCAGTTAATTATTGATTGTGGCATTATAACTAAATACGGTGCATCTTGTCAAAAATATCCTCAAGCTGGCATTTCACCTGCACTCCCATCTTATCACCGATGGCAGTGAGTTCCGTAGCCACTTGGTCGAAGGCCGTGTTGCAGCGTGACATATCAACAATCATCATCATGTTGAAGTACTCCTGAACGATGGTCTGTGATATGTCGAGTATGTTTATCTGGCTGTCTGCAAGGTATGTACACACCTTGGCAATGATGCCCACGGTGTCTTTTCCTACTACTGTTATTATTGCTCTCGTCATAATAATATATATGTAAATTGTCTTTTGGTGGTCTCTTGAAAATCAAATTCGTTTGCAAAGTTAAGCAAAATAAATCAAATGGCAAAGAAATAACCGTTTATTTTTACTTTTTTATAACGATAAAGCATAAATAGTTACATTTTGTCACGATGTGAATACTGAAAGGAACTTTTAGTAATCAAATATATCTATTGTCTTGTCGCTTTGCTATATTTCTGTTTTTGGTGTATGAGAAAAAACAAAGAATTGTTTCGATTTATAAGAGTTTCTGTATTTCAAAGCAAAAAAATTGTCCATTGTTGTTCTCGGTTGCCGTAAGAATAGACTACGGTGGCAGCCCTTGGTAGCGACAACAAACACAACAATGGACAACTTCAGTTCTTCATATTGTACTTCTCCTACAGTTCGTCTGCTGCATATAGAAATCCCTGCAGTGGCATAGGATAATCGAATATTTCATCGTCACGGAAGAAACGTTTCAGCTCTGTGGCCGCAGTCTCAAGGGAATCGCTCGTGTGTACGATGTTCTCCTGAAATGACATTGACAGGTCTCCTCTTATCGTGCCAGGCAGAGCCTTGCGTCCGCTCGTTGCACCAGCCATCTGGCGTACTACCTCTACTGCATATACTCCTTCGTAACAGCATACTATGACAGGCGTGACAGTCATGGCATCCTTTAGCTGCTGAAAGAATGGCTTGCCACTATGCTGGGCGTAGTGCTCACTCATCTGGGCGTCAGTCAACTGACACATCTTCATGCCCGCTAAGCGCAGACCTTTCTGCTCGAAACGCTTTGTCACCTCACCCACAAGGCCACGCATCAGGCAACTGGGCTTTAATATCACTAATGTCTTTTCCATCTTATTTGTGTTTTTGTCAAATATCCATGTGCAAAGTTACGAAAAAAACGCGAACCACGCAATTTTCAATAGGCAAAGACATAAAAATATCGGCAAAGATAGGTTATTTGCTTTTTTTTTTGTAACTTTGCATTCCGAAGAAATAAACCATAACAAAATGCTGTTATCAATGACTGGCTATGGCAAGTCCGTAGCAATTTTTCAAGACAAGACAATACATGTAGAAATCAAGGCGCTTAACTCTAAAACCCTTGACTGTCAAACTCGTATCGCTCCCATCTATCGTGAGAAGGAGATGGGGATACGCAAGGCTATACAAGAGAAAGTCGTGCGTGGTAAGGTAGATTTCTCTATCTGGGTGGAACGCGATGCCGGTGGCGATGCCCAGATAATCAATCAGCCACTCGTGCGTAACTATTACGAACAGTTGCAGGCTACGGCAGGCATTATTGGGGCAGATACTGCCAGCATGACAACAGCCGACTGGCTTGCGCTGGTGATGCGTATGCCCGATGTTTACAGCCGTAACGAACAGGAGACGCTGACTGATGAAGAGTGGATAGTTGCTCGACGTGCCATAGACGAGGCTCTTGACGCGTTGGTAGCCTTTCGCCTGCAGGAGGGCGAGGCTCTGCGCCGTAAGTTTGAAGAGAAACTCAGCAATATTGCATCGCTGATGAAAGAGATAGAACCCTATGAGCAGTCGCGCGTGGAGAAGATTCGCCAAAGGCTTACGGATAACCTCGCTCAGCTGCCAGAAGTGGAGTATGATCGCGGTAGGTTGGAGCAGGAACTCATATATTACATAGAGAAACTTGATATCTCGGAAGAGAAACAGCGTCTTGCCAACCACCTGAAGTATTTCCGCGAGACAATGGATGAACCGCAGAGTCAAGGTAAGAAACTGGGATTTATTGCCCAAGAGATGGGACGCGAGATAAACACTACGGGTTCAAAGAGCAATCAGGCAGAGATGCAGAACATCGTGGTGAAAATGAAAGACGAACTGGAACAGATTAAGGAACAAGTGCTTAATGCACTGTAAAATGCTGAAAGTATGGTTTTGTAAATAACATTGCAAAACCATACTTTTCTGCTTTTTGTGGATTTTTTTATCCGTTTTAGTTGTGTATCTCAACTAAATGTTGTAATTTTGCAGTCGAAAAACAAATAACAAAGATATAATCTAAAATATAAAAAAGGAAAAAGTGTGACATGAAATCGACCGAGACTCTTGGTCGAAAGTAAACATACTTTTACGTTATTAATTACCAACTTTAATTACAAAACAGTGGCTTACAACTTACTGAAAGGCAAGCGTGGCATCATCTTTGGTGCGCTCAATGAGCAGTCAATCGCTTGGAAAGTAGCAGAGCGCGCCGTAGAAGAAGGCGCAGAGATAGTACTCACCAATACAGCCGTAGCGATACGTATGGGTACTCTTGACGAACTGGCTAAGAAAACTAATGCAAAGGCAATGATTCCTGCCGACGCAACGAGCGTGGAGGATCTTGAAAACCTCTTCATAGAGGCACAGAAGGCTCTCGGAGGAAAGATAGACTTCGTACTCCACTCTTGCGCTATGTCGGTCAATATGCGTAAGAAACGCACATATGATGACCTGGATTATAACTTCCTCGATAAGACTCTCGATATCTCAGCCATATCATTCCATAAGATGATACAGGTGGCTAAGAAGCTCGATGCTATCTCGGAATACGGCTCTATCGTGGCACTGACCTACGTGGCAAGTCATCGTACTTTCTTCGGTTACAACGATATGGCTGACGCTAAAGCTCTGCTTGAGTCGATTACTCGTTCTTTCGGATATATCTATGGACGTGAGAAGCACGTGCGTATCAACTGTATCTCACAGTCGCCTACGCTCACCACTGCTGGCGGTGGCATCAAGGGCTTCGACGGTATGCTTGACTTTGCTGACCGTATGTCGCCACTTGGCAACGCTTCAGCTGACGACTGTGCTGACTACTGCATGACGCTCTTCTCTGACTTGACTAAGAAGGTTACGATGCAGACTCTCTTCCACGATGGCGGATTCTCTAATATGGGTATGTCATTGCGTGGAATGGAACAGTACAACAAGTCGTTCATTCCAGAGAATACGGGTGCAGACGGTAAGATAATTTACGGATAAAAGCGAACTCTTGTCTCGCAAGTTATGAGTTGTGAGTGTCATGTGACTACGCTAATTCATCGCTGAAGTTCATAACTTACAACTCATAACTAATAACTTCTTTGCAAAGCAAAAACTATGGGCGGTTTTTTCGGCACAATACAAAAGGAAAGATGCGTAGAAGAACTATTCTACGGAGTAGATTATCAGTCACACCTCGGTACGAAGCGTGGCGGTATAGCAACATTCAGTAAGGAAACGGGGGGCTTCCGCCGCTCTATCCATAATCTGCAAAGCAGTTACTTCCGTACGAAGTTTGAGGAAGAACTACCTAAATTCTTTGGTGAGCAAGGCATCGGTGTTATATCTGATACCGACGCGCAACCTCTGCTGATGAACTCTCATCTCGGACGTTTCGCTATCGTAACCGTAGGACGCATCAATAATGCTGAGGAAATAGCCAATAAACTGCTGGGGGAGAATATGGTGCTGTCGGAGTTCTCGTCTGGTCGCATAAACCCCACCGAACTCGTCGGTCTCCTTATTATAAAGGGTAAGAACTTCGTTGATGGCATTGAGAATGTATTCAAAAACGTAAAGGGTTCGTGCTCAATGCTAATTCTTACTGACCACAGCGTTATTGCAGCTCGTGACTTCTGGGGGCGCACACCTATCGTAATTGGTAAGAAAGACGGTGCCATGGCTGCAACGTCAGAGACAACGGCTTTCCCTAATCTCGGCTACGAGATAGAACATTATGTTGGACCAGGCGAAGTCGTAGAACTGACTGCTGACGGTATGACCACCCTGCGCAAGGCTGAAGAGCAGATGCAAGTGTGCTCGTTCCTTTGGATATACTATGGTTTTCCTACATCCTTATATGAAGGAAAGAACGTAGAGGAAGTGCGCTACCACACAGGTTATGTGATGGGACAGGAGGATGATACCGAGGTTGACAATGCAGGCGGAATACCAGATTCCGGTCTTGGTATGGCTACTGGATATGCTGCAGGTCATGGTGTGCCTTATCAGCGTTGTATATCCAAATATACCCCAACGTGGTCGCGCTCGTTTATGCCTACAAACCAGAATACACGTAACTTCGTTGCGAAGATGAAACTCATACCTAACAAGGCTATGCTGCAAGGTAAGCGTTGTCTGTTCTGCGATGACTCAATAGTTCGAGGTACGCAGTTGCGTGAGAATACCAAGGTACTGAAAGAACTCGGAGCAAAGGAGGTACACATGCGTATAGCTTGTCCGCCTCTTATCTGGGGTTGCCCGTTTATCAACTTCTCTGCATCAAAGAGCGAACTGGAACTCATCACTCGTCGCGTCATACAAGACTTTGAGACAGGAAGTAAAGAAGCCACGATGCTCGCAGATGCTGATACCGCAGAGAACGTAAAGATTTCAGAAGACAGACTGAAAGACTATGCCCATACTGACTCGCCAGAATACAAGGCTATGGTTAAGGAAATCGCTAAGCGTCTGAATATCGACACCTTGAAGTTCGCGAAACTCGAGACTATAATTGAGGCTATAGGTTTGCCCAAGTGCAAGGTCTGCACTCACTGCTTCGATGGCAGTTCGGCACATACTATCTAATGTGTCTTGCATGACATAAAACATCGTTACTAAGGATAGTATGGTTTCAGCATATCACGTTAATATTCATATTTTCCGTAGAATATAACAAGGTCTTCTGAAATATTCATAAGATATAAAGTCTTATTCACGTAAATAAATAGAGGCTTTTA
>OCVV011222573.1_pt1 | contig 19567 bp, 21 predicted proteins | sample 1539721 | NCBI WGS metagenome assembly OCVV01 (sample SAMN02144230, study PRJEB22623) | gut metagenome | biome: sheep rumen | host: Ovis aries | place: New Zealand
AACAGCAGTGTGTAAATCCATTACTTCTTTATTTATTGTGTTATTATCAATATCTGGCATGCTTTTATGATTAACCGTATGGTTGCCTAAGAACTTAATGTCAAAATTTATATGCCTGGTTATTGCCGTGCTAAAAGTATATATAATAATTTAATAATCCTTGGTGTCGCAATCTACTTATTTTTTATTTTATATGTAGATTGCTCCAATCGCCCTGCGCTTCGCTCCGGTTGGTCGACTTACGCGGATTATGAAATTATTATATATACTTTTAGCATTACTCTACTGGCAGTTAGTTACTTATTTTCTTATGTAGTACTTTCAATTAGCAATTTCTATTAAGGGATTTTTAAAAGTTAATTTTATTTTGATGTTTTTTTGTTTGTCAAATTCTATTTTTTCTATTAATTGTTCTAATATAATCTTATTAGGCTTTTCCAATTTTAAGAACTCATCTGCAATTTGTTTTATTTTTTGAAAATCTATCTTAGAACTTTGTTCATTATTATGATTTGAAATATTTTCTGTTTGTTTAATTTCTTTTAATATTTTATCCCTTTGTTTTTGCATTTTTTCATAAATTATTTTAAAGTCTTCTACTTGGATAACTCTATTTATTTTGTCTTGATAGATTTCTTCAATGTTTTGCTCTACCTGTTTTAATCCTTCTTTTAAATTTTTTAAAGTTGCTTTTAATAAATTTTCTTTTGATTTTGCTTGCAATCTTGCTTCTTCATAAACCTGTTTTATTTCATCTTCTGTCAAATCTATCTTTTCTAATTCATTTTTTATTTGTTGTTTTACTGCTTCTTCTATTAAATTTGCAGATATTTGCTTACAATCACAGAGTCCACTATAATTATTTCTTTTAGAACATATAAAATATGTAGCCCTCCAGACGCTTCCATCTTTTCTTTTTTCTTCTCTACATCTTAGAGTTGCTTTATTCCCACATTCTCCACAATATACTAATCCTTTTAGTTCATGGTCATATTTTCTATCTCGTACTTTTGTATATACATTTAATTTGTCTTGTGCCTTATTCCAAGTTTCTATATCAATTAGTGGTTCGTGCATATTTTCTAAAACAATATGTTCTTCTTTTTTGGTACACCTTACTTTTGCAATTTTATGGCTTACTTTTTGAAACTTTCTTCCAACAACACTTCCGAAGATAGACTTCGTTTCTTAAAATTTTTCCTATTTGAGCTCTTAGCCACACATATTTTCCATTTGGATTAACACTTTTTTTCTTCATATATGTTGGAATTTTTAAATACACCGCAGGTGGTAAAATCTCTCTTCTATTTAGTTCATCTGCAATTTTTATTGTAGACATTCCTTTATTTACATACATATCAAATATTTCTTTTACAATTTGAGAACTATATTCGTCTGGTACTAAATGATTTTTTATTTCAACATCTTTTTTATAACCATAAGGTGAAATTCCTGCTTGATATTCGCCCTTTTCAATTTTTCTTTGCTTAACACTTTTTATTTTGTTAGAAATGTCTTGTGCGTAATAATCATTAAAACTTAATTTAAATGTTAAAAATTGCAATCCGTCTGGCTTTGATGTATCAACATTGTCACCTATTGCAATATATCTAATAGCCTTTGCCGGTAAATATCTTTCTAAATAATAGCCAGTATCTATATGATCTCTTCCAAATCTTGATAAATCTTTTGTAATTATGCAATCTATTTTTCCATCTTCTATATCTTGTAACATTTTTTGAAACCCTGGTCTATTAAAATTTGTTCCCGTAAAGCCATCATCAACATATTCTCCGCTATCTATTAATTCTTCATGTCCTGAAATATAATTATCAATAATGTCTCTTTGATTTTCAACACTTTCACTTTCTCTATCATCTCCATCATCACGAGAAAGCCTAATATATTTTGCAACTCTAATACTTCTATAACTATTTACTCTATTCATAATTCACTCTCCTTCCTTGAGAGCAAATAGCCTATTTATAGCATAACTAAATTGTACCGTGTAATTATAAATATGTCAGCTCTAAATAGACTTTTATTTTTCATTTGTAATTATATAATTTATGTATTCCTCTTTTAATAACTTTAAAACTATTTGTTTTAAACTTCCTTCTCCATATTCAATGCTAACATTTAAAATCTCTTTATCCTTCATGACCCATCTCTCCCGTTTTGTCTTTTTTCTAATTCTATGAAAAGAAAAAAGAATTATTACTTTTGTATTTTTATGCTAAAAAAAGAGAGCCATCTCTAGCTCTCTCGTTTGATATATATTTTCATATTTAGATAATACTACCTTTAAAATAGATAGTCAATGAATGGATTTTGAATAAATTTTGAAATTCTAAAGCTTATTATTATATTTTTAAAATCCTATATTACCAATTAAATAAACCAGTAATATAGGATTTCTCTAGCTTTTACAATTTAACTAAATCCTTGGAATCGATTATAATAAAATCTGAGTTTTTAGTTTTTACATCTTCGATTTTAAGTAATTGCTTTATTGTTCGTATTACCCCATTATGTGTTACTAAAAGAATAGTATCATATTTGTCATACGTATTCTCAAGTTCTTTAAAAAAACTAATAATTCGATAGACTACATCTTTATGAGTTTCTTCTGCATTAGGTGGAGTATATAATCCTTTGAGAAAAGCTTTCCGTTTGCTTTGATCCACCGCTGTTTTTTCAAGTCCTTCCCAAGAGCCAAGAGAAATCTCAATCAGCCGTTCATCTACAATATAATTACAATTTGGATAAACTACACTTAATGTTTGAGCAGTCCGTTTAAGAGGAGAAACATACATTGCTGTAAAACCAGATACAAACGGTTCAATACTGGCTAATTTGGCAGTAATAATTCTTCCATTGTCCGTTATGTTGCAATCCGTTCTACCACAGAATCTCCCGGAATTGTTCAATACGGTCTCGGCATGTCTTAAAAGTACTACTTTCATAATCAAAACCTCCTAGAATTAGTATGAGGAGTATTCAGTGAATACTCCTCTATCGTTTACCAGATTTTTGTTCCATCCTTGGAAATGGAAACAATCTGGTACAGCTTTCCAATGATTTTACCGGGGCAAACATCGAGAATACCGCTAACATAATCATCGAGATTGTCTTTAGGAGAAGAACATCTATTAAGTGCATCTACCCCAATATTAATGCTCTCTCCACGCTGAAATGTCTTTTCTCCAATTGTAATAGCATTCTGTCCAAATTCAATCTGTGGATTCGTGACTGCAAGACCAAAACCATGTGGCGAACCATCATAATTTTTTCCCGGTTCTACCAGAAAAATTGGGCGACCTGGTGCTGTCAAGAGCGTATACGAGCTACTTTCCCAATGTGATCCAATGCAAACTGTATGGCTATTCGGCATCCCGTAGTGCTGAACACTAAGAACTTCCTTTTCCAGATATTCCTGAAGTACATTTCTAATAAAATATCGATTGCGTTCTTCATTAAAGGAGATAAGCATTTTCGCTATTTCATAAAAACGTTCTGCTGGTGCTCCCGCAATATAACGAAGATATCTTGATGTTCCATCCAGATACTCTGTCTGTATAGCATCATAATACCAAACGTCTGAATTAGGGTACAACCCCTTTGGACCATTCTTGAACTCATTTGCTGAAGCATGAACTACCATATAATATCCTGGTTCTGTGCTATATTCACCATTAGAACAGCACAAACTAATGAAGTGATTCCCGTTTGTATAATTCCAAGTATAGCGAGTTCTGTCTGCGAGTACAGTTTCAACTCTGTCAAGAAATTCCTTGACAGAGATTTCATTGCTCAGTTTACATACAGCAGTACCACATACATTCACTGTGGCATCAATTGGAATAAATGGAACAGTTGAATTCCATACATAGCGTGCGCCAGTGAAAAATCCTCCCATCATGCGAGTGCAATTATGTGCAATGCCAAGATCGGGCATTGCAGTTATTTCTGCATACATTTTTTGCCCAGAGAGTTTAGTTGCAACCCGTGAAAGCAATTCTTCTGTGATTTCAAGGTGAGGAAGAAGCATTTGCTGTGTCGGGTCATTCAGTGTATAATTAATCATAATAATTCCTCCTGTTTTACATAAGGTATCTACCTTATTATTATTTTTATTGTAACAAGGTATTTGTGTTATGTAAAATACAAAAACGAGTACGAAATATAACTTCTGGTTATATTTCGTGCTCGTTCTCATCATTATTGAACACTTTTAAATATACTCTTAACATTCTTTAATTTATTACTAGAATTATAATAAATTCCATACTCTATGTCTGCTGATTCAATTCCTAATTCTAACCTTCTTAATTTACGACTTTCAAGTTCTTCTTTTATATATTCTTCCGTTATGTACGCAACTATATCATTATCTTGCATTTCTTCAATAATTGTATTAAATGTTGCATTCTTTATTTCTATATTTTTTAAATTCTTTTCTTTTAATATATTTTCCAAATTTCTACTTGTGGTCGATATATTTCTTAAGGTGTATATAGTAACCTTTTCATCTTCTTTCAAAATATTTTTATCTAAATATTTTGAATTAGCATTTACAAAGAAATCATCATGAAAAGCTCCTAATTTTATATATTTTATTGATTCACTATGTATATCTTCTGGTTGTTTTTTAGATAAATATGCATCAATTTTCTGTTTTTCTAACATTGAAAACATATCTTCTGTAGGTGCTTTTTCAATATTTACTTCTATATTAAGATTATTTTGCTTTATTTTTGCTATTATATTCCTATATAATTCCTTTGGCATATTTGTATGAATTCCCAAATTTAATATTTTATTTTGTTTTAAATTATTTTCTACATTCATTAATGCGTTTATAGCATCTTTTATTTGATTGTATATTTGTTTTCCATCTAAAGTTAATTTCATTCCATATTTTGTTCTATCAAATAATTTTATTTCTAATTCTTCTTCTAAATTGTGTATGTGTTTTGTTACTGCTGGTTGTGAAATATTTAATATTTCACTTGCCCTTGTTAAGTTTTCTTCATCAGCAACGACTTTAAATATTCTATATAATTCTAAATCTACCACAAAAGCATCTCCTTTCTTTTATATCTCTAAAGGCAGGATAGTGATGCAGTGTGCATCACATAAACGCATAGAAAGACAAGCTTTCTAGTTCTCTGCCTTTAGCTTAAAATCTCTGCAAAAAAGCAGTACTCTCCACTCTGTAGAGTTACTATTTCATTTGAGTATTTTGTTATTTTTAGTCCATACCGCTCTGGAATATTTTCAAATGTTTCCTATTTTAAAATCTCCCAATAGCCACTTTTGTTTGACCCAACTCTTCTTATATAATCCTTATCCTTTAAACTTCGGATTATTTTATTAATATATACTTCACTATATTCTGTTAGTCTTATAAAATCAGTAGTTTTATATGTCGGATTACTTTTTATTAATTCTAAAAGTTTAATTTCAGCATCATTTAGTTCAATATTTTCTGGCGTTTTATCAACATTTTCAAGCAATTCTTTATTCAAAGGTATTGTAACAATTATAGTATGTTCACTTATATAAAAAGCATCTTTTCCATAATTTTTAACTATTAAAGGGATTCCATGTCCAGTTTGGTCAATATAATCCAAATCGCTAAATACTTTTAAAAGTTTTTTATTTATTGGTTTTGATACTCCCTCAAAAAAGTCTTCCTTAGTTAATGCTGAAGGTAATCCCCCATTAGAAACAATTTCAATTCTATCATCAAATATATATACTGCTGGAGGAATTTCTTCTGACCACTTTGTATGCACACATGCATTCATCCAAGCTTCTTTAAAAGAGCTAAAATCAAAATACTTTTCTTCTTGTCTTTGAATTCCTCCAACTTTGACTTTAGTTTCGTTTATACTTTCCATGTATTCTAAAACATTATTTACAGATAATAATAAGCATTTTCCACCGTAATCAGTTCTTTTAAGCATAACTGTTTTATCTTTTCCTGCAAATGTAACAACCTTAATTGATAAATCATTTTTATCTGCCAATAATTCTGCCATTAAATTATATTTTTTATTATTAGTCAATAGCCCTAAGTTTTCTTCAAATTTATCATTATTTATTTTAACATCATTTGATAAATACAATCCTTTTAACATTTTAAATGATAAATCTTGATTTGTAGATTCTTTTTGAATTATATAATCTGGTTCTCCTTCTCTGTTTATCAGAGCCTTTAACATTTCTGGAGATAATTGTTTGTCTTCATCAAATGATCTACTATAATATTTTCCAAAAGCAGAATAAGGAACATTATCTCCTTTTACATAAACCTTTATAATTTTTTTATCTTCTATAAGTTCTAACGCAATATTAGGAATTACTTGTGGTTTTATTCCTTCTGCAATTTTTCTTGAAACATCTCTTAATGTATTTTCATTTAAATCTACCTGACCAATAACATCACCATTATTTTTAACACCAAAATATAAAGTAGCTTCACCATGCTTATTTAACATAGCAGAAATTGAAATTACACCCTCAACAAGTTCACTTGTGCTTTTTTTGAACTCGATTTTTTCTGATTCTAAACCTAAATTCATATAAAATCATTCTCCTTTTTATTCTATACTTTATTCTATACTTTATTCTATACTTTATTCTATACTTTTGTCAAATATTCTAGATATTTTATTTAAAAAAATTTTTAATAACTGCTCCTTTCCGACTAATTTTCATATACATATATCAAAAATGGTCATGAACAGTCATTTATCTCAGATAACAAAAAATTTACTTTCACACTACATTTTTTATTTTTGTAGTTTGAAAGTAAATTCATAATTACTATAATAGGCTAATTCTCTCAATTTTTATATTTTATCAATTCCGGACATTAAGAATTTAGGTGCATGGTTGCCAACAATATGACCATCCTCAATCATTCTCTTAACCAAATCAGGCTGTGTGTTTAGATAATGTGCAGTTATGAAAAAACATGCCTTTACATTATTTTGCTTCAAAACCTCCAGAATCTTTTCCATATATCCTGCTTCATACCCAGAATCAAATGTTAAATATACTTTTTTACTATCAGCTTCTCCCAAACAAATTCCATTATATTTATCTAAAATCATCTTATTCTGTTTTCCAACATCTGGTTGCTTATGAGCTGGTTCTCTTTTTATTCCCCAGCAGATTTTTTTATTGCTTAATTGCGCAGAAGAATTTGTTAACAAAACATCTTTTTTCAAAGCAACATCATTATATTTAATAATTGAAAAAACAAAAATAAATGTACATAAAAATAAAATTAATCCCCTTGCTTTCTTTATTTTCATAAGAAGACCCCCTTACTTTTTTATTTATATTAAGAATTAACAAATTATATGTTAAAAATTTTATATACACTATTATTTTTGTAAATGATGTTTTCATTAACAAAGCAATGTGTTATTTTTATGTTAACTCATCAATTAAGGTTTACAAAACATCCGAACTTTCGCTGTTTTTCCGTTGACTTTTGATGGATTTTGAGGTATATTTTTACTAATTGAAACAAAGGCAGAAATTATTTTATGTTGACTATTTTTAATGTATATATTGCAGGGGTTGATAATATGTTAAATTTTGTAATGTGTGATGACAATGAAGGTATATTAAATAGATTAGAAAAAATGTTAGAATCGATTTTTATTAACAACAACTTATCAGGACAGGTTGCTTTTTCAACAACTAATCCAGATAAGTTGATTAATTATGTAGAAAGAAATTCTATTGACGTTGTAATATTGGATATAGATTTGAAATCTAAATTTTCTGGAATGGATTTAGCTAATATCATAAGGCAAAAAAATAAAAGATCTTATATTATATTCACTACAGCTCATTTAGAATATTCAATGGTTGCCTACAAATATAAAACTTTTGATTTTCTAGCAAAACCAATAACAACAGAAAGACTTGAAGAAACAGTTCTAAGATTATTTGATGATATTTCATACAATGAAAACTATTTCATCAAATTAAATAATAAAAATGGATATATCAATAGTAATGATATTTTCTATATTCAAAAGCAAGGAAAAAAAGCAATTTTCAAAACTACAAAAAACGACTTTGAATTAAATTCTTCTTTTTCAACTATTTTGAATCAATTACCTAATAACTTTATCAGATGTCACAAATCTTATATTGTAAATCTAAACAAAATCTCACATATACAATCAAATAATATTATTAATTTTGAAAACAACTCCGATATTCATTGCCACATTGGTCCAAAATACGAAAATCTATTTACAGGAGGTTAATCTATGGAAATATTACACAATTTGTGGAATGTTTTGTGTACAAATGATGAGAATTTAACGAAATACATAATATTATCATTAACTTTTTTAGAATCATACGTAATGATGAAATTCTTCACATCACTATTAAATATTGAATATACTAAGAAGCAAAGTACCATCTATATATTAGCTATGAGTTTATTTATAATATTATCAATATTATTTATACCAAAAGAATATTCTATTTTTATTCATTTAATACTAACATTTGTTATTATAAAATTAATATTTAAAGTAACATTTTTAAAAGCAATTTTAGCAGAAATAATACCGATGTTAGTCACGGTTCTTATAGAAAGTATTTATGCAAAACTGTGCTTTGTTTTATTTGGTAAAACCTATACTGAGATTCAATATATTTTAATTTATAGATTTCCTATAATGCTAATTATATATTTCACAGTATTTATCTTTTCGCTATTTATAAAACTGCTAAAAAATAATATACCTATATTGGAACATATTGATACTCATAGAAAAAAATTAATAATTATAAATTTATTTTTTATAATTACTCTTATTGCAATACAATTCTATCTTATAATTTTTTACAATAAAGTATTACCCTTACATATAACACTTATTAGTTTGTTAGCTTTACTATCATATTCTATTGTAAGTATTTATAGTATTATTAAATCAGCAAATCTTGAAATGACAAAAAGAGAGTTAGAGCAAGCCGAATTACATAATAAAAGTATGGAATTGTTATACAATAACGTAAGTGCTTTTAAACATGATTTTTCAAATATTATGACTGCCTTAGGTGGATTCATATATGCTAAAAATATGGACGGTTTAGAAAAATATTATAATAAAATTGTTGATGAATGTCATATAAATAATAACCTATCAACACTTAATCCAAAAGTAATAAATAATCCTGCTATTTATAATATTCTTGCAACTAAATACTATAAAGCAGATGAATTAGGTATAACAATCAATCTACAAGTTTTTATTAATCTTAATGACCTAAAATTAGATATTTATGATTTTTGTAGAATATTAGGAATTTTATTAGACAATGCAATTGAAGCCGCTTCAAAATGCGAAGAGAAAATTATTAATATTGAAATTCAAGATATAAAACCTCGAAAATTCCAAGTTTTAAACATTGAAAATACTTATTTAGATAAAAACATAGATATTAGCAAACTGGCAGAAAAAGGATACACATCTAAAACAGATGATAAAGAATCACATGGAATAGGTTTGTGGCAAGTATCTAAAATTGTAAAAAAACATAATAATTTAATTTTAGATACAAGTAAGGATGAACACTTTTTCAGACAAGAATTAATAATTTATTATTAAAAAAATCCAACTAAAATCAAGTTGGATTTTTTTATTTTAGTCTTCTTTTATCATACATTTAGGCATTGTTGGTTGATGGAATATTCCCCACCATAAACATGCACTATTAGTAGACTTAGCATATTTTTCAGCTATTTTAGATAAGAATTTTAACATAATAATTCCCTCCTCAAATAAAATATTTATAACTAAACATCATTACCGGTATATGATGTTTTAATTAACTGCACTTTTATTTTTATAATATTCTTCATGTCCATATTTATTTTTTGTTAGCTTATATGCAAACCTTGTAATTGTAACAGTTTGCATTAATACTCCCAAAAGTAAAATATTAGAAATTTCTCTGTTATTTATCAAACAGCCTATAACAACCATTATACTTGCTATAATATACGAAATGACTTTTCTTTTTCTTCTTTCTTTTTTTGAAATTACCGGAACATATTCTGTGTCTGCAGGGGCATATTTATAAATCATAATGACAGCAAAAATCCATACAAGAACTGCAAATATAATCTTACTTACCATTGAGAAGTTCAATATTTGACTTATATATGCATTACCTATATACATTAACGTCGTTCCGAATTATACATCCAATATGTGTTTTCAAATGAAATCCACCAGAATACATTCTATATGGTAAAATTAAAGCAAAACAAATTATTGTCCACTTAAAAACACCTAAAATCCATGCTATAACCACAAGAATAAAGAATTTTGGAACCTCCCCTATCATAATTTGTAAACCGTATTTTATTATGTCTGCTCTATCATCATCGACATCAGGCATTTCTTTACGAATTTTATTAGTTAGGTATTCACAAAATCTATCTATCACTCTTGCTCACCTCGTATTAATTTCTGAATTAATAATATACCTACAAAATTTCATTTTATTGTTGCAGGCACAAATAGCGATAAAAAGTGGAATGAAAAATAGATTTATTTTTTTCATTCCACTTTTTACTACTTTTATTACTACATTAATTAATACGATTTATTTATATTTATATAAAATTATTCACTCTTACAAATATTTCCTTTGATGTCCTCCAAAATCTTCCAAGTACCATTAATCTCTGGCAACACCTTAAACTCCATTCTCTCTTTTGTAACAGGATGTAAAAAACTTAAGCTATATGCCCATAATGCAATTTGCTTGCCATGACCTCTACCACCATATTTCTGATCACCATAAATACTATGATCTCTTGATGAAAATTGTACTCTAATTTGATGATGCCTTCCCGTATGAAGATGTACCTTTACAACAGACAAATTTATTTCATCATTATATTTCAAAACTTCGTATTCCAAATTTGCATATTTAGAATTCTTTGTTCCTTCAGGCACAACTCTGCTCATATTTTTCTTTTCGTTTTTTAGTAAGTAATCCTCAAATTCACCTTTTGATGGTTCGATTTTTCCATTAACTACAACAAGATATTTTTTTTCAAATTCTTTCACTCTAACTTGCTCACTTAATCTAGCTGCTGCCTTAGAAGTTTTAGCAAAAACCATAACCCCACCAACGGGTCTATCCAACCTATGTACCAAACCTAAATATACATTTCCAGGTTTATTATATTTTTCTTTCAGATAATCTTTTATAATTGAAAGCATATCAACATCACCTGTTTTGTCTGCCTGTGATGGAACATTAACCATTTTTTCTACTACAATCAGATGATTATCTTCAAATAATACATTTAATTTTTGCATTTTATTTTTCCTTTCTTATTAAACGAAACAAAAGACTGTTTCAAAACATTTTATTAACTCTCCCATTTTCCATAAATACCACAAGGTAAAATCAATTTAGAATTAGTCATTGGTAGACCTATTTCTCCATTGCTAAAAGAACCTTTATTTTTTATATTTAGTTTCAAGATATTTTCTAAAACTGTACTAGAAATTCCTGTAGTATATGAATTTATCAAGAAAAATAATGGATTATCTGATAACACTTTAGTACATAATTCAACTAAATCATATATATTTTCTTCAAATTTCCAAACCTCTCCATTCGCACCTCTTCCATAAGATGGAGGATCCATAATAATAGCGTCATATTTATTACCACGACGAATTTCTCTATTTACAAATTTAACAACATCATCAATTATGTATCTAACAGGTCTATCCTGTAATCCTGATGAAATAACATTTTCTTTTGCCCATGATACCATTCCCTTTGAGCTATCTACATGACATACTGAAGCTCCGGCAGAAAGACAAGCAACTGTTGCTCCACCCGTATATGCAAATAGATTTAACACTTTAATTTCTCTATTTGAACTCTTAATTTTATCAATCATCCAGTCCCAATTTACCGCTTGTTCTGGAAACAAACCAGTATGCTTAAATCCCATTGGTTTTATATTAAATGTTAAATTTTTATATTTAATTTCCCAAGCAGAAGGCATTTTCTTATTATATTCCCATGCACCACCACCTGTATTACTACGGTTATACCTTGCATTTATTTTATTCCATTTTTCTGGAAATGACTTGTCCTTCCAGATAATTTGAGGATCTGGACGCACCAATACTACATCTTTCCATCTTTCTAATTTTTCCCCATTTGCCATATCAATTATCTCATAATCTTTCCAATTATCCGCTACTTTCATTTTAACTTAATCATTCCTTTATACTAAATTTATTATTTCCACAAATTGTTTTATCATAAAAAAATCCAATATCAAAGCACCAACACTTACTATCATTGTAATAGTAAAGTATCCATCTTTTTCTGCCCAATTAATAAATTTTTTAATTGATTTTATTTTTCCCTTTGGACAAACATTTATATTTTCTTTTTTATAACGTACATTAAAAATCATATCATTTGTGTATTCCATAATTTATCCTCCCAAAAATATCACTATTATGATTATATGCGGATATTTATCAATTATGAATCATTTTCATTTTTCAGTTTCTACACAATATGATTTATTTTTCTAAGACATTTTAAATTATAGCATATTTTTACATTAATTACAATTTTAATGCAGTAAAAAAGTTAGAATATAAACCAATTCTAACTTTTTCATTAAAAATATTACTTACTTAATATGTGATTTTTTATTTCTATAGCCAAGCTTTCATTAATTCCCTTGATTTTTGCAATTTCTTCCACACTAGCTTTAGCAATATTATCTACACTACCAAATTGCTTAAGCAACATTGCTTTTTTCATTGTTCCAATCCCTTTTATATCATCTAATACCGACTTTGTAATAGCACCATCCCTTAGCTTTCTATGATATCCAATTGCTGTATCATGAACGGAATCTTGAAACAAAGTAATTGTATTTTTTAATTTGTCCGAAATTTCATACTCATGTTTTTGATCATTAATTAACGCTCTAGTTTGATGTTTATCATTCTTAACCATTCCATATATTAAAATATTATTTAAACCTAAATCTCTTACAGCCTTTTGTGCTGCATGAATTTGAGTAATACCTCCATCAACAAAAATCAAATCAGGAAGTTTTCCAAATCCACCATTTGGATTATCTATAGATTGCTTAAGCCTTCTTGTAATAACCTCGTTCATACATCTAGGATCATCTTGTCCAAAAACAGTTTTTATTTTAAAACGTCTAGCCAATTTTTTTCTAATAATTCCGTCTAGCATTACGCTCATTCCCGCTACCATAAACTCTCCAGAAATATTTGAAATATCAAACGTTTCAATTTTTCTTGGAACTTTATCTAGTCCTAAAACTTCTTTTATCTCATTTACAACACTATAACTATCAAGTTCCTTGTTATCTAAAGTAATTTTAGCATTATTTTCAGCCATTTCAACTAAACGAAGTTTTTCACCCTTTTGAGGTGTTTTTATTTCTACCTTTTTGTCAGCTTGCCCAGTAAGCAATAATTCAATCAAATCTTTATCTTCAATATCATATTTACACATAATTTTGCTAGGCAAAATCTCTCTTCCGATATAATACTGCTTTATAAAATCCAAAATAATATCTGCATTTGATTCATCTAACAATTCTTTATAAAAATAGTGTTCTCTACCTACCATCTTACTATTTCTAACAAAAAACACTTCTACACAAATTTCAAAATCATTTCTGGCAATTCCAATAACATCAATATCATTTTCATTAATATTTGAAACCTTTTGCTTTGCTGAAATTCTTTGAACAGCAAGTATTTTATCTCGTATATATGCAGCTTTTTCAAAATCCATTTTTTTAGAAGCTTCTTGCATTTCGCTTTCTAAATTCTTCACTAATTTATCAATCTTACCTTCTAAAATACTAATAATCTCATCAATTTGCTTTCTATAATCTTCTTTACTAATATACCCCATACATGGAGCAAAACACTTTTTAATTTGATAATTTAAACATGGCCTATCTTTATATTTAAAACTTCTACATTGTCTAATTTTAAATTTTTCTTTTATAAATTCTACCATTTCCTTTGCAGCTCCACTATTTGCATACGGTCCAAAATATTTAGCTCCATCATTTAAAATTCTTCTCGTAACATAAACATCCGGATAATCTGCTTGTACATTAACTTTGATATACGGATATGTTTTATCATCTTTCAAAAGCACATTAAATTTAGGCATATTCTTTTTAATAAGATTACACTCTAATATTAAAGCTTCTGCCTCATTATCCGTTACAATATATTCAAAATGGTCAATTAATGAAACCATATTTTCAATTCTTTTTGTTTTATTATTTTTTCTAAAATATTGCCTTACTCTATTTTTTAAAGAAATTGCTTTGCCGACATAGATTATCTTATCATCTTTGTCGTGCATGATGTAAACTCCTGGTTTAGCAGGCAATTTTTTTAACTCCGCTTCTATGTCGAACATTTTCTTTCTCCTTTCGTATATAATTTTTTGGACACTTACCAAAAACACCTTACAACTTGATGTATTTTCCATTTTCATTTAACTTAAATTATTTAATTGATATAACATTAACAAACCCATCATCATCATAATCTAATAAAACGTCATATTCTTTATACATATCTAATTCTTTTTCAATACCTAATATTTCCTCTGAATCTGTTGTTGAAATATCTTCATATTTAACGATAATCTTTTTGTCATCATGAGTTTTATTTGAATTAATCGCATTATCTAACATTGATTTAACAAATATAGCTTGTTTATTTCCTGAAGAATAATACATATTATATGCATAAACATCATGTTGACTGTATTTGGTTTTAGTATTACCTTTTATCCCAAATAATCTTACAGAAAATACTGAAATAATCAAAGCAAAAGCTATAACTAAACCAACAATAGCAGCAACTATAGCAACAGTATTTTTGCCTTCTGCAGAGTTACTATTTTGAAAATGTTCCTTTTGAGCCTTAATTCTTCCTTTCTCAAATTCATATCCTGAATTTTCCATATCATCATATTTTATATGTTGTGCTTCATCATCAATTTTATATGTTGCATCACAATATGGACAGCTTATGGTATCTGTTCCTTTCTCAACTTTCAACGCAGCTCCACAATTTTTACATTCTAATTCTACTAATTTCATCGGTTTCCTCCTAAAAAATAACTATAATTATTATACAAGAATTTTACAATTATTGCAACCAACACAAAAACACTTGCACATTTTTTATACTTAGTATAATATTATATTAATAATTATAAAAGTTACAAAATTTTACAAGAAAGGAGAAAAGTGTTTTAATTATAGCGCCAGGACAAAGTCAATCTTTGTTGACGAGGATAGGATTTATCGAAAGACTCGGCGGATGATCCTATGGCACACTTACTGTCAAAAATAGCATACAAAAACTAGCAGAAATGCTAAAACAAAAATGCTATTATGTAAGTTTATTTATGATACAACGTTTTATTAAGGCAAAAAATATTGCCATTTATTTGTGTTGCATTTAAATAATCATATTTAAACTGTACCTTTTATAATTAAGAAATTAATTTTAGGAGGATTTTTTTATGTGTGGAATTATAGGATACGTAGGAAACAAAAAAGCTAGCAATATTTTAATAGATGGGTTATTAGCCCTTGAATATAGAGGTTATGATTCAGCAGGAATTGCTACATTAGAAAACAATGAAATCAAAATAATGAAAGATAAAGGAAGAGTTAAAAACATTTTGGATTTAGATGGTTACGACAAATTAGAAGGAACTTATGGAATTGCTCATACTAGATGGGCCACTCATGGAAAACCATCAAAAGAAAACTCTCACCCACATTTTGATAATAGCAATACATTTGCTGTTGTTCATAATGGAATTATAGAAAATTACAATGAATTAAGAGCATTTTTAACAGAAAATGAATACACATTTTATTCACAAACAGATACAGAAGTTATACCAAATTTAATTCATTACTATTTTACAAAAATAGATAATAGTTCAAAAGAAAATACAGAAAAAATATTAGAAGCTATTGCTTCTACAATAAAAGATTTAAAAGGAAGTTATGCAATTGAAGTTATCTCACCTTTAATGCCTGATACAATTATTGTTGCAAGAAAAGATAGCCCTTTAGTTATTGGAACAAAATCAGATGAGAATTACATTGCTTCAGACATACCAGCTTTATTAACATATACAAAAGACTTTTATTTATTAGATGATAATGAATTAGCTATTATAACAAAGAACTCTATTTCATTCTATAACGCTGATCTAGAAAACTATAAAAAAGAAATTAAAAACATTGAATGGGATGCCTCAGCTGCCGAAAAAAATGGTTATGAAGACTACATGTTAAAAGAAATTTTTGAACAACCAAACTCAATTCGTGAAACAGTAGGTTCAAGATTAAAATTAAATGAACCTTGCAATTTTGATGATTTAGATATTTCTGCAGATTATTTAAAAAATGTAAACAAAATATTTATAGTAGCTTGTGGCACAGCAATGCATGCTGGATTAGTTGGAAAAGTTTTATTAGAAAAATTATGCAAAATACCAACAGAGGTTGACATTGCATCAGAATTCAGATATAGAGATCCTATTATAGATGATAAAACTCTTTGTATCTATGTAAGTCAATCAGGTGAAACAGCAGATACAATAGCCGCTTTAAAACTATCTAAAGCAAAAGGTGCTAAAACTCTTGCAATTTCTAATGTTATTGGGAGCTCAATTACAAGAGAAGCTGATTACACAATCTACACACATGCAGGTCCAGAAATTGCCGTTGCATCAACCAAAGCATATACTTCACAAGTTGTTTTATTTGCCATATTAGCAATACATTTTGCAGAATTATTAGGCTACGGAAACTCTGACATTGTAATAAATTCAGATGGAAATACAATAAAACTAGAAGATTTGAAAAAAGATATCATAAACCTACCTAAAAAATTGGCAATTGTCTTAGAAAACACCGATATAATTAAAAAATTTGCTGATGAAGCATACGACGAAAAAGACATGTTCTTCTTAGGAAGAGGAATCGACGAAACAGTTGCAAAAGAAGGTTCTTTAAAACTAAAAGAAATTTCATACATTCATTCAGAAGCGTATGCAGCTGGCGAATTAAAACATGGTCCTATTGCTTTAATTGACAATGGTATACATGTTATAAGCATTTTAACAGATGAAGCGCTTGCTAAAAAATCAATAAGCAACATTCAAGAAGTAATCACAAGAGGAGCTAAAACAATGGTTGTTACAAACCAAAATTTAGAAGGTCATACCTTTGATTATGTAGTAGAAATACCTAAAATTTGCCCGCTTATCTCACCTATTTTATCTGTTGTACCTTTGCAATTATTGTCATATTACATTTCTAAAAATAAAGGATTGGATGTTGATAAGCCAAGAAATTTAGCTAAATCAGTTACAGTTGAATAAAAAAGAGACGTCAAAACTGACGTCTTTTTTCTTTTTTAAAAACTTGTTTTCAACATGCAGCATATTTTAAATAACATTGTCTAATTAGGCATTTTAGTTTTTCATCCAATTAGCAACTTAACCAAAACTAAGACCACAACTCCAGGAACGCCTAGTAACCCAGTAAAAATCGCCGTTCCCCAATTCAAGCCAATATGAAAATTAAAAGAACTCCCTATAATATTAACTATGTAAATTAAAACTCCACCCAGAATAGAATTAAACAATAACTTAAATATATGTTTTAATGGTAGATAAAAAATTTTACCTATTATAAACAAGACAATTAAACAGGCTAAATAAATAATTATAGTATTCAAATCCATTTAAATTTCCTCCATAAAATTATTAAATTTTAAACAGCTTTTCCAATTTAATAACAAACTAAATTGCCCTATTGTTTTTTAGCAAAAATGAATCTACCAAATCAATCTCAAGCCCACTTTTTTTAGCTTTATTTAAAAGATAATCCAACTTTGCTTGATTTGCTTTTATTTCATATAAAAAATAATCAATTAAATCATCTTCCGCAAATTCATAATTATTTCTTGCATTATTCAAATCATTCTTAGTCTTTAGAATACTCATTATAAATTCAGACTTTTTCTCATCCTCTGTTTTTTCTTTAATTGCTTTACCTTCTCTAACATATTCATACCCCATGCCTAAACTCCTTAAAAATTACTCTATTAATATCTTATGCATTAATTTACAAATTTATTCATATAAAGAAAAGACTCGTTCTAGTATAATAGACTAAAACGAGCCTTTTTCATTTATAAATAAAATTAAATTTCTTCAATTTTCATTAAGTTAGTCATGTGTTCTCCGCATTTTGGGAAACCACCAGTAATAATAATTTTATCACCTTTTTGTAAATTTAAAGCTTTGATTGCTCTTTCTTTTACATCTGCAACCATTTCATCAGTACCTTTATATTCAGGAACAATGATTGGATATACACCATAGCATGCAGCTAATTTATGAGCAACATCTTCACTTGCTGTAGCAGCTAAAATTGGACATTCTGGTTTTAAATTACTAATTACTCTTGCTGTAGCACCTGTTTCTGTTGAAGTAACAATAGCTTTAACATCTAATACTCTTGATGCACTAAATACACCATTTGCAATTGTTTCTGTAATTGTAACTTCTCTATCAGAATCAAATGGACAATCATAATCATAGTAACTTTCTGTTTCTTTACAAATATTAGCCATGTAAGTAACAACTTCAACTGGGAATTTACCAACTGTTGTTTCTCCAGATAACATAACTGCATCTGTACCGTCTAATACAGCATTTGCAACGTCTGAAACTTCAGCTCTTGTTGGTCTTGCACTCTTCTTCATTGATTCTAACATTTCTGTAGCAACAACAACGAATTTACCTTGTTCTCTACATTTTTGAATCATTAATTTTTGATATTTTGGTAATTGTTGCATTGGAACTTCAACACCTAAATCACCACGAGCAACCATAATACCATCTGATACTGCGATGATTTCATCTAAGTTTTCAATTCCTCTTGCACTTTCAATTTTAGAAATGATTTTCATATCTTCTCTATTGCATTGTTTTAAGATTTCTCTAGCATCTAAAACATCTTGTGCACAAGATACGAAAGACGCAGCTAAATAATCCCCTTCATGTTCACATGCATAGATAATATCTTCTCTATCTATATCATTAATAAATGGGATATTTAAGTTAACACCAGGAACATTTAAGCTCTTTTTGTTTCCTAAAACTCCACCATTTATAACTTTACATGTAACACCATCTTCTTCAACTGAAACAACTTCAATTTTCATTAATCCATTTTCTAATAAAATTGTTGAACCTACTTCTAATTTATCAATAGCTTGTGGATAGTTAACTGAAAATCTTTCTTCATTTCCTAAAACATTTTCTTTAACTACTCTGATTGTTTTTCCTTCAACTAAGTTGATTTCATCATTTTCTAACATACCATTTCTAAATTCTGGTCCTTTTGTAT
>OCVV011336456.1_pt1 | contig 19564 bp, 19 predicted proteins | sample 1539721 | NCBI WGS metagenome assembly OCVV01 (sample SAMN02144230, study PRJEB22623) | gut metagenome | biome: sheep rumen | host: Ovis aries | place: New Zealand
GAAAGACATTAACTTCAATGTCGAGCAAGGTGATGTCGTAGGTATCATTGGTAAGAATGGTGCAGGTAAAAGCACCCTGCTGAAGCTCCTTTCTCGTGTCACCACACCCACCGTTGGCGAAATCCGTGCGAGAGGACGTATAGCCTCCTTGCTGGAGGTGGGAACAGGTTTCCACCCCGAGATGACAGGTCGTGAGAATATCTTCATGAATGGTGCCATTATGGGCATGACCAAACAAGAGATAGGACGCAAGCTTGATGAGATTATCGACTTTTCTGGCTGTGAACGCTATATTGACACCCCTGTCAAGCGTTATTCCTCTGGTATGACCGTCCGTTTAGGTTTCGCCATCGCTGCTCACCTGGAACCAGAAATCCTCGTTGTTGACGAAGTATTAGCTGTCGGTGATGCAGAGTTCCAGAAGAAAGCCATTGGCAAGATGCAGGATGTGTCGAAAGGTGAGGGTAGAACGGTGTTGTTTGTGAGTCATAATATGGCAGCAGTTCGTTCGTTATGTAAAAGTGGAATTGTGTTGTCCAACGGAATGGTTGATTTTACGGGAACAGCAGTAGATAGTATTAATCATTATCTTAGCAAAACTACGAAATTAGATATAGGTGCTCTGTGGAAGAGAGAAGTTATTAGTGAGAGTTCTCCATTCCAGCTTTTGACTGCAGGGGTTTATGACGAGACTGGTGAAATAAAATCGTCTTTTGAGTGTGATGAATCTATTACTCTTGATTTTTACGTGTTGGTAAAAGAGCTGGTGCCTAATATATATGGTTGGTTTGGATTGTTAAATTCTAAGACTGGTGAATATGTTTGGGTCTCTGATTCTAATGATATTATAATGAATAAGTTACAGAAGCTTCCTGTTGGAGAACACACTATTAGATTGACAATTCCTAAGCGAACAATAGCACCAGGAGATTATTTGGTTACTATCAATTTCCAAAGTGATCAAAATATCTCAGGTTTTATGATGGATAGGAATGAAGAAATTCTAAAATTTGAAGTTCATGATTACCAAACAGAAAGAGGCGATAAAAGAACGGGCTATTTTAGTACATTGTTAGATTGGCAGTTCTTAAATAAGTAATTATGTTTAATCTAGATATATTCATTGCTGAAAATATAACAAAACGTCCGATTAGTATGTTTGCACAAGATATTGAGGCAAACAAAGAAAAACTGACGGAAGAGATAAAAGGTAAGAAGGTCTGTGTGATTGGTGGAGCAGGTTCCATTGGTTCCAGTTTCATCAAGGCTGTTCTGCGCTTTGAGCCAGCAAGTGTTGTTGTTGTTGACCTCAACGAGAACGGGCTGGCTGAATTGGTGCGTGATGTGCGTTCTACTAACGGGTTGTACGTGCCGGATGAGTTCCGTTGCTACACGCTGAACTTTGCTGACCCTATCTTCGAGCGCATATTCCGTGAGGAAAAAGGCTTTGATATTGTGGCTAACTTCTCAGCCCACAAGCATGTGCGTTCTGAGAAAGACCGCTATAGTGTACAGGCACTCATTGAGAATAACGACATCAAAGCCAAGAAGCTGATGGACTTGCTGACAATATATCCTCCAAAGCATTTCTTCTGCGTAAGTACAGATAAGGCTGCTAATCCCGTGAATATCATGGGTGCTAGCAAGCGCATCATGGAAGATTTGGTGATGGCATACAACAAATATTTCAAGGTGACTACAGCTCGTTTTGCTAATGTGGCATTCTCAAATGGCTCCTTGCCTGATGGCTGGATTCACCGTTTGCAGAAGAAGCAACCGCTGGCTGCGCCTTCAGACGTGAAGCGTTACTTTGTTAGTCCAGAGGAGTCAGGTCAGATTTGTATGTTGGCTTGCATCCTCGGTAATGGTGGGGAAGTATTCTTCCCGAAGTTGGGTGAAGACCAAATGCTGACTTTTAGTAGCATTTGCGATAAGTTCGTTACGGCTAATGGACTTGTAAAAGACCCATGCACTTCTGATGAAGAAGCAAAAAAGAAAGCCGCAGAGCTTTCATATCCTTCAGACAACAGCCTTCAGACATCAGCCTTGAAGTACCCAACTGTGTACTTCTACTCTGATACCACAGGAGAAAAGGCATACGAAGAGTTCTATGTGCCAGGTGAAAAGATTGATATGCATCGTTTCCAAGCCCTTGGAGTAGTAGAACAGACTACCCGCCACGAAATGGATGAGGTGAATGACTTCTTTGATAAGCTGGAAGGCATCTTCGCTAAAGAGAACTTCACCAAAGCTCAGGTCGTTGATGCAATCAAGGAGTTCATACCAAACTTTGAACATGAAGAAAAAGGCAAGAATTTGGATCAAAAGATGTAATCATGGCTGATTATAAAAAAACAATAGACTTCATCAAGTCCATATATGGCAATCAAGAGTTTACCCCTCTGGCTGTCCCCGTTTTTATTGGTAACGAGAAGAAATATCTCAACGAGTGTATTGATACCACATTTGTCTCTTCAGTTGGTAAGTTCGTTGACCGCTTTGAGAATGATATGGCTGCCTACACGGGTGCTAAACGTGCTGTGGTTTGTGTTAGTGGAACCAATGCCCTTCATATGGCTTTGTTGCTTGTTGGTGTAAAACGAGATGACGAAGTGTTAACACAGGCATTGACATTCATAGCCACAGAGAATGCATTGAGCTATATTGGTGCTCATCCTGTATTTCTGGATGTTGAGCGTTCAACAATGGGACTTTCGCCTGATGCCATGAAGGAGTGGCTCCATAAGAATGCTGAAGTTCGTAAGAACACCCGCATAGGCGAACTTGATAAGAGTTACGATTTTGCCTACGAAGAGGATGAACTTGCCTGCTACAATAAGAATACAGGCCGCAGAATCAAGGCTTGTGTTCCTATGCACACTTTTGGTCATCCGGTGCGTATTGAGGAGATTGCTGCTATCTGCAAGGAATGGCACATCGAATTAGTAGAGGATGCTGCAGAGAGTATTGGATCAAAATATAAAGGAATCCATACTGGTCTCTTTGGCAAGATAGGTGCATTATCATTCAATGGCAACAAGACCATTACCACCGGTGGTGGCGGTATGTTGCTCTTTAATGATGAAGAACTGGGTGCTTACGCCAAGCATATTACTACCCAAGCTAAGATACCTCACCGTTGGGAGTTCCGTCACGACCATATTGGTTTTAATTACCGTATGCCCAACATCAATGCAGCTCTTGGTTGTGCTCAGTTGGAGCATTTAGATGAGTATGTGGCTAGCAAGCGTAAGGTGGCCGCAGAATATGAGGCGTTCTTCAAGAATGTACCAGATATTGAGTTCTTTGTTGACTCTCCTGATACATTCTCAAACTATTGGTTGAATGTGGTCATTCTGCCTAACAAGGAAGAACAGATAAACTTCCTGACTCAGACCAACGACAATGGCGTAATGACACGTCCTATTTGGGAGCTGATGAACCGCTTGCCAATGTTTGAGAAATGTGAGAATGATGGATTGAAGAATACTATCTGGTTTGCAGATAGAGTGGTCAACATTCCGAGTTCCGTACGTCCTTCAGATTTGAATCTCTAATTATGCAAAAGCCTTTAATTCTTGTTGGTGGTGGAGGACACTGTAAGTCCGTACTGGAAGCAGCCGAGAGTGCTGGTTATAACATTCTTGGTGTGCTGGATATGCCTGAAGAGGTAGGAAAGGAAATCCTCTCTACCAAGGTGATAGGTACGGATGATGACATCCCTGCGTATGTTGATAAAGCAGAGTTTGTCATTACTGTGGGCTTCATCAAGAATCCTGCCATCCGTATCAAGTTATACAACAAGATTAAAGAGGCAGGTGGCAAACTGGCAACTGTGATAGCATCTACTGCATACGTTTCCAAGTATGCTGAGATAGGAGAGGGGACAGTTGTGCTCCATCAAGCATTTGTAAATGCTGGAGCAAAGGTAGGGAAGAACGTCATTCTGAACACAGCAACCAACATTGAACATGATGCTGTGATAGGCGACCAATGCCATATTTCTACAGGAACAATGATTAATGGAGAATGCAAGGTAGGCGAACGTTGTTTTATAGGTAGCCAATCTGTTCTTGCCAACTGTATTTCTGTGGGTGATGACATCATTGTTGGTGCTGGTTCTTTTGTACGCAAAAGCATTACGGAAAAAGGCATCTATTCCGGCAATCCTGCCATAATGAAAGTTAAAGCGAAATGAGCAGACATACAATTATCATAGCAGAAGCTGGTGTGAACCATAATGGTTCTATTGAATTGGCCAAGCAACTGGTTGATAAAGCAGTTGAGGCGGGTGTGGATTATATCAAGTTCCAGACCTTCAAGGCCTCAAAACTTGTTACCAAGGCTGCAAAGCAGGCTGAATATCAGCAGAAGAACATTGGTAAAGAAGGTGATAGCCAGTATCAGATGCTTAAGAAACTGGAACTATCACCAGAGGATCACGAAGTGTTGATTGCCTACTGTAAAGAGAAAGGTATCAAGTTCTTCTCTACGGCTTTTGACTTTGACAGCATAGAGTATTTGCACTCACTAAACTTAGGATTGTGGAAGATTTCTTCTGGCGAAATAACTAATTACCCCTATATTAAAAAAATTGCACAGTATCGTGAGCCAGTGATTCTTTCTACAGGTATGTGTGAGATGGATGATATCAGTGCTGCTATGAATGTGCTGCTAGTCAATGGCGTTTCGAGAGACCAGATAACCATTCTCCATTGTAATACCGAATATCCTACACCTTATGAGGATGTTAACCTTCTGGCTATGCAGGGAATTGGTAAAGAGTTCCAAGTAAATGTGGGTTATTCAGACCATACGCGAGGCATTGAAGTGCCTATTGCAGCCGTTGCATTAGGTGCATCTGTCATCGAGAAACACTTTACTCTTGACCGCAATATGGAAGGACCTGACCACAAAGCCAGCCTGGAGCCTGATGAACTGAAAGCAATGGTTAGTGCTATTCGCAATATTGAAAAGGCTGTGGGTGGTGATGGTTCCAAGCATATAAGTGATAGTGAGCGTAAGAATATAGCTATTGCCCGCAAGAGTATTATTGCCGCCAAAGACATTAAGAAAGGTGAACTGCTTACAGAAGAGAACCTGACTGTAAAACGTCCTGGTACTGGTATTTCTCCGATGCGTTGGGAAGAGGTGATAGGAACAAAAGCTGTTCGTGATTTCAACGAAGAAGAGTTGATAGAGTTATGAGAAAGATTTGTGTAGTCACCGGTAGTCGTGCTGAATATGGCATCCTAAGAGGCTTGATGAAAGCTATCAAGGATGATCCGGAATTGCAGTTGCAAATTATTGCGACCAATCAGCATCTATCCAAGTTGCAAGGTGAAACCTATAAGGAAATAGAACGTGACGGCTTCACCATAGACTACAAGGTATATATGGCTGATGATGAGGCTCCGGATAATGCCAACACCACAGCCAAAGCGATTAGTAGGGGAGTAAGTGGTTTTGCAGATGCTTTTGATGCACTAAAGCCAGACCTTTTATTGATTCTTGGTGACCGTTATGAAATGCTTGCTGTAGCATCTACGGCATTAATCTATAAGATACCTATAGCGCACCTTCATGGCGGGGAAATTACAGAAGGTGCATTTGATGATGCTATCCGTCACGCCATTACCAAGATGAGCCACTTGCATTTCACCTCTACTGAGGCTTACCGTAAAAGAGTGATTCAGCTGGGAGAGCAACCAGAGCGTGTGTTCAATGTGGGTGCTCTTGGTGTGGAGAATGTGATGAAGAATGACTTTATGGGTAAGGAAGAGATAGAACAGAGCTTAAACTTCCAGTTGACTGACAAATGCTTCCTCTGCACCTACCATCCTGTAACGCTCAGTAATATGTCTTCTGAGGCACAGGTGCAGAACCTGTTGGAGGCTTTGAATGAATACAGCGACTATCATATCATTTTCACCTATTCCAATTCTGACACCAACTCACAGATTATTATAAAGCGTATTCAGGAGTATGTGGATAGGAATCAGGGAAGATGTATGTTCATTCCTTCACTTGGTCAGAGGCGCTATTTCTCTGCCTTAAAGTATATGACAGCAGTGATAGGTAATTCTTCCAGTGGTATTATAGAGGTGCCCAGTTTTGGTATTCCTACACTGGATATAGGTGACCGCCAGAAAGGGCGTATTGCAGCTGATAGCGTGATACATTGTGGTTATTTCACAGAAGAAATTAAGGAAGGATTGAAAAAGGTTGTGACTTACGGAAAGAAGGCAATTAACAATCCTTACTACAAGGTAGGAACGTGTGATGCCATTTTGAATGGCATCAAGACCTATCCTTTGGAGAATTTAATACAGAAACATTTCTACGATATAAATCAATGAAGATACTTGTAATAATACCCGCCAGAGGAGGTAGTAAGGGTATTCCTCATAAGAATATCAAAAATCTTAATGGTAAGCCACTTATTCATTATACAATTGACGAGGCTCGCGAGATTGTGAGCGATGAAGATATCTGTGTTAGCACAGATGATCCTGAAATCATAAAGTGTGTTGAGGATTATGGCCTGAACGTTCCGTTTGTGCGTCCAGAAGAGTTGGCAACAGATACAGCCGGTACATATGAGGTTTTGTTGCATGCATTAAGTTTTTATGAGAAGCAAGGCCACCATTATGATGTCGTATTGTTATTGCAGAACACATCTCCTTTCCGTAAGGCAGAGCAGATTAAGGAAGCATTGAAACTTTACACGCCTGATGTGGATATGGTTGTTTCCGTAAAGGAATGTGCAGCTAATCCTTATTATTGCGTGTTTGAGGAAGATAATAAGGGTTTTCTACACGTGTGCAAGGGAGATGGTAACATTTTCCGTCGCCAAGATGCGCCCAAAGTATATGAATACAATGGAGCTATATATATAATGAATGCTGAAAAGCTAAAAACGACCCACATGCATAAGATGCAGAAACGTGTCAAGTACGTAATGGATGATTTGTCATCTTTTGATCTTGACACTATGTGGGATTGGCAAATGGCAGAAATGATTATTAAACAGAAAAAATAATGGAAATAAAGCATTTCATTTCTAAAGATAAAACATTGCTGGAAGCATTATCGGTAATAAATGAGTTACCTCCAGAGCCATTAGTCCTCTTTGTTATTGATGAAGAGAATCGTATGCTAGGGACCCTTACAGATGGAGATTCACGTAGGGCTTTGATAGCAGGGGCATCTGTGAATGATAAAGTAGAAAAGATTATGCATCGAAACTTCAACTATATGATGGATGAGGAAATTAATAATGTTGATGAGATAAAACGTCAGCGGGAGCTGAAGATGCGTTTAGTGCCTATTTTAGATAATGAACATCATATAGTTGAAATATTAAATCTTGAAAAATATAAAACGAGACTACCAATAGATGCTATTCTGATGGCTGGGGGTAAGGGGGAAAGACTTAGACCTCTTACAGAAAAGACCCCCAAACCATTATTGCCAATTGGTGAAAAAGCGATTATTGATCATAATGTCGACAGATTGATTGATTATGGTGTTCAGCATATCACAGTTACTGTTAATTATTTGAAGGAACAGATAATAGCACATTTTTATGAGCCTCGTAATAATATTAAAGTGAATACTATTTCTGAACCTAGATTCTTAGGTACGATTGGTTCTGTGAAGTTTGTGGACACCTATTATAATGATACAGTGTTATTGATGAATAGTGACCTTTTTACAAATATTGATTATGAAGACTTTTATTTGCATTTCCAACAACACGATGCAGAAATGTCCGTGGCTGCTATTCCTTATAATGTGTCGATTCCTTATGGCGTGTTAGATTTAAATGGTAGGAATGTTCAAGGACTCTTAGAGAAACCTAAGTACACTTATTATGCTAATGCAGGTATTTATCTGATCAAACGTAGTGCTTTAAACGAGATTCCAGACAATACTTTCTTCAATGCAACAGATCTTGTTAAGTTGCTAATTTCTGAAGGTAAAAAGGTGATAAGATATCCTCTGAATGGTACGTGGATAGACATAGGTACCCCACAAGAATATCAGAAAGCGCAGGATTTGGTAAAACATCTTTAAGAAATTGACTGTGGTGAAGATAAAAGAAATATTGTGTTTGTTTGTTCCGCCTGTTTTTATTATATTAAAAAATAAATTTAAAAATAGGAACAAGCAATTAGAGACTAAGGAGTTAGTTTCAACAATTGGTGATATCACTCCTACTTGTGATAAATTAGTTGTCATAGGTAATGGACCATCTTTGAATGATAGTATTAAGGAACAAAAGAATGCTATTATTGCAAATGATTGTGTTGTGGTAAATCAGTTCTGTAAAACAGATTATTATATAGAGCTTAAACCAAAGTTCTATCTTCTTGCTGACCCGGCATATTTTGGTACAATTGATAATTATACAAATAGGCTTAAAAACATTGTGCATGGTTTAATAGAATCAATAGTAAATAAAACAACATGGGATATCAATTTAATAGTGCCCTCGTTCGCTAGAGACAGTGAATTTATAAATGCTGTGAAGAAAAATCATTATATTCATGTGTATTTTTATAATACTACAAATGATGTTGTGCCAAATTCTTCACAGATGAAATATGAAGCATGGGATCATAATCAGATTGCTCCACCTGCTCAGACATGTTTGAATACATGTGTTTGGCTTGGCGTTTTTTTAAGATATAAACAAATATATCTTATTGGGGCAGATACGACATGGATAGAAAATTTGCATGTGGATCAAGAAACAAATGAGGTTTATACTATAGATTCTCATTTTTATGGTACGAAAAGGGTAACATTATATTCTGATGAAGAAGGGAAAAACCCTCAGAAGTTACATGATGAGCTAAATTGTATCTCAAGGGCTTTATCACAATATTGGGAATTGAAATATTATTCCGATTATGCAGGTGTAAAGGTATTTAATGCAAGTAAGTATTCTTTAATTGATGCATTTGAACGAAAAAAAGAGATAGATTAAGTTACAATGATTAATTTCTGCACATTATACGATTCAAATTATTCTGCAAAGGGACTAGCCATGTATTACTCTCTTGTAGAGCATTGTCCTTCGTTCCATCTGTATATATTCGCCTTTGATGATAAATTAGTCAAGGCGTTAGAGAAGATGAAATTGGAACATGTAACAGTTGTTCCTCTAAAGGATTTTGAGGACGACGAGTTATTGGCAGTTAAACCGACTCGTACCCCAGGAGAGTATTGTTGGACATGTTCCGGTTCTACTATTTTATATTGTCTACAGCATTTTAATATAGACTCATGTACTTACCTTGATGCAGATTTATTCTTTTTTGCAGATCCTTCAGTCTTAATTGATGAAATGGGGGATAATGATGTGTTAATAACAGAGCATCGATATACTCCAGATTATGACCAAAGTAAAACCTCTGGAAAGTATTGTGTTCAGTTTATGACATTTAAAAATAATGCTAATGGTCTGAAAATACTCAAGTGGTGGAGGAATGCTTGTTTAGAGTGGTGTTACAATAGATGTGAGGATGGCAAATTCGGCGATCAGAAATATTTGGATGATTGGACAACTCGTTTCCAAGGGGTTCATGAGTTACAACACTTAGGTGGTGGTGTTGCACCCTGGAACATGCAACAATATGAGTTTAAGTATGAAGATGGGCAAATAATGGGAGTTGAATTAATGACAGGTATTAAATTCCCAATTGTTTTTTTTCATTTCCATAGTTTACAATGTTATAAAAAAGGTCTTTTAAGAGAATTCCTTTTAGTTGATTTGGGTTATAATCTTCCTATTTCTGCAAAAAGATTATTATACGAAAGATATATTCCCATGCTTCGACATTGCTATAAGAAAATGAAAAGAGTTAATAAGGACATCAATGGATTGGCGATAAAACATTTGCCAAAGAGTTTGGATGCTAATTGGTATATAATTTGTAAGCGGGTTATAAGAACTTCTTTATCTTTAGAAAAATACTTTTCACATTGGATAGGATATTAAGATAACATGATGATTCAGATTTCAGATTGCAAATTATTGAATCTCCCCAAAATAGGAGATGAGAGGGGTAATTTGTCAATCATAGAGCAATTGAAGCAGATTCCTTTCGAAATAAAACGGGTGCATTGGATATATGATGTGCCTGGTGGATTGGATAGGGGAGGTCATGCCTATAAACAGACTGAGGAGTTTATAGTGGCTCTTTCTGGTAGTTTCGACGTGGAGATAGACGATGGAACAAACAAACGGGTTTTCCCGCTGAACCGTTCCTATTACGGTCTATATGTACCCAATGGCATGTGGCGCACAATGACGAATTTCTCCACCAACTCATTGGCATTGGTTCTCTCTTCAACGGATTATGATGAGCAGGATTATGTGTCAGATTATGAAGAATATAAGTTATGGAGAAAGGACGCTACAAGAATTCCCACTGTTTACGACACCAAGACTTCCATTAAAGTGAATGCACCAAGTAATTACCTTGTTGATTCGGGAGGAAGAAGTGTATTTGACTGCTCGCTGTGCGAATTGAATAAGATGCATGATAAGGAGGGCAATTTGACATATATGTATGAGAATGTACATGTACCTTTTCCCATTAATCGAGTGTTTTATTCATACGATATTCCTGGCGGTGAAGATCGTGGAGCTCATGCCCATAAGAAATGCCATCAGTTCTTGATAGCAGCCAGTGGTAGCTTTGAGGTGGCATTGGATGATGGTACTAATAAACGTACAGTATTGTTGAATCGACCTTTCTGGGGACTGCATGTCCCTCCAGGTATTTGGGCTTCGGAACAAGGTTTCTCATCAGGAAGTATCTGTTTGGTATTAGCTTCTGAGGGTTATTCTGAGGATGACTATATACGAAACTATGATGATTATTTAGATTTTATAAATCAAGATAAATGATAAAACTTTTAGACCTGCAATCCATCACCATGATGCACGGTGATGAAATCAAGGCTGCAGTCAACCGCGTCATAGAGTCTGGTTGGTTCTTGCAGGGAAGGGAAAACCAGCAATTTGAGGAAGATTATGCTAGATATATTGGTACAGACCATTGTGTAGCTGTAGCCAATGGCTTGGATGCCTTGAAACTGATTCTCCGTGGCTACAAGGAAATGGGGGTGATGCAGGATGGCGATGAGATAATTGTTCCTGCAAATACGTATATCGCTACCATTCTGGCCATCACAGATAACCATCTTGTCCCCGTCTTGGTTGAACCCACCTTTGAAAATCTTGAGATAGATATTGACCAGATAGAACAGCATATTACTCCCAAGACCAAAGGCGTGATTACGGTTCATCTTTATGGACGTATTGCCTATAACGATCAGCTGAGAGAAATCTGCCAAAAGCATCATCTGAAGTTGATGGAGGATTGTGCACAAAGTCATGGATGCGGGTTCATGGTTCATGGTTCAAGGTTCACGAGAACGGGTGCGTTGGGAGATGCTGCTGCTCATTCATTTTACCCAGGCAAGAATCTGGGGGCGTTGGGTGATGCTGGCGCAGTGACCACCAATGATGAGGATTTGGCTTCTGTCATCCGTGCACTGGCCAATTATGGCAGTCAGAAGAAATATGTTTTCAAATATGTGGGCATGAACAGTCGTATGGCAGAGACAGATGCTGCCGTACTGGATGTCAAACTTAAATATCTGGATGAAGACAACAGGAAGCGCCAGCAGTTGGCAGCCTTCTACTATGAGCATATCAAGAATCCACTAATCACGTTCCCCAAGCGTATCCCAGATGTCAACAACGTGTATCATCAGTTCCCCATTTTCTGCGAAAAGCGTGACGAGTTGCAACAATATCTTGGAGATAATGATGTTCAGACACTGATTCATTACCCAATACCACCCCATAAGCAGGAGTGTTACAAGGCATGGAACCATCGTAGCTATCCTATTACAGAGCGGATACATGCCCAGGAACTATCCATACCGATGAATCAGGTTATCACAAGTATAGAGGCTGAAAATGTTGTCCAGGCTTTAAATTCATTTCACTATTTATGAAACTCTCAATAATAACCATCAACTACAATAACAAGGCAGGACTTCAGAAGACCATTGACTCTGTGATATGCCAGACGTGGAAGGACTACGAATGGATTATCATAGACGGAGGAAGTACTGACGGCAGTAAGGAGTTGATAGAACAATATCAACAGCATTTCGCCTATTGGTGCTCGGAACCAGACAAGGGTGTGTATAATGCGATGAATAAAGGAGTGGAGCATGCTCATGGAATGTATGTGAGTTTTATGAATTCTGGAGACGTCTTTCATGATGGTGATGTGTTAGCTAATGTCTTTTCGAAGGCTTTGCATGGAGATATCCTAATAGGGCAAGTAAGGTGTATGGGAACAGACTTAATTGTTAACCAGTTTACGATGAATACATGTGATATAGGATGGCAGCGTATAAATGAAGGATTTTGTCATCAAGGTACATTCTCAAAATTAGCATTGTTAAAAGCCTATCCTTTTGATGAAAACTTAAAAATTGCCTCTGATTGGAAATTTTGGTGTCAAACAATTATATTTGAAAATAAATCAATTCAGAATTTAGGAATTATTGTTGCTGATTATGACATGAATGGCATGAGTTCTGACGAAGAAAATGATGAACTACACAGAAAGGAGCGAGAGCTGATAATAAAATCATTGTTTCCCCCTATTATATTAAAAGAATTATCGGATTATGAGACTCTTCGTAATTCATCATTTGTATATGATATGAGATATTTAGAGAAACACTCTCATTGTATCTATGTCATTTTAAGAAAAATGATTTCATTTGTATATCGTATTTTGTATAAGTTACTAGCATGATGAATTTAAAAAAGTGGCTACATAAAATGTGCCAGTCGGTATGGACCATCGGCTTTATGGAAACAACCATGGATGATGTTATGGGGGGAAAGTCTTATTGCATAAGGTGGGTTGATCTTCCTAAAGATTGTTGGTATGCTGATCCCTTTATCTTAAACGTAACGGAGAAATATATAGAACTTCTTGTAGAGAAATGGAGTTATGAACTAGAGCATGGGGTAATAGCCAAAATAACAATTGATAGAAAAAACAATAAAATTGTTAACAGCAAGACTGTTCTGCAATTAGAAACTCACTTGAGTTTTCCTGCTATCTATAGAAAAGATGGGAAAGTATACATATGTCCGGAAAATAGTGAGTCGGGGTGCCATAATATTTATGAATACAAAGAAAAGAATAGTACAGTTGAACAAATAAAATGTATTTGTAACTCGCCATTAACGGATGCTATTGTCACAGATCTTTTAGGTGAGAAATTGCTTTTCTCAACGCAAAGTGGAAATCCTAATGGAAAAACATTGGACGTCTTTAGGTGGAATGAAACAAATGACATGTTTGAAAAGTCCTCTGTTGTCTCTTTTAATGAGAATATAGCAAGAATGGCTGGACATTTTTATGAACATAAAGGGAGTATTTATAGACCTGCACAAGTGTGTAATAGTGCTTATGGTCAAGCCGTTTCTTTACAAAAAGTAGAGATAAAGAACGGGACAATAGAAATGACAGAAATAAGAAGGCTTTACTCAACTCATAAGCGTTTGTTAAATGGCATGCATACTTTTAATTATTTTCAAGGAGTTATTGTCGTAGATGCTTGGGGGTGGAATGCGCCATTTTTAAGAAGATTCTTTGTTGATGATTGGGGAAATATAAAGAGCTGGTTGAAGTGGTTCTTAACAGTTGGTTAAAGTTGGCTATGGAAAAAGAAAGAATAATAGTCTCATTGACAACATACGATAAAAGAATTGGCAACATACCTTTTGTCCTAAACACCATTCTTGCTCAAACATTGTCTCCAGATATAATTGTTCTTAATTTGGCATATGATGAAATTATTCCTGATGATGTGAGGGAATATTTAGACACTCATTCAATAGAAGTAAATAGGGTTCCAGATACAAAAGTTTATAAAAAACTAATACATACTTTAAAAAAATATCCTAGAGACTGCGTTATTTCAATTGATGATGATTTTTTATATCCAGAAGGAATGATAGAAGACTTTGTCCATATTCACAGCCTCTATCCCAATAATCCTATTAGTGGCAATAGTGTTGTTCAATATGGATTACAGTGTCACTGTGGCTGTGCATCACTAATGAAATATAGTTATTTGGGGAAATACATAGATAGTATTGATGATGAGGTCATAAAACATTGCCCCAGTGATGATTTAGTATATACATACTTTTCCAATAAGAATAACCATCCCTATTTAAGAACTAAAGAGTTGTATTCTAATAATATGCAGTCATTTAATGAGGGAGATAGTTATTCAAAAGCGATAGGGGGAGGAAAAGGCATTTTAGATACATATAATTATTTGGTGAACAGATTTGGGCGAATTGAACATAATCTTCTTTTATCATATGCCCCCAATATGGAACCATATCTTGCGTCCGTAATTGATGATGTATTTAAGCAGAAGTATGGAACTGAAATGTTCTCGAAGGGATACGACAAGGGAGTTGCAGAAATGAAATCTTCTTCTCCATTTCGTGTTGGCAGGATTATGCTATTTCCTTTAATATTTATAAGGAGTCTGTACAAGAATTATATTTGTGATAATGAGCAATGATAATAAATTATGTGCAATTGTAATACCTGTCTATAAAGATTGTATTGACAGATATGAAGAATTGTCTTTCCGGCAATGCCTAAAAATACTGTATAAATATAAAATAGTTCTGGTTACACATAAAGATTTAGACATTTCTGTATATAAAAGTATTGCATCAGAATATGAGATATTATTAGAAAAGACATTCTTTCCTAACACTTATTTTGATGATATTGCAGGTTATAATAAATTGTTAAAAAGTAAACAGTTCTATAGGGCATTTGTTGATTATCGCTATATTCTGATATATCAACTGGACGCCTTCGTATTTAGAGATGAGTTAGAATATTGGTGTAATCAAAATTATGATTATGTTGGAGCCCCCTGGATGCCCATTGATAAGGAAGAGCCTGAAGAAATCGATTCATGGAAAGTCGGCAATGGAGGGCTGTCACTACGTAAAATATCATATTGTTTGAAAGTTCTTAATTGGAAAGGACCTGTATTGACATATCGGTATTATAACAAATGGAAATATCTACCATATATCTTAGGGTGGAAGAATAATATTAATTATTTCAGGAAGAGCCGGATGAATGAAGATGCACTCTTTTCGGGTTTCTTGTCTCCTACCTATCTCAATCCGAACTTACCAGATCCAGAAAAAGCAGCATGTTTTGCCTTTGAGAAATTCCCCTCTTATTTATTCAAGTTGTGTAATAATCAGTTGCCGTTTGGTTGTCATGCATTTCTGAAGTATGAATATGAGGAATTCTGGAAAAAATATATTGAAGAAGTAGTATAATTCATCTGCAACATGAAGACAATAGCATATACGGGTTTATGGGATGAATTCTTTTCTGAGCAGTCTCTTATTAAAAAGATGATACATGAAGTGTGTCAGATAGAAGATACTCGGGATTATATGAATGCAGACTATTTATTATATTCCTTATTTTCTGAGGAACATTGGCAGGTTCCTGATAGCACAATTAAAATCTTTTATACCGGTGAGAATATAACACCTGATTTTAATGCTTGTGACTATGCTATGGGATTTGATTGGCTTGACTTTGGTGACCGATACCTTCGTTTCCCTTTATATTATCTTTATGAAGATGTCTGTGATTTGATGGAGACAAAGCATTTGAAACCCGTAGAAAAGAAAGTGGATTTTTGTAGTATGACAATCAGTAATGCAAATAGGAATCCAATCTTTAGAGGCTTATTTGACGAATTGTCTGCCTATAAAAAAGTGGATTCAGGAGGAGGATGGAATAATAATATCGGTGGACCTGTAGATGATAAATTCTCTTTTGATCAGACTCATAAGTTTTCTATTGTTTGTGAGAATAGTTCCTATCCTGGTTATACAACAGAGAAATTGATTCAAGCTTTTGCTGCAAATTGTATTCCTATCTATTGGGGAGATCCTGCTGTTGGTAAAGTCTTTAATAAAAAGGCATTTATTAATGTTCTGGATCATCATTCAATAGCGGATGTGGTAGAGAAAGTGAAGGAAATAGACCAAAATGAGGTATTATATACTGATATGCTTCATGAGCCAGCATTGAGTGATTTACAATATTCAAAAGCCCGACAGACAGAGATCCTTAGGAAATTCCTTTCTAATATATTCACTCCCTCATTAAAGGATGCTATGCGTAGAAATAGAGATTGTCGAGGGAAATTGTATATCGATAAACAGCGAGGAAATATCCATGAAAATCATTCTGATGGTGCGTTGTCCAGAATGAAATATTTTATTTCAGCACATATCAAATCATAACATGTTGGTATCTATCATCATTCCAGTCTATAAGGTTGAACAATATATCAGGCGGTGTGTGGAGTCTGTATTGAATCAAACATATCGTCAATTAGAGGTAATATTGGTTGATGATTGTTCCCCAGATCAGAGCATTCAGATAGCAAAAGACCTTATTGAAGATTCTGAAAAAAGCGGTGATTTGGTATTCAAATACTTAACGCATGATCATAACCGAGGATTATCGGCTGCACGAAATACAGGTATGGATGCAGCATCTGGTAGTTATATCTATTTCTTAGATAGTGACGATGAAATAACGCCAGATTGTATAGAAACCTTGGTGGATGCGACCAACGAAGGCTCTGTGGATGTCGTATGTGGCGCATTGGAGTTATGTGGGGCAGTGGAGAGATTCTCTATTGCATTATCGTTTTATGATGCTTTATATATGGGGAATGTTCATGTAATAAACGCTTTTGTAAAGGACCGAATCCCAATTGCTGCATGGAATAAATTACTACGAAGGGAAATACTTATTTCGGAGAAGTTGTATTTTAAAGAGGGGTTAATATATGAAGATAATCTATGGACTTTTGAATTAGCTCATTGTACCAACTCTATCAGAACGTTAACGAAGAAAACCTATCATTATTGGATTCGTCCCAGCTCTATTATGACATCGACTCATTATATTCAGAAGTATGACTATATGCTGATAGTTTTTGCGGAGCGAGAGAAATTCATAAATGAAAGGGCAAAAAATAATCGTGTAACGAGAAATTATTTAATAAAGAATAAGGCCATTTGGATTCAGTGTAGGATGTGTGATGAGCATATTCCTTTTAGTGATCGTTGGCGATTGGCTTCTACTGCCTTGAATCTTTGTGATAAATATGCAGTATTGGGGTATAGTATTCTTTATTATATGAGATGGGTATCACATCAAATCAAATGTATCGTATGTCATTGAAAGAAAAAATCCGTTTTTGCCTTTGGCGAATGTTGGGGATTGATTACACTCATATTATGAGAGTGGTAGATGATGTTTATCTGAAAGAAGATGTATATACTACGATAGGTTCTCATTCTTACAACAATCATGCTAAGATATATCGTTGGAGTGATGCACCGCTTATTATCGGAAAGTATTGCGCAATCTCGTATGGAGTAAAATTTGTGATGGATGATGGTAAGCATAAAGTGGATACTGTTACTTCCTATCCATTTAAACATCATAAAATAGGAGGGGATAAAGGAATAAGAATAGGTGATGATGTATGGATTGGTATGAATGCCACCATTTTGCATGGCGTTACTATTGGTAATGGTGTAACTATTGCAGCAGGTGCAGTCGTGACGCATGATGTCCCGGATTATTGTTTGGTTGGTGGAGTGCCAGCTAAGATTATAAAAAGGAAATGTACAGAAGAGGAAGCGGCCCAGATGAATAAAATTGCATGGTGGGACTGGGATGATGAAAAGGTTGAAGAATGTTATGAAGATTTTAAATTGCCTATTCCTGAGTTCATTAAAAAACATCAGATTAGATGAAGAAGAAACTATTGTTTGTTATTGATTCTTTAATCTGTGGTGGTGCCGAAAAAAGTTTGGTATCGTTGTTGCCGTTGTTGAATCAGGAAAAATATGAGATACATCTATGGATGCTGCATAGGGGGATGGTCTTTGAGTCATTGCTTTCAAAGAATGTCTTAGTCGAAGCCGAACCGTCGTATAATATCTGGGAATATTTTTTTTTCCGACTATCTCATATAGTGTATTCCTTACTTTTCCGGATTAATAAACTGTTGGGAATTAAGGAACATACTGCAGAGACGTTATGGAAATGTGTGGGGAAAGCGTATAAAGCTCCTAAGGAAACATTTGATGTGGCAATCGCCTATCAACAAGGAATTCCAACCTATTTGGTAGCAGAGAAAGTACAGGCTAAGATGAAAATTGCATGGGTTAATGCTGATATCTTTAAGGCAGGTTATCATCCCACTTTCAATGCGTCGTTTTATGATCAAATGGATGTCTTGGTTTCGGTCAGCAAACAACTTGAGCGAATCCTTCTAGAGCATTATCCGGAATACTCCACAAAACTACAATGTGTATATGATATTATTAATCCAAAATTGATAAAGTCGATGGCTGCAGAGCCGTTTGCAGAACAAACTATGTTTTCACAAAATACTACTTTGGTGACCGTTGGTCGATTAGCTGCTGCAAAAAATTATCTTTTGGCAGTGGAAACTTCTAAATTACTCAAAGAGAAGGACATACCATTCAAGTGGTATTTTGTAGGAGAAGGAGAGGAACGCCCTGCTATTGAAAAACTGATTCATAAGTATCATCTGCAGGATGAAGTCATCTTGTTAGGGGAATGTGTTAATCCTTATCCGTATATGGCTAATTGTGATGTGTATGTTCAAACATCAGTTTTTGAAGGATATGGGTTGACTATTGCAGAGGCAAAGATTCTTGGACGTCCTGTTGTGAGCACAGATTTTGATGTTATTTATGATCAAATAGTGCATGGTGAGAATGGTTTGATTGCTAAGATGACGGCAGAGTCTGTTGCGGATCAGATTATCAGATTGTTAACAGATAAAGAACTGAGAATGTCTGTCATGGAGCATGTGAGAAGTGAGGATAATACCACTTATCTCACTGAGATAGCAAAAATAGAAAGGATTATTGATGCAGATTGATATCATCACATGTCATGATGTCTATAATCATGGAGCCTCATTGCAAGCGTATGCTTTACAAACATATTTGGACTATGAGGGACATTCTGTGGAAATTATAGATTACAAGCCTAATTATTTGAATGGAGACTACCAATTGTGGTCTATTAACAATCCTGTCTATGACAAGCAATTCATTAAACAATTATATCTTATAGCTAAATTACCTGGTAGGTTGATGGCTTTAAAAAGGAAGCGATTGTTTGATGCATTTACAGAAAAATACCTGAAACGGACTAATAAGAGTTATCAATGCAATGAGGAATTGAAGGAAAATCCACCACAGGCGGATATCTATATTGCTGGCAGTGACCAGATATGGAATACCTTGTTCCCAAATGGTCGTGACGCTGCGTTCTATTTGGATTTTGCTCCCAAAGCTTCAAAACGGATTTCGTATGCT
>OCVV011360300.1_pt1 | contig 19560 bp, 14 predicted proteins | sample 1539721 | NCBI WGS metagenome assembly OCVV01 (sample SAMN02144230, study PRJEB22623) | gut metagenome | biome: sheep rumen | host: Ovis aries | place: New Zealand
CTCGAGAGGGCGTGAAAAGTAACAAAAGGCCGATAAAAGAACAGGAAGGAATCAGCTGTGGTTTGCCGTATGCGCGTGAATATGGTATTCTATTTGAGGATATATGCGTAAACAGGACGTATAGATGCAATTGAAAAATCCGCGATACGGTAAAAAAGCATGAAAAAACTGCGAAACAGCATCGCATTCAAAAGTATAGCGGGAATTGTCGCTTCGCTGATTGTTTTTTCCGTGATTGTCAGTATAATCGGGTATATGGAGTTTAAGGATGCCATGATGCAGCAGTATGCGAGAGGGGCATTCTATACAGCCAGAGCGGCTGCTCTTACAGTGAATGCAGATCATCTGCAGATGTATCTGGCCAGCGGCGGAACAGAAGAGGAATACATTGATACACAGCAGGAACTCAGTAAGCTGTGTAATTCCCAGGGAGCTGCCTTTGTCTATGTGATTCAGCCTGTTCAACCGGATTACGGTCAGATCGTATTTGTCATGGTTGCCGCCAACGAGAGAACGAACTATCCCGTTTATTCGTGCGGCTACGTGCGGGATACGACAAACGATGAGTACCGGCAGAAATACAGGGCTCTGTATGAGCAGGCGTCGGAGTATGAACTGGTAATCCGCGACAAGGGCTATATTGAGACAGACCCGCACATTACGGCTATGGTTCCTCTGGTCGGTCTGGATGGCAGAACCAAGGCGATCCTCTGTGTACAGAGGCAGATGAGAACGCTCGTCAAGGTCCGTCAGGATTATGTCACCAAGATCTTTCAGGCCATGCTCGTCATGGTGCTTCTGGTGATCCTGGGAGAGGGCATTTACTTCCACAAGCTGCTCCTGGAACCCCTGCAGAAAGTAATCAAAGAGGCGACCAGATTCTCCACAGAGAACATACAGATCCAGGAGAAGCTGACAGATACGATCCGTAGCCGCGATGAGATGGGGGAACTCGCAAAGGCGATTGACGATATGGAAGATCAGATCGCCGGCTATGTCTCGCATCTGACCCGTGTCACGGCGGAGGAGGAGAGGATCCAGACGGAACTGTCACTTGCCTCAAGGATCCAGGCCGCCATGCTCCCCAATGTATTTCCTCCCTTCCCGGAGCGCCGGGAGTTTGAACTATTCGCGTCCATGGATCCGGCCAGAGAAGTCGGAGGAGACTTCTATGACTTCCTGCTGGTGGATGACGATCATCTCTACATGGTCATCGCAGACGTCTCCGGAAAAGGTATTCCCGCCGCACTGTTCATGACGACCGCCAAGGTTATCCTGGCACAGTATATCATTGACGGGAAACCGCCCGAGGAAGTTCTGGAGACAGCCAATGACGCCATCTGCGCGACAAACAGGGAGGAGATGTTCATCTCCGTCTGGATCGGCATTCTGGAGATCTCCACCGGAAAACTGACCGCTGCAAATGCAGGGCATGAATATCCGGTGATCAAAAAGCCGGACGGCCGTTTTGAACTGATCCGGGATAAGCACGGATTTGTCCTCGGCGGCATGGAGGGGATGCAATACACGGAATATGAGATCCGGATGGAACCCGGTTCCAGTCTCTTTGTGTATACAGACGGTGTGCCTGAGGCCGCCGACAGCAGCGTAGAACAGTTCGGCCTGGAGCGCATGCTCACAGCCCTCAATGAGGATCCCGGGGCACACCCGGAAGAGATCGTGCACAGTGTGCGCAGGGCGGTGGACAGCTTCACCGGAGAGGCAGAACAATTCGATGACATGACAATGCTCTGCCTGAGATATAATGGAAATGAAACATACCTTCAGAATCAGGTAAATGACACTGAAAACAGCGCCGGTAGCCAATGCTCCGAAAAACCCACCGGCAGCAGCACGATGACCGGCAATTCCGGTGCAGAGGAGGAATCAGTGAAAGAGCTGACCCTGGAAGCGACTCTGGATAATATCCCGGAGGTGACAGCATTTGTCGACAATCTGCTGGAAAAGGCGGAATGCCCGATGAAGGCACAGATGCAGATTGCTGTAGCGATTGATGAACTGTTCAGCAATATAGCCAGGTATGCCTATAAAGGACGTACCGGCAAGGCTACGGTGCGTCTGGAGATTGAGAAACAGCCGAGGGCTGTGGCAATCACCTTCATCGACCACGGTGTTCCGTATAATCCGCTCAAGCAGAAAGATCCCGACATCACACTGGATGCGGATGAACGCCCCATCGGAGGACTCGGTATCTTTGTTGTCAAAAAGACTATGGACGATGTGCAATATGAGCACAAGGACGGAACGAATATCCTGCGTATCAAAAAGAGGATTTAAACTGTCTGTAAAAGTACAGCAGATATAAATTACTGTAACTTTTCATCAATACCTCATTTCGCTGCATATGAAGATGTACGGCGTTCGGCGATGCGAAGGCACCCTTGAACGGCCGAACGCAAAATATTTTTATTTTTACAAGGAGAATGAAAATGCTGAACATCCAGAAAACAAAAAATGACAAAGAACTTGGCATCACACTGGAGGGAAGACTTGACACTACTACAGCTCCTCAGCTGGAGAAGGAACTGAAGGCTGATGTCAACGGTGTCTCTGAGCTCTGCTTCGACTTTGAAAAACTTGAATATATCTCCTCAGCAGGCCTCCGCGTCCTTCTGTCCGCCCAGAAGATCATGAACAAGCAGGGCCATATGGTGATCCGCAATGTCAACGAAGACATCATGGAGATCTTTGAGGTGACAGGTTTCTCGGATATTCTTGACATTGAATAATTCCGGGACACATGTTTGCTGTTCTGAATATAAAAAGTATTGAATCTGAAAAGTACCGAATATGAAAAGGTCTGAAAATGTAAAGGCACACCGGAGAAGCAGTGTGCCTTTTCTTTTTGTCTTTCCGGCAGGTTTTTTGAACAGATCACGGGGCGGGAATCCGGTTGTTTCGAAAAGCTGCATGTGGTATAATCACTAGTTGCGTCGGGTGTGAACGAGTGTCTTCAAATGACAGGATCCCGTTTTTGTTTCCGGAGCCGGACTGCGGCTTTGGCGCAATCGGCACAGGCATGCGGCGCACATATAATTGCGCGCCCGGCGCGGGACTTGCGGGCGAGTCTTCACTGTAACCGGAACAGTCTTGAACAAAGGAGAAAATAGAGAAAATGAAATTAGGCATTGTCGGACTTCCCAATGTAGGCAAGAGCACACTTTTCAACGCGCTGACCAAGGCCGGCGCAGAAGCAGCAAACTATCCCTTCTGCACCATCGACCCCAACGTCGGTGTGGTTGCGGTACCGGATGAGAGGATCCGTCTTCTGGGCGAGATGTATCATTCCAAAAAGGTGACTCCCGCTGTGATCGAGTTTGTGGATATCGCGGGACTCGTCAAGGGCGCTTCAAAGGGCGAGGGCCTGGGCAACCAGTTCCTGGCCAATATCCGTGAAGTCGATGCGATCGTTCATGTCGTGCGCTGCTTTGAGGACGAGAATGTCATCCATGTCGACGGAAGTGTTGACCCGCTGCGCGATATCGAGACCATCAACCTTGAGCTGGTCTTCGCAGACCTTGAAGTGCTGGAGCGCCGCATCTCCAAGGTTGCCCGCACGGCCAAGATGGACAAGGAAGCCGGCAAAGAGATGGAGTTCCTCAAGAGAGTGCGCGAGTATCTCGAGGGAGGAAAGCCCGCATCTCTTCTGGCGGCGGACGGTCTGACAGAGGACGAGGAAAAATGGCTGCAGACCTACAACCTGCTGACCGACAAGCCCGTGATCTATGCAGCCAATGTCGCTGAGGATGATCTGGCCAATGACGGCGCAGACAACGAAGGCGTGCAGAAAGTCCGCGAATATGCGGCCGAGACAAACAGCGGTGTCTTTGTCATCTGCGCCAGTATCGAGTCCGAGATCGCCGAGCTCGATGACGACGAAAAAGCCATGTTCCTCGAAGACCTGGGCGTCTCCGAAACGGGCCTCGACAAGCTGGTCAGGGCAAGCTATACGACCCTGGGCCTCATGAGCTTCCTCACTGCCGGCGAGGATGAGACCAGGGCCTGGACGATCAAGATCGGGACCAAGGCTCCCCAGGCGGCCGGTAAGATCCACAGCGACTTTGAGCGCGGATTCATCAAGGCGGAAGTCGTCAACTACAAGACCCTTCTGGAACTGGGCTCCCTTTCCGCTGCCCGCGAAAAAGGCCTTGTCGGTATGGAAGGCAAAGACTACGTAGTCAAGGACGGCGACGTCATTCTCTTCAGATTCAACGTATAAGAAGCAGCATTGCGGGAGTGTGGAAGGCACGGAGCAATGCGCAGCTTCTTACAAGGACAGAGAAAGCAGCGAGGAAAAGCCGAGGGAGTTTTGTGCTTGCACAAAAACTCCCGTGGCCTTGACGAGCGCATAAACATGAGGTTTTTTATGCCACAGATGATGGAAGACATGGACATTGCATTCCCCAATCTCGGGATCTATCTCCGCAATGTCCCCAAAACGATAATGATCGGCAGCTTCGGGATCGCCCTCTACGGTATCCTGATCGCGGCGGCCATGCTGATGGGCGTCGCAGTTGCTGCCCGCATCGCCAAAAAAACCGGACAGGACCCTGATCTTTACTGGGACTCCTTTGTCTTTATCGTGATCTCGGCGATCGCCGGGGCCCGCATCTATTATGTGATCTTCATGTGGGATTATTATAAGGATAACCCCCTTCAGATTTTTAATCTGCGGGGAGGCGGCCTTGCGATTTACGGCGGCATTATCCTGTCCGTTATTACGATCTTTATATTCTGCAGATTTAAAAAAGCAAATCCTTATCTGTTTCTGGACACGATCGGCTTCGGCCTTGTTCTGGGACAGGTTCTGGGCCGCTGGGGCAACTTCTTTAACAGAGAGGTTTTCGGCGAATATACAGACGGACTGTTCGCCATGCGCCTGCCCATTTCCATGGTGCGCGCATCCGATATCAGTGAGAACATTTCCGCCCATATGGAGGCGGGAACCAATTACATTCAGGTGCATCCGACTTTTCTCTACGAGGGAATGTGGAATGTCATGGTCTTTCTCCTCATGGTCATCTACCTGAAGAAAGAGATCAAGCGGTTCCACGGCGAGATATTCCTGGTCTATCTTGCGGGATACGGGATCGGACGCGCGATCATAGAGTATATCCGCACTGACCAGCTCTACATCCCCGGAACAAGGCTGCCGGTCTCCATGGTTCTGGGAATTGTCATCGCAGTGCTTTCCATCTTCACGATCATTGTCGGAAGAAAACGGTTTCCCCGTGTAAACCCGGAGGAGCAGTCAAAACAGGAAGGGGAGCCGGAAACCGCGGGATGAGATCTGCGGTTCACGCCGCTCATACATTTTAATACATTGATTTTTATAAACTAATATACATTAATATATGTAAACAAATATATGTGAACAGACCATATCAAGCAGTCGCAGCTGTCTCCGGGCAGGCTTTGCGGCTGCTTTTTTTTCATCGTCGGCCAGTAATTGCGGGCCGGTCCTGAACCGTCTGAGCATACTCTCGAACATGACTCGAACGGGATTTTACCATTTTTTGAAACCGAATCGAACAGGAGTCGAACATCCGGAAAAACCCTCCAAAGGTATTGAAAAGTACCTGTCAAGTTGCTATTATTGACATAAAAGTGGGTAATTGTGGAGGAAAGTGGCGAATGTTCATGGGTTCCTATGATCATTCTCTCGATGCGAAAGGGAGAGTGATCATTCCTTCCAAGTTCAGAGAGGCGCTGGGAGAGAAGTTCGTGATCACGAACAGTCTCGATCCCTGTCTGTGCGTCTACGACATGCCTGCCTGGGAGCGATTTGTACAGAAGCTGTCCGGGCTTCCTTATAATACCCGGAAACAGCGCGAACTCGTTCGTTTCTTCCTGTCCAATGCCATTGAAGTGGAGCCGGACAAACAGGGCAGGATCCTGATCCCTGCCAAGAACAGAGAACATGCCCATATAGAGAAAAATGTAATCATGATGGGCGTCGGCGCCAGGATCGAGATCTGGGATCCCGAGACCTATGAAAAGGACGCCATCAGTGACGACATGAATGAAATCGCCGAGGAACTGCTCGGCAACGGATTTGAGATTTAAAGACAAGAACCTTCGTTTTGAGGATATAAAGCATATCGAGAACATTAATCTTATTGAAGGTATAAATCTTATTGAGGATATAATTCCATAGGCGGCTGTGCATCGGTGCGGCAGAAGGCTTAAGTCCGGTTATTTGCGGAGAGGGTGTGTGCCCGGACCGGCAGGGCGTGCGAAAACAAAAGTGCGCTGATCCTTTTGCGGCCGCACCGGCGTGCGGCAAGAGGTGGAGAAATTGGAATTCAAACATACTTCGGTGCTGCTGGAGGAGGTCCTGCAGGGACTCTGCATCAGACCAGACGGAATCTATATAGACGGTACCCTTGGCGGCGGCGGCCACTCCTTCGAGATTGCTTCGCGGCTCACAGAGGGAGGACATCTGATCGGCATCGATCAGGACGACGACGCACTTGCTGCGGCAGGAGAGAGGCTCGCCCCTTTCAGGGACCGGGTCACTTTTGTGCACGACAATTATGAAAACATGGAAAATGCCGTGCAGGCTTTTTTTGAGGACGGGATCACTGAAGGCAGGATCAACGGGATCCTGCTCGATCTGGGGGTCTCCTCCTATCAGCTTGACAACCCCGAGCGCGGATTTTCCTATCGCGCGGATGCGCCTCTGGATATGCGCATGGACCGCAGCGCCGCGGTCAGTGCCAGAGATATAGTGAATGAATACAGCGCACAGGAACTGACAAGGATCCTGCGCGACTACGGCGAAGAGCGGATGGCCGCAAAGATCGCCGCAAATATTGTGCGTGCCAGAGAAGAGGCACCCCTGGAGACCACCGGCCAGCTCGTGCAGATCGTCGAGAGATCCATTCCAATGAAGATGCGCGAGAAGGGCGGCAATCCCTGCAAGAGAACTTTTCAGGCGATACGGATCGCCTGCAACAGGGAGCTGGAGGTGCTCGAGGATTCTCTCGACACCATGATCGGCATGCTTGCGCCCGGAGGACGGCTGTGCATCATCACCTTTCATTCGCTGGAGGACCGCATTGTCAAAAATGCTTTCCGCAGAAATGAAAATCCCTGCATCTGCCCGCCTGAATTTCCGGTCTGCGTGTGCGGACGGGTATCAAAGGGACGGGTGGTCACCCGCAAGCCCATACTCCCCGGAAAGGAAGAACTTGCGGAAAACCGCAGATCGGCGAGTGCAAAGCTCCGCATTTTTGAAAAAAAGTAACGCCTTCCGCAGACATTGCGATTTTATGGAAGGCTGCAGACTAATAAACGAAATATCATGCTGCAGCGCAACAGCCCGCCCGGAGCGGACTGCGGGCCGGCGAAAACTCTCGGGACTCTCCGAAAATTTTTGAGAGAAGACATGTGAACGCAGGCAATACAGGAGTCAGAGATGGTCAGAACACTGGATGCAGACAGCAGCTCTGCATTTGAGAGAAACAGATACAGGACGTCCGATCAGGGACGCAGAGACCGGCAAACAACGCGTTCTGCCGGAAGGCCTGGGAATTCTGCGGGCGCAAGGCAGACGCGGAGCACATCCGCGGGCACCCGGAGCGCAGGCCAGGCGCGGAACACATCCGCCGGGACCGGAAGGAACGGCCAGGCGCGGAGCGTATCCGCGGGCACCCGGAGCGCAGGCCAGGCACGGACCGCATCCGCCGGGACCGGAAAGAACGGCCAGGCACGGAGCACCACCTCCGTGGCCACCCGGAGCGCAGGCCGGGCACGGAACGCATCCGCCGGGACCGGAAGGAACGGCCAGGCGCGGAGCGTATCCGCGGGCACCCGGAGCGCAGGCCAGGCGCGGACCGCAACCGCCGGGACCGGAAGGAACGGTCAGGTACGGAGCACATCCGCGGGCACCCGGAGCGCAGGCCAGACGCGGACCGCATCCGCCGGGACCGGAAGAAACGGCCGGGTACGGACCGCATCCACAGAAACAGGCAGAGCCGGGCGGGCCGGTCAAAGCCCTGCACGCACCCGCCGCTATGAGGAGACTGCAGAGGCCAGGGGCGTGAGAGTGGCCGAAGCCAACCGCGAGGCCGGAAAGACTGTCCGGCGCAGCAGTCCGGCTGCCATGAGCCTGCAGACAGTTGCGGGAATGCTGGTGATCATTGCCGTCATGACTGTGGTCCTGATCTACTACATCAAGCTGCAGGCGGATGTGACCAGAACATCCCAGGAGCTTGCGTCGCTGGAGCAGCAGCTGACTCAGATCAAGGCAGAGAACGACGCATCCTACAATGAGATCAACGACAGTATCAGCCTGGAGGAAGTGCGCAAAAGAGCCATCCAGGATCTGGGAATGAAATACGCTGACAGGGACCAGGTCATTATTTATTCAGGGACGGAAAAGGATTCTGTTCATCAGGTCTCGTCACTCAATGACCGGTGAGTTTCTCTGAGCGAGTCTTGAAACAGATGGACACAGAAAGGAAACGGCAATTTTGAGCAGAGAAGAAAGAGAGCGCAGCGGACGCGCGGGATCTTCCGGGAACAGGAAGGTCCGGCGCGGTCCCCGTCGTTTTACCATCAGCATGCAGAAAAGACTGGTGGTCTTATTTCTGATCGTATTGATGGCATTTGCCCTGCTGGCATTCAGGCTGATCCTGATCCAGCGGGATAACGGCCGCACCTATACGATGCAGGTTCTCTCACAGCAGGCCTATGACAACAAGAGCCTGCCCTATAAACGCGGCAGGATCACGGATGCCAAGGGAACGGTTCTGGCGGACAGCCAGCTGGTCTACAACGTGATCATAGATGCCAGCCAGATGCTGGAGGACGATGGAAAATATCTGGAGCCGTCCCTCAACGCAGTGGCCAGACTGGGCATTGACAAGGAAGAAATCAGAGCTTACGTAACAGAACATCCCGGATCCCAGTACTATATAGCCCTCAAAAACCTGCCCTATACGGACAAGAGAGCCTTTGACCGGGAAAACGAAGAGGGAGTCAAGGCGGAACAGGACGCAGTGGAGGCGGCCGCGGAGGCTGCTGAAAAAGCCGGGAAGGACAGGTCAGAGGCGGAGCCGGTAGAACTGGTCTACACCAACATCAGGGGGATTTGGTTCGAGGACAACTATATCCGCAATTATCCCTGCAGTACGCTTGCCGCGGACGTGATCGGCTTTACAGTGGGCAATAATATCGGGTCCTTCGGCCTGGAGGAATACTACAATGACACCCTCAACGGCGTGGCGGGCCGCACATACGGATATCTGGACGAGTCTCTGAACATGGAGCAGACAACCATCCAGCCGACGGACGGAAACAATCTCATCCTGACTCTGGATGCCAACATCCAGAGCATCTGCGAAAAATATCTGAAGGAGTTCAACGAAGATCTCAAGGATCATAAGCATAAGGGAAACGGCTCCAATAATGCCGCCTGTATCATCATGGATATCGACACGGGCGGGATCCTTGCCATGGCCAGTGAGCCGGGCTTTGATCTCAATGACCCCTACAATATAGCCGCTGTGGCAGGCATGCCCAAGCTCGACGAGAAGGATACCCCGACCACAAGCTATCTGACGGAAGCGGATGCAAAGAACCTCTCTGACGCCGACCGCTCCAGATATCTGAGCGCTCTGTGGAACAATTTCTGCATCAGTTCCCACTATGAGCCCGGATCCACAGCCAAGCCTTTTACCACGGCCATGGGCCTTGAGACCGGAACTCTCAAGAAAGATGACAAGTTCCAGTGCAACGGCACACTTGAGGTGAGCGGCAACTGGATCAACTGTGCCCACCTGGAAGGCGACGGCCTTCTGGATATCAGCGGCGCCATTGAGCGCTCCTGCAACGTTGCTCTGATGCAGGAGGCATTCAAGATCGGCCCCGAGCTTTTCTGCAAGTACCAGAACGTATTCAATTTCGGACTCAGGACAAATATCGACCTTGCAGGTGAAGCGCGCACGGACGGCTATCTCTATTCGGTTGACGATATGACAGAGATCGACCTGGCCAGTAACTCCTTCGGCCAGAACTTCGAGGCGACAATGATCCAGATGGCTTCGGGTTTCTGCTCGTTGATCAACGGAGGCTATTACTACCAGCCCCATATCGTCGACAGCATCACCAGCGCCGGCGGGTCCACCGTTCATACCAACAGCCCCCGCGTGCTGAAAAAGACCATCTCTGAAGAAACCAGCTCCCTGATCAGGGATTACTGCATTCAGGCTGTCGAAGGCGACCATGCAACCGGTAAACTGGCCAGGCCTGCCGGCTACCGCATAGGCGGAAAGACCGGAACGGCGGAGACCCTTCCCCGAGGAAACGGCCAGTATGTCGTCTCATTTCTGGGATTTGCACCCGCAGAGGATCCCCAGATCGTAGTCTACGTCGTCCTGGACCGCATCAATAACAAAAAACAGGACGAGGCGGGCAGAGCCTGTATCCTCACGAGAAAGATCCTGACAGAAGTGCTCCCCTATATGAATATTTACATGACTGAGCCGGTCACGGACGAGGAGCGCCTGGAACTGGAAGAACTCGGCCTCTATGATACAAACGAAGCCTCCCCCGATGATGAGGAGACAGAAGAATCACAGTGGTAATAACCGGAAACAGTACAATGGTTCAATCAACAGATCAGCCTGAACCGAAAGAGAAAATAATACCGGAAAGGAATTGATAAAATGCATCTGGATGTAGATCTTACCGCAGCGGTGATAACCTTTCTGACAGCATTTGCGGTAAGTGCTGTCTCCGGCAGATTTCTGATCCCTTTTCTCAGAAGTCTCAAAGCCGGCCAGACCGAGCGCGGCGAAGGCCCCAAGAGTCATCTGAAAAAGACAGGCACGCCCAATATGGGAGGACTGATGATCCTGCTGGGAGTGACCGTGGGATCCCTTCTGCCCTTCAGAGGACATATGCAGTCCATCCCTATCCTGATCCTCACCATCGGTTTCGGATTCATCGGATTTGCGGACGATTATATTAAGGTGGTGAAAAAAAGGTCGGACGGCCTCTTTGCGTCGCAGAAGCTTGCCCTGCAGATCGTGGTTGCCCTCCTGTTTGCCTTTTATGTCCAGAAGATCCACTACGTGCCCCTGAGCATGAAGATCCCCTTCATGTCCGGCCGCTTTCTGGATCTGGGTATCTTTAATATCCCGGTCATGGTCTTCATTATCGTGGCGACTGTGAACGGAACCAACTTCACCGACGGTGTCGACGGGCTGGCCAGCTGCGTCACGATCGCAGTGACGATATTTTTCGTCATTGCAGCTGCCGCGGCTGCCTCAGGTGTGATCACGGCGGGCACAGCCATGATCGGTGCCCTGCTCGGTTTTCTTCTCTACAATGCCTATCCCGCAAAAGTCTTCATGGGAGATACCGGTTCGCTTGCCCTGGGAGGATTCGTCGCAGGCATGGCCTATATGCTCAGACTGCCCATCTTCATTCCGGTCATCGGGTTTATCTATTTCATCGAGGTGGTCTCGGTCATTATCCAGGTGCTGTGGTTCCGCAGAACAGGCGGCAAACGATTCTTCCGCATGGCACCGATCCATCACCATTTCGAACTTGGCGGGTGGTCAGAGGTGCGCGTTGTCGCAGTATTTACCATCGTCACTGCCGTGCTGGGAGCTGTTTCGATCCTGGCACTCTGATGAGCCTGAACCGTGGGGCCGGACAGCACGGTAAATCTGACATGGATCATCAGGCCATCACATGGTTTCATTCTTCATTGCGCAATGCCCGTGACTTCCTGACAGCCGCGGGATTTGAGCACAGAACCCGCAGGCGGGTCCGGCATGTTAATACAGACTGTTAATACAGACAAAGGAAAAAAGATGAACTGCACTGGAAAAAAAGTCCTTGTAATCGGAACAGGTCTCAGCGGAATCGGCGCCGCACAGGTACTCAGCCGGAAGGGAGCGTCGGTCCTGCTTCTGGACCAGAATGAAAAAGCTCAGGAAGAGCAGATCCGGAATAAATTTGCCGGGGCGCTGACAGCGGAAGAGATGTCGCGCATCTGTGTGAAGATCGGAGATCTGCCTGAAGAATGTCCTGATGGATCCGGCCGTTTTGACCTGGTCGTTCCCAGTCCGGCGGTCCCCCTGGACTCGCCCCTGGTCAAGCGGATGACAGAGGCGGGCATACCGGTCATCTCCGAGATCGAACTCGGCTACCTGTTCGAAAAGGGCAAGGTCCTGGCGATCACAGGAACAAACGGCAAGACCACCACGACAACGCTCGTTGGCGAGATCATGAAGGCAGCTGCGCAGCAGGGCCTTTTCAGCCGTGCCTTTGTGGTCGGAAACATAGGCCGTTCGTATGCGGCGGCCGCTGCGGAGACAGATCCCGGATCTGTCACGGTGGGAGAGATCAGTTCCTTCCAGCTCGAGGCGGCGCACACATTCCGCCCCGCGGTCAGCGCGATCCTGAATATTACGCCCGATCATCTGAACAGGCACTACACCATGCAGAACTACGCGGCGATCAAGGAGCGCATCGGGGTCAATCAGACAAAGGAAGATACCTGTGTCCTCAACTATGAAGATCCCTGGCTGCGTCCTTACGGAGAGCACTTGTGCCCCGCGCGCGTAGTATGGTTCTCCTCTCAGACCCGGCTGCGGGAGGGCTTCTACCTGGACGGAGAGGATATTTTCCGCGCCGATGGCAGCGGCAGGTCCGAGAAGCTGATGAATGTCCGCCAAATGCAGCTGGTGGGTCTGTGCAACGCCGAGAACGTCATGGCGGCCATGGCGATCACAGAGGCGGCCGGCGTACCCATGGAGACGATCCTTAAGGTCATCCGTGAATTTCCCCCTGTTCCCCACCGGATCGAATTTGTGGGCGAGAAGAGGGGTGTCAAATATTACAATGACTCCAAGGCAACCAATCCGGATGCCGCGATCCAGGGCATAAGAGCCATGACAGGTCCCACCATCCTGATAGGCGGAGGTTATGACAAGAAGAACAGCTATGACGAGTGGATCGAGGCATTTGACGGAAAGGTCAAAAAGCTGGTCCTGATCGGCCAGACCCGCGAGGACATCGCCGCCTGTGCCCGGGCCCACGGCTTTACGCAGATCCTCTTCTGCGACACCTTCGAGGAGTGCATGAAGACCTGCACTTCCCTGGCCGAACCCGGAGAGGAAGTCCTTCTGTCTCCCGCCTGCGCCAGCTGGGGCATGTTCCCCAACTACGAGGTCCGCGGCGATATTTTCCGCGAGTATGTCCGCAATCTCCCGGATTGAACTGATTGCAGTATCGGGAGAGAACAAAGCGCAGAGAACAAACTGCAGAGAACAAGCCGCAGAGAATCAACCGTAAAGAACAAACTGCAAAGAATCTAACGTAAATAATCAAACGTATAGAATAAAGCGTAAAAAATAAACAGTAGAAAACAAACAGTTAACCGCCCTGCTGCGGCAGGTGACAGTCTATTTTGTCTGCCCCGATTGCGGGTAAAGACGGGAGGAGAGCAGGAAGATTTTGTTCGCTCAAAAAAGAAAAAAAGCAAAAAAGGAAAAACCGAACAGAGCGCGTTCCGCCCGTGCAAAGAGACCGGGATTCAATGACTACAGTCTGGTATTTATCGTTCTGGTCCTGCTCGCATTCGGCCTTGTCCTTTTGTACTCTACAAGCTCCTATATCGGTGTAGTCGAACACAACGGCGACTCCGCCTATTACCTCAAGCGTCAGCTGGTGTTTACAGGTCTGGGTCTGATCCTGATGATCGTGATCGCGATCATCCCCTACGGGTGGTGGAGATATTTGTCCATACCGGGATTTCTGATCTCGGTCGGCCTGATCCTGATGGTCATTCCTTACGGAAGAGAGGTCAACGGCGCAAAGAGATGGCTTGATTTTAAAGGCGTATCCCTGCAGCCGTCCGAAATGGCCAAGGTGGCCATCATCATATTTACGGCATATATCATAGAATTGATCGGACGCAGACGTCTTCAGACCTTCTGGGGGTTTTTGCTTCCCATGGTGCCTTCCGGCATCATAGCAGTCATGCTCTGGAAGATCACCAATAACATGAGCTCAGCGCTCATCATACTTGCCATTTCCTTCGGCATGCTCTTTGTCGCGTGTCCTGATTACAAGCGCTTTGTGGCCCTCGCTGTCTTGGGAGCAGGAGCCTGCGCCGGAATCGTCACCTATATCGTCAGGATGGCGGATCAGAACAACATGGGCTTCCGCGGCGGCCGTATCCTCGTGTGGCTTGATCCGCAGGCATACGCCGATGATACCGGCTTCCAGACACTGCAGGCGCTCTACGCCATAGGCTCGGGCGGCATTTTCGGCAAGGGACTGGGGCAGAGTATGCAGAAGATCGTTGTCCCTGAGGCACAGAATGACATGATCTTTTCCATTATCTGCGAGGAGCTGGGCCTGTTTGGAGCCATCGGCATCATGGTCCTGTTTGTCCTACTGATCTGGAGATTTATTCTGGCCGCGGGCAATGCCGTGGATCTGTACGGGGCTCTGATCGTGACCGGTGTCATTACACATATATCGGTGCAGGTCATCCTCAATATCGCAGTTGTCACCAACACCATTCCCAATACCGGTGTCACGCTGCCCTTCATAAGCTACGGAGGCTCCTCGCTCTTCTTCCTGTTGGCGGAGATCGGAATGGTGATGAGTGTCGCCCGCAAGAGCAGCAAGGTGCAGGCTGAATATCTCAAACAGCATCCCGAATCGGAGTGACGGGGGCAGAGCCCCGCAGCGATACCGGCGGGTACGGCGGGGGAATTTTATCGGAATAATCCATTGCAAGGGAAATCCCGTGCCGGAACCCCGGAAACCCGGATCCGGATGGCCGGTGATAGAACGGAATAACAATGAAGAAACAAACAAAAGGAACACAGTGCAATGAAAAATACGGCATCCATACAAAAGAATCAAGAGATGGAAATCAAAGTGCGCGGCATGTACGGCAGTACTGTGAACGCCGTTGACAGAGGCTTCGGGACAAGAGCGCATGCCGCCGGGAGCCGGGCAAAAGTCCATCCCGGAGAAGCCGGCATCGTCAGCGGGCGCAGGATCAGGATCGATACGCCTTCCCGTCCGGTGCTGCAGTCGATCCGCCGGGTCCTTACTCTGCGCAATATCCTTCTGGCCCTGATCTCGGGTGTTTTCATTGCTGCTGCCGTGATCCTGATGCTGTTCAACTTCGAGTACGCAACCATCTACGGCAATACAAAGTACAGCAATGAGCAGATTGAGTCCTTTATTACCCAGGGATATCTGGGTGAGAATACCTTTGTCATGGCTGTGAAGTACCACCACCGGAAGGTTTCTGACATACCCTTCGTTGACCAGATTGATATAGACTTGGTCAATCCGTCGACTGTTCGAGTCAACATCACCGAAAAACCCACAGACGGCTGTATTTTCTATAAAGGCAACAATGTATATGTCTCAAAAGAGGGCGTCATACAGACGGTTTCCAGGCGCAATGTCGAAGAGACGACCGTCATCAAGGGTGTGGTCCTGACACATTCCAATACCGGCTCCCAGGTTCTTGCCAAAAACCAGCTGGGACTGGATCTGTCACTGGAACTGATCCGTGCAGCAGCCAAGTACGGGATCCGGGCGGATTCCATAGATGTCGATCAGAAGAGCAGCCTGACGGCATCTTTCGGAGACGTGAAAGTCCTGGTCGGCAAGACCGGGTACGACGAGAAGATGTATAAGATGCATCAGATCCTTCCTTATCTGGAAGGACGCAGCGGAGTGATCTCCATGATCGGATATGAGGACGGCGACACTTCTAATGAAAATATAGTGCTGTCCCCGTCCATGTCGGAGGAGTCCATACAGGGTGCTGAGGCGGCTCAGAAAGCCCAGCCCGCCTCTGAAGCGGATACCACCGAAGAAGCTGCCGCGGTGGAAGAGGATGACCGGACCGAATCCAAAGAAACGGATGCGGCAGAAGAAGAGAAGAAGCAGCAGGAAGACCCGAAGTCCGAAAAGGAAAAACAGGAAGAGTCCGGAGCGGCCGGCGCACAGCCTCAGACAGAAACTCCCGACCGGTAATTGAAATGAGTTGAATGCAGGCTGAGGAGCAGAAGAGGCAGGGCGGAAACCGGGAACAATCGCCGAAGCGCAATCCGGGCTGAGGGAAGAGATGATCTGAAAATTAGTTACAGTCAGCTCGGGAAAAGCGCGAAAGTAGTCAGAATAATGCGGCTTTTTGTATAAAAACAACGGATTTTTTGTCTATAATGAATTGATCAATCAGAAAAACGGGCACTTTCCCAGAAGTGGCCGTTTTTTTGACTGTAAAGGTCAAAATCTTGCGGACACTTCTAAAACCGCCCAATTCGGCATTGATTAATCCAAAACCAGATTGTATTATAAGTTTGGTTTTGAAATATCTTCATGGTATTTTCATGTAAAAATATAATGATGATAAAAGAAAAAGGGATTGAAGGAGGAAATAACCGTGCTTGAGATTAAAACAAATGATACAGAGACTGCTTGCAAGATCATTGTGGTCGGTGTAGGCGGCGCAGGTAATAATGCAGTAAACCGCATGGTCGATGTCGACATTACCGGTGTTGAATTTATTGGTGTCAATACTGACGTCCAGGCACTTCAGCTCTGCAGAGCTCCCAAGCTCCTGCAGATCGGTGAGAAGCTTACAAAAGGACTCGGCGCAGGTGCAAATCCCGAGGTCGGCATGAAGGCCGCTGAGGAGAGCGCAGACGAGATCGCAAATGCCATCAAGGGCGCGGACATGGTGTTCGTAACCTGCGGTATGGGCGGCGGAACCGGAACCGGCGCTGCTCCTGTCGTTGCCAAGCTGGCCAAGGACCAGGGCATCCTGACCGTAGGCGTTGTCACAAAGCCCTTCAGCTTTGAGGCCAGAAGCCGTATGACACGCGCCATGGACGGCATCGAGAATATTAAGGAAAACGTTGATACCCTCATCGTGATCCCCAATGACAAACTTCTTGAGATCATGGACCGCAGGACAACTCTTCCCGAGGCACTGAAGAAGGCCGATGAAGTCCTTCAGCAGGCAGTTCAGGGAATCACTGACCTGATCAATGTTCCCGCGATCATCAACCTTGACTTCGCGGATGTCCAGACCGTTATGCGCGATAAGGGCGTTGCCCACATCGGTATCGGCTACGGCAAGGGCGAGACCAAGGCTACCGACGCTGTCCGCATGGCAGTCGAGAGCCCTCTGCTCGAGACCACTGTCAACGGCGCAACAGATGTCATCATCAACATCTCCGGCGACATCTCCCTGGCAGACGCATCCGACGCTGCAAGCTATGTCCAGGAACAGGCCGGTGAAGATGTCAACATCATCTTCGGCGCTATGTATGATGACAGCAACACGGACGCCTGCGATGTCACTGTCATCGCTACAGGCATCGGCAACAAGGATGTCATCTCCCCCAACACGATCTTCGGCACTGCTGCAGGCAAGTCCAGCCCTTACAGCAGAGATCTCAAGACCGGTTTCGGCGAGCAGCTGCAGAGGAATTCCGGTTCCTACAACCGCTCCGCAGGCGGCGCGGCCCGTCAGAAAAATCTCGAGATCCCCTCTTTCCTCAGAAACAAGAGGTGATCGGCAGATCGAGTCTGCAGGCAGGAATTGAATAATTCAAATTTCCTCTTTCCTTTTCATAAAAAGGTGCTATAATAGTCAAGTCGGAAAAAACAACGTTCCGGGCCGTATCTTGCGGCCCGGAAAAATATGGGGACGTAGCTCAGTTGGGAGAGCGCAGCGTTCGCAACGCTGAGGTCGCGGGTTCGAATCCCGTCGTCTCCACTTTCAGAGACCCGCGTAAACACTGGCAAAACTAAAAAGACCAGTATTTATGCGGGTTTTGATTATTCCGACAGTCGGACAAAACATGAATAAACAGCCCTCGATATGGCTCAGAAGGGCCACTTCGGGGGCTTTAGGTTTGAAATGTTCAGACGTTGATTCAGGTGAAAAAATGGCAAAGAAACATAGAATAAAAGTAAATTTTATCTATCAGCTGGCATATCAGATCCTTCTGGTAATTCTCCCGCTGGTGACAGCTCCCTATATCGCACGAGTCCTGGGTCCGGAAAATAACGGAATCTACACCTATACCCACGCAATCGTTAATTATTTTGTTGTTTTTGCGGCACTTGGAATTGAAGCATATGGAAACCGGCTGATCGCCCAGTCCAAGAACAAGGACAGACAAACCCTGAACAAGGCTTTTTCCAGTGTTTTCTGGATGCATTTTATCGTGGCATGTGCCGCGGCCCTTGTATATTTTGTCTATGTTACCGTCATCGCGAGCCGGTATCGGCAGATTGCGGTCATTCAGGGCATCTGGGTTCTGGCTTCCATCATCGATATCAACTGGCTCTTTTTCGGGCTGGAGGAATTCAAACTTACCGTTACGAGAAACACGATCATTAAGCTGGTCACTGTTTTCTGTATTTTCGCATTTGTAAGGACCCGGGACCAGCTCTGGCTGTATACTCTGATCATGGGAATGGGTACTTTCCTGAGCAATGCGGTTCTGTGGGGATTCGCCAGAAAATATGTCCTCTTTACAAGGGTGACATTCAGAGAGATCATTGTACACTTTAAACCTCTTGTGATCCTGTTCCTGGCTGTCATCGCAACCAGTATTTACAGAATGATTGACAAGGTAATGCTTGGCTGGTACAGTGACATGTCGAATCTGGGTTCCTATGAGTATGCGGACCGCATGATCAAGCTGGTGATCACCCTGATCACTGCCCTGGGAACCGTTATGCTGCCCAGAATGTCGGCTCTGTATGCGGAAGGAAAAGATGAACAGGCGGCCAGGTATATGAACTCGACCTCCCAGTTCATGTTCGTCATGGCTTTTGCCCTGGCCTTCGGGCTGGCAGGCATAGCGGACGAGTTTATGCCGACCCTTCTGGGACCCGGATATGAGGGATCTGTGATCCTGACAAAAGTGCTGTGTATCTCTCTCCCGATCATGGGCTGGAATAATCTGGTCCGGACGCAGGTCCTGATGCCCAAGGAAAAGGACCGGGTCTATATCGTGGCAGTATGGGCGGGCGCCATCGTCAATATCATCCTGAATTATCTCTTTATCCACTGGTACGGTCCGATCGGAGCAGCGATTGCCACTGTGGCAGCCTATGCTGTTGTCGGCGTATTTCAGACCTATCCCCTGAAGAAGGAGCTCCCTGTTGCTTCCTATCTTAAATATGTCTTCATTCCCCTGATCAGCGGAGTGATCATGTATGTATGCGTGCGGGCAGTAAGCCGGGTACTGAAACCGGGAATTGCAGGTATAGCGGTCGAGATCCTGACAGGCGCTGTCATCTACCTTGCGATCAACCTTGTCTACCTGATGCGGTCGAAGAATGAAGTCTTTGAGGACGTTTTGCAGAAATATAAGAAAAAACTGCATAAATGATCATAAGCCCGCGAACGGAGGCAGACAGCAGATAAACGAAAAAAGACAGCTGGTGAACGGAGACAGACAGCTGATAAAGGGAAAAAAGACAGCTGGTGAACGGAGACAGACAGCTGATAAAGGGAAA
>OCVV012879286.1_pt1 | contig 19549 bp, 15 predicted proteins | sample 1539721 | NCBI WGS metagenome assembly OCVV01 (sample SAMN02144230, study PRJEB22623) | gut metagenome | biome: sheep rumen | host: Ovis aries | place: New Zealand
ATTTAGAGGTATTTCAAAGTTACAACAATTCTTGCAAATAAGCAAGAAAACGTTCTCTTTTTTTATGTCTGTGAATAATTCAGGTTAAGGATTTTAATGGATTCCTTAATAAGTGAAAAGTTACACTCTAAACATTATACATTCAACATCTCTTTGACACTTTGGATTATCAATCAATTATCAATAGATATTACCCCGAGGACAACGAACTTCGACGCATTCTCTTGGTTCATAGCCGTTCTGTAGCTGATAAGGCTATTGCCATAGCTAATGCTCATCCAGAGCTGCCAATCGACAAGCAGTTTGTTGAGGAAGCAGCAATGCTTCACGACATCGGCATTTTCAAAACGAACGCACCAGGCATCCAATGTTTCGGAACGGAGCCTTACATCTGTCATGGCACCATCGGAGCACAGCTGATGCGAGAAGAAGGGTTTCCGCTTCATGCCCTCGTCTGTGAACGACACACTGGGGCAGGCTTGTCTTTAAAAGAAATCGAACGACAAAACCTTCCTGTGCCTCATCACGATATGCTCCCTGTCACACTTGAGGAAAAACTGATATGTTTTGCCGATAAGTTTTTCTCTAAAACGCACTTAGAAAGAGAAAAGACACTCGAACAAGCAAGGCAGTCACTTGTGAAATTCGGAGAAGAAGGATTAGCAAGATTTGATGCTTGGACGGCACTTTTTTTATAGACGTTCAATTCCTTTTTTGTAAATTGGATGTTTTTCCTTAACTTTGCAGTTGAATTCGAAAAGTAAGCATTTCTGTTAGTCGACAAATGGAAATGCTGCTTTTTCGTTTTGTCATTCATTTTATATTTAAATCATGTTTAAAAAACAACTAAAACTGAAAGCGGACGTGATTCGCTGGCATCAGTTCACTCATCACGGAGATGCCGTGTTTCTTTCTTTACGCAGAGAAATCGTGATTTCCACCCTGAGTGTTGCTACATTGCTTGCCACCGCTCCATCTACTGCCCATGCACAGACGGCAGCACCCAAAATGGGTGATGACACCAGAAGCATGGAGACAGATGAAGTGACCGTTACCGCTTCTCGTTTGCCCCTTCCAATGGAGCAAACAGCGCGTATCGTCAGTGTCATGACGCGCGAACAAATCAAAGACTGTCCCGCGCAGTCAGTAAACGACCTCCTAAAGTATGCAGCAGCTGTAGATGTCCGGCAGCGAGGTGCATTTGGTATTCAAACAGACGTAAGTATCAATGGAGGTACACACGACCAGATTGTGATTCTGCTGAATGGAGTCAACATTTCCTCTCCTCACACAGGCCATTTGGCAGTCGATCTCCCCGTTTCAATCGACGACATCGAACGCATTGAGATTCTTGAAGGAGCAGCAAGCCGTGTCTATGGCACAAGTGCATTCTCCGGTGCTATTAACATTGTCACAAAAGTGCAAAATGCCGATAGTCCAGAAGTCTTGAATGGCAACGTCCGAATGTTTGGAGGTAGTTTTGGAACCATTGGTGCAGGTGCTGCTGTTGGTGTCGATGGCACAAAAGTTCATCACAGAATCAGTGGAGGCTATCAGCAGAGTGATGGAGGAACCCAGAACTCTGACTTCAAGCAGTGGAGAGGCTTCTACCAAGCAAAAGCAGAACTCCAGGACATAGACATTGACTGGCAACTGGGAGTAAGCGGAAAAAACTACGGAGCCAACACCTTCTATTCAGGTAAGTTTCCAAACCAATACGAAGAGAACAGGCGTTACATGGCATCTGTTGCTGCACAGACAAAGGGCAGAGTGGTTTTCAGCCCCACACTCTATTGGAACCGAGCCTTCGACCATTATCAATTGATAAGAAACACCTCAACAGGTGAAAATTTCCACCGCACAGATGTCTATGGTGCCAGTATGAATGCTCGTTTCGATTGGGCTTTGGGCGTTTCATCTATAGGAGCCGATTTTCGCAACGAGGGCATCCTTTCCACCGCTTTGGGAAAACCCTTAGACGAGCATCTTTATGTGGATATTCCTGGACACGACGGACAATACCGAAAGAAAGACAACAGAACCAATATCTGCTATTTCTTGGAACACGACGTGTTGCTTCGTCAATGGACTTTCTCCGCAGGACTGATGGCAAATATGAATACGGCACTCGATCATCGCCATCGTCTTTATCCAGGAGTTGACATCAGTTTCCGTCCCACCAAGAGTTGGAAACTCTATGCATCGTGGAACATGGCACAACGTATGCCAACATTTACCGACCTCTATTATAAGTCGCCAACCCAAGAAGGCAACACGGGACTGAAACCTGAAAAGACGAGTGAATTCACTGTAGGTGCAGCCTATCGCACAACAGGACTGAAATCCAACCTGCGCATGTTCCATCGTCACCAGAAATCGATGATTGACTGGGTGATGACTTTGGCAGATTCAGTCAATGGCTACACCACTTACCATGCAACCAATTTCAAAGTAGATGTCATGGGATTTGACGTCCAAGCAACAGTTCTATTCCCTGAGCTGTTTGAAGCCAATTCCTGTTTGCGCACATTTCAAGTCGATTATTCGTACCTCCACCAGAAACGGCACGACGACATTGAAATTTATGCCTCCTGTTATGCCTTCGACTATTTGAGGCACAAGCTGGTGATGCGACTTGACACTCGCTTTTTTCAAAAATTCTATGCCACCTTGTCTTATAGATGGCAAGACCGTATGGGAAGCTATGTGAAATACACTCCTGAAATAGTGGATGGAAAAACAACCTATCAGGCAAGAACCGTTTCATACAATCCTTTTGGGTTGCTCGACTTGCGTTTGCAGTGGAAAGACAAGCATTATGAAATCTATCTTGAAGCCAATAATCTCACCAGCTACCGCTATTACGACCTTGGTAACGTGGAACAACCAGGTTTCTGGCTGATGGCAGGCGCTCAATGGAAATTCTGATGCATAAGAATACTTTCACACCCTTTTCGGGTTGAAAAACTGCTATAGGCATGGCCTTTAATCACTCATTTGTTTGTCGACGACAAATGAGTGATTTTTATATGGGGACTCATTCATGCGCGATTGGGGACTCGCGCTTACGCAATTGGGGACTCACTCTTGCGCGATTGGGGATTTACTATTTTTCATTCCCACACCATTTTATAGAATTCCACTTTAGTGTGATTTTGAAAGAGTAGTGTTGTGCATTTTATTTTTTTTGTTGTTAACTGATGTGGGTGTAAGAATTTTTTGCTAAATTTGCAACGCATATTTTATACTTTGTGCAAAATACTGCAACACATACACACATTCACTCAATTTTTCACACAAATGCGACATATTCTACAAACGATAATGTTTGTCTGTGCCCTTTTGCTTCCTGCAATTGCCGTGGCACAGTCTTCAAACAAGGCTTTCACCGTGGTGATTGATGCTGGACATGGAGGAAAAGACCCTGGGGCTATTGGTTCTTCTCGTAGCAATAGGGAAAAGGATATCAACCTTGCTATAGCCTTGGAAGTAGGCCGGCTGCTTGAGCAAAATCAGCCTGATGTAAAGGTTGTTTACACCCGTAAAACGGATGTGTTTGTAGAACTCGGACGCAGGGCGGAAATTGCGAATGATGCCAAAGCCGACCTTTTTGTTAGTGTCCATACGAATGCACTCCCAAAGAATGCAAGGAAAGCGGCTGGTGTACAAACGTACACTCTCACACTCAGAAGCGATGTGGCAAAGACAAACTTTTCGGTAGAAACGCGAGAGAATTCCGTTATTTCCATGGAGGGTGAGGCTGCCAAGAAATACAATTACGAGAATACTCCTGAAAGTATTATCATGTTTGAGCTTTTGCAGGACAAGCACATGAAAGAGAGTGTCAATTTCGGCAAAATCGTTCAAAACTCTATGGTTGCGAATGCTGGACGTGCCAATATGGGGGTGTATCAAGCTAATCTTGCTGTTCTTCGTCTCACTTATATGCCAAGTGTTCTGCTTGAAGTTGGATACATTTCTACTCCTTCAGAGGAGACATTCCTAATGTCGAATGCTGGACGCTGCAAAATGGCTCAATCTATCTATAGTGCGATTGTTAATTATAAAAGAACAAAAAAATAATATAACGAAAACGAAAACCGCCATACGGTAAAATCGTTTCACGTTAAAACGAAAACGAAACAATGAAAATCTCCAAAGAAATAAGCATTGCATTGGTTGCGATAGTGGCTATCGTCATAGTATATTTAGGTATGATGTTCCTGAAGAATGTCAGGCTGAAAAGTTCAAACCATCTTTACTACATCACCATGTCGGACGTGAATGGTCTGTCTCCACAGTCTGATGTGCTCGCCAATGGTGTCGGCATCGGATTGGTGAAGTCGCTCGACTTTAATCCTTCGACACAGATGGTTACCATTGCCGTTGACTTGAATGCCAATATTAAATTGCCAAAAGGAACGACGGCTACTCTCTCTAAGGATATGCTTGGAGCTCCAAAGGTGAAAGTGATTTTAGGAAAGCAAGATCAAGGTTTTTTGGCTGAAGGTGATACGATTCCAGGAAGTCCTATGGCTGACTTGATGGCATCAGTCACTTCGGTCATGCCATCTGTCAATGCTCTAATGCTGAAACTTGACACTATTCTTACTACGATTAACACCTTAACGTCAGACCCTGCTCTTGTCAATTCTCTTCACAATATGGAATACCTTTCGAACGACCTCAAGCATACGACCAATCGTTTGAATGCTATCTTGGGTAAGGATGTTCCATCGCTGATGACGAAAGTTAATGCCGTTGGGAGTAATCTGGAACAAACTACAGCTAAACTAACTGAAGTGGATTTCTCAGAAGTTAATACTTTGCTTCAGAACGCTAATGCCACAGTGGGAGAGTTGCAGTCGTTCACCAATCAGCTAAACAACCCTAACTCTACCATGGGCAAACTGATGGGAGATCCTACTGTTTTCAATCACTTGGACACAGTACTTGTTTCGGCAAATAGACTCCTTGAAGACCTCAAGGCAAACCCCAAAAGATATGTACGTTTCTCCCTCATCGGAAAGTGAAATAGTAGGTGTTGTTTTATCGTTAATAAAAATACGTAAAAATAAGAAATCTGTTGAATCTGCCCTTTTGGATGAGTTTGCTAATAACTTGAATTTCAATTACATTTCATCGGTTAATTCTACAATTAATTTACCATCGAAATTGACTGTTTAGCCTATAAATCTCAGATTTTCAACTTCTTTGAAATTAGTCTTAGCATCCATATTTTCCAGCCTGCTTTGACTCGTAAATAACTGAAAAGTAGTTTTTTAAATCGTGGAACATTTTTTTTGCTGAAATGATGCGTTTTTGGCAAAACAAAAATTATGCTTACCTTTGCAATGAGTAAAAGAAATTAGCTTAACTATGTATGATGTAAATTACAGTGGTAGCGACAAAGCTTAGTACTATTTTAGGTTGTTATATAAACCTTTTGCAGCCACTCTCATTCATCATCATTTAAACAACAAACCAGTAGAATTAGAGTATCACAAAGATGGTCAACAATTCACATAAAGAACTGTGGGAACAATGTCGAAAAGTCATTCGGCAGAACATCACACAGGAACAGTACAATGCGCTCTTTGCGTACACCGAATTCTCGGATTTCGGTGATGGAAAGCTTGTACTGTCCGTTCCAAGCCAGTTCATCTTCGATATGCTGGAAAGGGATGATTATGCGAATTTGATTCGTAAGACCATCAATAGGTTTTTTGGCGATAATATCAATCTCTGCTACAAGATTCCTGTTGTTAAGGGTAGGGGAGGTTCGGTTCAGCTTCCACATCAGGAAACTGCTGATACTCAGAACGGACCAGCTAACCAGCAAGCTAACCAGTCACCATCCAGTCCGATTGTCCCTACATCCCTCGATTTGGACTCTCAACTCCATCAAGGGTATCTTTTCGACAACTATTTGGAAGGAGAGAGCAATCGGCTCGCTCGTTCTGTAGGTGAGGCAATCGCTAAGAATCCAGCCAAGACCTTCAATCCTTTCTTCATTTATGGTCCTTCTGGTTGTGGTAAGACACACTTGGTCAACGCCATAGGATGGCGAATCAAGGAACTTCATCCTCAGCTTCGTGTTCTCTATCTTTCAGCCCACCTCTTCTCTGTGCAATACACCGATGCTGTGCGACAGAACAAAACAAACGACTTCATCAATTTCTATCAGACTATTGATGTTCTCATCATCGATGACATACAGGAATTTGGTGGAAAGAAAAAGACTCAAAACACTTTCTTCCATATTTTCAATCATTTGCATCTCAACAACAAACAGTTGATTCTTACTGCAGATCGTCCACCGATGAAGATTCAAGACCTGGAGGAAAGACTGCTCACTCGATTCAAATGGGGACTTCAAGCTGAAATTGAAAAACCAACACGAGCTTTGCGCTACGAGATTCTGAAGAAGCACGTTGAGAAAGATGGTTTGAACGTACCTGACGATGTTCTTCGCTACATTGCCCAACATGTGGATGAAAGTGTGCGAGACCTTGAAGGCATTATCAACTCTCTGATGGCGCACTCTATTGTGGAAAATTGCGACATCTCTATGTCACTTGTCAGCAAGATTCTACCTCATTTTGTTCACATACAAAACAATCAAACAACTATAGAGGATATTACTCGCAAGGTTTGCGACTTTTACCATCTGAAGGAAGAGGTGATTGTCTCGAAGAGTCGCAAACAGGAAATCGTTCGAGCTCGTCAAATTGCCATCTATCTTGCAAATCAGCACACCAACGAGACCACTGTGCAGATTGGACGTGCTATCGGAGGCAAGAATCATGCCACAGTGCTTCATTCTATCAATCTCGTGAAAACGATGATGGAAACTGATATCAAAATCCGACAAGACGTTAGGGATATTGAAGCCACCTTGTAAATTCAATGAAAAAATGATATTCAATGAAGAATGAATTTTACCTCATGTAAATTTCATTCTTCATTCTTTTTTTATTCTTCATTTATTTACAGAAATCCTTGCTGTTTCAGTGTTTCAAGAAGTGTTTCAGAGATGGCTTCATTATCGGACTTGGTATATCTACAGTCTGTAAATACTTGAGCAAAATTCTCCTTTTGGTTGATGTTGACAAAATTTTTGTTTTCAGGGAGTGACTCTTTGTATGCGTAGATAGTGTCGATGTCCTGAGGTGTATAGTCGTGGTAAGTGTTTTCGTGAACAAAAGCGGAGAGAGGTAAGCGATCTGCCTGTTGCGGTTCTTCGTCAGGCCATCCAACTGTGATGGTTGCAACAGGAAAAACGAGTTTTGGCAAATTGAGAATACGTATGATGGACTGCGGCTGATAAACGGTGGTACCTAAGTAGCATGTACCTAAGCCTGCTTCTTCAGCGAGCGTGGTGAAATTCTGAACAAGTAGAAGAGTGTCTGAAGCGGCATTGATGAAAGACAGGAAGTTGTCATACCCTGGATTGGCATTTCGTTGCTGGCACCACTGTGTGAAACGGTGAAAGTCTGCGCAGAATGTGAGTACTGCTGCTGAGTTTTCCACCATAGGTTGATTGAAATGGAGTGGTGCAAGTGCTTTTTTTGTTTTTTCGTCTCGGGTGATGATAACGCTGTAGAGTTGCATGTTTCCCATGGTAGCTGCACGTGCTGCTGTGGTAAGCAATTGGTTGAGAAGTTGTTGGCTCACTTCTTCGGTTTTGTATCGACGAATGGTTCTTCGGTTTTGAATACTTTCTATCATGATGTAATGTATGTATTGGGTTAATGATTTTGTTTTGCAAAGTTAGTGAACTTGCCATGTTTTAGCAAATTATGAAAGTTTTTTTTGAAGAGAAAAAAATAGTTTTTGGCTCACTTTCCATTTGCTTTAAAATGTCAATTAATTGAAAATCAATGGTTTGATTCATTGAGTTGGAAAACTTTTGTTATTTTAAGAAAAAAGATGTTGAAATATTTTGAAAAGTGGAAAAGGGGTTGTAAATTTGCAAATGATTTCGCATTTGTGGATGCAATCCGTTTTAGACGGACACACAAACACAAATTTATTTGTCTATTTGGTTACACATATTTTCCTTTTTTTACTGTCGGATGGGTTTCATTCACAAATTGCGAAATTGATATGTGCATAAGTTTTTTCTCGTTTTTATGAATTTTTGCCCATGTCTTCTACCTGACTTTTTTACAAACATTGACTCATTATATAATAAAACTGCTTAATGATGGAAAATAATGTGAGAACTTACACATACGAGGAGGCTTACGAGGCATCCTTAAGTTATTTTGATGGCGACCAGCTTGCTGCGCGTGTGTGGGTGAATAAATATGCCATGAAGGATTCCTTCGGCAATATCTATGAGAAGTCTCCAAGCGACATGCACTGGCGTATTGCCAACGAGATAGCACGAATCGAGCAGAAATACGCAAATCCACTTTCTGCTCAAGAGATATTCGATTTGCTCGACCATTTTCGCTATATCATCCCTGCAGGCAGTCCGATGACAGGTATTGGCAATAGCCATCAGGTTGCATCTTTGTCGAATTGTTTCGTTATTGGTTTGGATGGCGAGGCAGATTCATACGGTGCCATCATTCGCATTGATGAAGAGCAAGTGCAACTGATGAAACGACGTGGTGGAGTGGGACACGACCTCTCGCACATTCGTCCGAAGGGTACACCTGTGAAGAATTCAGCTCTTACATCTACTGGGTTGGTACCATTCATGGAGCGTTATTCCAATTCGACCCGTGAAGTTGCTCAAGACGGGCGACGTGGTGCTTTGATGCTTTCTGTTTCTATCAAGCATCCTGATGCTGAAGCATTCATTGATGCAAAAATGACGGAAGGAAAGGTAACAGGGGCGAATGTGTCTGTCCGTTTGGATGATGCCTTCATGCAGGCTGCGGTGGATGGTAGGGCTTATACTCAACAGTTCCCCGTTGATAGCGACAATCCATCTGTTGTGAAAGAAATCAACGCATCGCAGCTTTGGAAAAAAATTGTGCATAATGCATGGAAATCAGCCGAGCCTGGCGTTCTTTTCTGGGACACAATCATTCGTGAGTCTGTGCCTGATTGTTATGCTGATTTGGGATATAAGACTATCTCGACGAACCCATGTGGAGAGATTCCGCTTTGTCCATACGATTCATGTCGCCTCCTTGCTATCAATCTTTATTCATACGTTGTGAATCCTTTCACAAAGGAGGCAAGATTTGACTATGACCTTTTCCGCAAGCATGTTGGAATTGCTCAGCGCATTATGGATGATATCATCGACTTGGAGCTTGAAAAGATTGAGCTGATTATGCAGAAGATTGATTCTGACCCTGAAAGCATGGAAGTGAAGGGTTCTGAGCGCCACCTATGGGAAAAGATATACGAGAAGAGTCGCAAGGGACGTCGCACAGGTGTGGGAATCACTGCTGAAGGTGATATGATTGCAGCTATGGGACTTACTTACGGCACTCCTGAAGCGACATATTTCTCAACAGATGTTCACAAAAACATTGCAATTGAAGCCTATCGTTCTTCAATACAGATGGCAAAGGAGCGTGGTGCTTTCGAAATCTATGATTCAGAGCGTGAGAAGAACAATCCGTTTGTCAATCGAGTGAAAAGCGTTGACCCTGCGCTCTACGAAGAGATGTTGAAGTATGGTCGCCGTAACATTGCCTGCTTGACTATTGCTCCTACGGGAACAACGAGTTTGATGACTCAAACTACTTCTGGCATTGAACCTGTATTCATGCCTGTCTATAAACGTCGTAGAAAGGTGAATCCAAACGATACGAACGTCCATGTGGATTTCGTGGATGAGACAGGTGATTCGTTTGAGGAATACATTGTCTATCATCCTAAGTTCCTCACTTGGATGAAAGTGAACAACATTGATACCGAAAAGAGATATACTCAGAGCGAAATTGATGATTTGGTTCGCATGTCTCCTTATTATAAAGCTACAGCCAACGATGTCGATTGGCGCGAGAAGGTGAGAATGCAGGGAGCTATCCAGAAGTGGGTGGATCATTCTATCTCTGTTACAATTAATCTCCCTAACGATGTTTCGGAGGAACTCGTGAATGAGCTTTATGTAGAAGCATGGAAGAGTGGCTGCAAAGGATGTACCGTGTATCGCGATGGCTCTCGTGCCGGTGTGCTCATTGCTACTTCTGACAAGAAAGGCAAGAAGAAAGATTGTGAGTGCGAACCTCCTGTTGTGACTGAGGTGCGTCCAAAGAGTCTTGACTGCGATGTGGTTCGTTTCCAGAATAACAAAGAAAAATGGGTGGCATTCGTGGGACTGCTTGATGGATATCCTTACGAAATCTTCACTGGTGTGTTGGATGATGAAGATGGTATTGCTCTTCCAAAGACAGTTGTTAAGGGGCACATCATTAAGAATATTGATGAAGACGGAAACAAGCGCTACGACTTCCAGTTTGAGAACCGACGCGGCTATAAGACCACTATCGAAGGACTGTCGGAGAAGTTCAATAAGGAGTATTGGAATTACGCCAAGTTGATTTCGGGTGTGCTTCGCTATCGCATGCCTCTGACAAATGTCATCAAGCTTGTGAATCAGCTTTCACTTGGAAATGAAAGTATCAACACATGGAAGAATGGAGTAGAGCGAGCTCTGAAGAAATATGTGCAAGATGGTACCGAGGCAAAAGGTCAGAAATGCCCTGTCTGTGGACACGAGAGTCTCGTCTATCAAGAGGGATGCTTGATTTGTAAAGATTGCGGTGCTTCACGATGTGGATAAAATGCAAAAAATCATCTTACAAGACATACGTATTTATGCTTACCATGGTGTGTTTCCAGAAGAACGCACCATGGGAGCATATTATAAAATAGGTTTGGAAATATCAACCGATTTCCGCAAAGCCATGCTTTATGATGTGCTTTCTGGTACCATCAATTACGGAGCCATTTATCAGGTTGTCCAAGAGGAAATGGCAATTCCTTCGAAACTGTTAGAGCATGTAGCCTATCGTATGATGAAATCATTGTTTTGTAAATTTGCAGAAATCGAATCTATACAACTGAGCATTTTGAAGGAGAATCCTCCCATTGTGGCGACAGAATGTGCAGGTTGTGGCGTGAAAATTGAGCTTTCTCGCGAGGAAATGGACAAATGTTCTGTTTTTTGAACGGATTTTGCTATTTATTTACAAAACATTTGTTAATTTTGCAACTGAAACGATTTTAATACTAACTAAAAATCTTTTATGACACCATTACAGACAGCTAAAATGACAAATTACCGCTGGGTGATTTGTGCGATGTTGTTCTTTGCAACAACAGTTAACTACATGGACCGACAGGTGTTGTCGCTCACATGGAAGGATTTTATCGCCCCTGAATTCCATTGGACCGATAGTGACTATGGAACGATTACGGGTGTGTTTTCTATTTTCTATGCCTTGGCTTGCCTTTTCGCTGGTAAGTTCATCGACTGGATGGGTACGAAGAAAGGATATCTCATTTCCATTTTCGTTTGGTCAACAGGTGCATGTCTTCATGCAGCATGTGGATGGATTACCATGAAACTTGAAGGTGTTGCCAGCATTGAGGCATTGCGCCTTGTAGAAGCAGGTTCGGCACTTGCCCTTGCCATAGCCTCCACGAGTGTAGTTCTCTTCCTCATCTGTCGAATGATTCTCGCTTTGGGTGAAGCTGGTAACTTCCCTGCTGCCATCAAAGTGACTGCTGAGTATTTCCCAAAGAAGGACCGTGCTTTCGCTACATCCATTTTCAACGCTGGTGCTTCCGTTGGTGCTCTCTTGGCTCCAGCAACTATTCCACTTCTCGCACGTGCATGGGGATGGGAGATGGCTTTCATCATCATCGGTGCTCTCGGATATGTTTGGATGGGACTTTGGGTATTCCTCTATGACAAACCTCACAAGAGCAAGTATGTCAATCAGGTAGAGCTCAACTACATTGAGCAGGATAGCGACTTGGCAGAGGTGCAGAACAAGCAGGAAGTAAAGGAAGAAAAGACAATCGGCTTCATGAAGTGTTTCACATTCCGTCAGACTTGGTCATTCATTGTTGGTAAGTTCATGACTGATGGTGTGTGGTGGTTCTTCTTGTTCTGGGCTCCAGCCTATTTCTCTGACCAATATGGCTATAAGTCCGATTCTACGATGGCCATCCTGTTGATTTTCACCCTTTATGCCATTGTTACCGTTCTCTCTATTGGTGGTGGTTATCTTCCTACATACTTTGTTGACAAGAAGGGCATGAATCCATACGCAGGTCGTATGCGTGCCATGTTCTTGTTTGCTTGTCTTCCAGTTCTTGCACTCTTTGCCCAGCCTCTTGGACAGTACAGCGCATGGTGGCCTGCAATCATCATCGGTCTCGTAGGTGCTGGCCATCAAGCATGGTCTGCCAACCTTTTCTCCACAATTGGCGATATGTTCCCTAAATCTACCATCGCTACCATCACTGGTATTGGAGCCATGGCAGGAGGTATCGGTTCGTTCCTCATCAACAAAGGTTCGGGTGTACTTTTCACCTACGCTGAAGGACAAGGTTCTGCCTTCACTTTTATGGGTTTCGAAGGTAAGCCAGCTGCCTACATGATTGTGTTCTGCATCTGTGCAGTTGCTTATCTCATTGGCTGGTTCATCATGAAGACACTCGTCCCTAAGTATGAGCCAATCGTAGTGGAAGACTAAGCTCATCAACCGTGTTTTTCAATTAATTGAAAAAATAAAAAAAATAGTCGCCTTACATTCAAGGTGACTATTTTTTGTTTTTCATAACACATGAAAGACTTTACAGTGCAGCTCTCATTTTCTCAACCATGTCCTGATATTCCTCGTCAGACAGATACACTTTTCCTGGGTTCATTTGGAATGTGCCACCATAGTCAGGGCCGTCCACATATTTAGGAGCGAGGTGGAAATGCAGATGAGAAAGCTTGTCGCTATATGCGCCATAGTTGATTTTTTCGGGGTTGAATACCTTTTGCATAGCACGAGTGGTCCGAGCCACATCTGCCATGAAAGCATTCCTTTCCTCATCGCTCAGTTCGTTCAAGTCATTAACGTGTCCGTTGTAGCTGACGAGACAACGTCCATGATACGTTTGCTCCTTGAAAAGGAAAACACGTGACACACTTAATTCTGCAATCAGAATCATTAAGTTCTCATAATTGTTAGTGCAATAAAGGCACTCTTTTGGGTCGCTGTACATAGGATGATATTATTTGTTAAACAATTAAGTAATACTTCGTGCAAAGTTACAAATAATTACCATTTCCCTTCCTTTTTGAACTACTTTTTTTAAATAATCACTTAAACCTTTCCGAGTTTATAATGTCATAAGCATTGAGAGTTAAAAGTTAATAGTTAATAAGACGCAGCTCATTGGCATTTTTAATTTTTAACTTTTAATTTTTAACTTACCTAAGACTTAGACACTCTATATGAAACGATTCCTACTTCTGATTTTGGCTATAGCAGCGATGTCAACCACTTTTGCCCAAAAGAAAACAAAACTCACAGGACGAGTTTTCGACTCTGAAAGCGGTGAGGCACTCACACATTCAACCATTCAGTTGCTCAAGCCCGACACCGTAGGACTTGTTTCAGGAGCCATTTCCAACACGAATGGCTTTTTCACCATGAAAGACATCCCCGTAGGCAATTATGTCATGAAGATTTCCTACATAGGCTACCACAACTTCTTTCATAAAGTGGAAGTGGCAGGCGATAAAAGCGACCAGAATGTGGGTACCATCATGCTTGTCCCATCCAGTGTTGAATTGCAGACAGCCGTGGTGACAGCAGCCCTTAAGCCCATCGAAGTGAAAGAGGACACATTGATATTCAATGCCGATGCCTTCAAAGTGCCAGAAGGAAGCGTACTTGAAGAACTCATACGCAAACTGCCAGGCGCAGAAGTGGGTAACGACGGAAGCATCAAAATCAATGGAAAGACCGTTACCAAGATACTTGTCGATGGAAAAGAGTTTTTCGGAAACGACAAGAGCATGTCCATGAAGAACCTCCCTACAGAGATAGTAGATAAAGTCAAGACCTACGATCGACAGTCAGACATGGCGCGGATGACAGGCATCGACGACGGGGAAGAGGAAACCGTGATAGACCTCAGCATCAAGAAAGGCATGAAGCAGGGATGGTTTGGTAATTTCGACCTAGCAGGAGGAACTCACGAACGGTATAGCGAAAGTGCTATGGTCAACCGATTCCAAGACAGGACACAGGCAAGCGTGATTGCCAACATCAACAACACCAACGACCGCACAGGAGGCGGAGGAGGACGAGGAGGTAACTCTGGCATTACAACCACCAAGCGAATCGGAGCTACCTTGGCTTTAGAACGAGGAAAATTTGAAATTGGAGGAAATGCACGCTATAATGGTACGAAAAGCGATTCCTGGACAAAAAGCGCATCTCAGAACTTCGTCACCACCAACACATCCTTCTCCAACGCCATCAACAGCAGTGTCAACCGAAACCACTCCATCAATGGCGATTTCCGCATAGAATGGAAAGCCGATTCTATGACCACACTCCAACTGCGTCCCAATTTCTCATTCGGCCGTAACAATAGTAATGGTACAGGCGAAAACGCTACATTCAATGCCGACCCTTACGAAGACGGTGTGTCTGACCCACTCAACCAAATGGATTTGGTGGAAGACAACAAGAAGGTAAACTATAACAAGACTGGTAACCGCTCGAAAGGCAACAATAACAGCGTGAGTGCTAACTTCATATTCAACAGACGGCTCAATAGCGTCGGGCGCAATTTCAGCATCCGAGCCAATGGTAGCTATTCCAACAGTGATAGTAAAAGTTATAGCCTGAGCGATGTGCGCTATTACCAGTATCAAGACTCCACACGCCTCACCTATCGTTATCGAACCACACCCAATTCCAACAAGAACTACAGCATCGGAGCCAACTATTCCGAACCGCTCATCCCCCGCAAGTTGTTCCTGCAGACACAATACCGCTTCAGCTACCAGAAACGCCATTCCGACGGTTCGACTTACGACTTGGGCAACATTACACAATACCTCGATTCCATCCGCAGCGTGGGAGCAGGCTATCTGCCAGCCGACTATCGCGATTATCTCGATGACGAATTGAGCCGATACACCGACAATGAAAACAAAACCCATTTGCTCGAACTCCAGCTTCGACTCGTCACCACCGCCATCAACATGAACGTGGGAGTCAACATCGAAGAGCAGCACCAAAAGATAGACTACGACTACCAGAAGCTCGACACAGTAGCCTCCCGCGACTACTGGCGCGTGTCACCAACCCTCAATTTCCGCTATCGCTTCAACAAGCAGCACACCCTCCGCATCCGCTACCGAGCATCCACACGCCAGCCCGACATGACTGACCTCTTCAACATGACCGACAACTCCAATCCGCTCAACATCCGCATGGGCAACCCAAATCTGAAGCCATCCTTCAGCACCAATGTGAACGTAGATTGGAACAACTACCTCACCACCACCATGCAGAACTTCAATGCCCGACTCAGTTTCTCCACCACCAAAAACAGCATTACCACTCGAACCGAATACAACGAACAGACAGGCGGACGCATCACCCAACCACAGAACATCAACGGAGATTGGAGCGTCAGCGGCAATTTCGGCTTCTCAACCCCCATCTTTGTTGACAACTTCACGTTTAACACCTCCACCAGCGCCAACCACAATAACAATGTGGGTTACATATATCAGAATAAGGAGACGTTAAAGAACATTGTAAAGAACACATCCATTGGTGAACGTATTTCTATGCAGTACCGTGCTGACTATTGGAGTGCAGGCGCATACGGCAACCTCAACTATAGCCACGTCCGCTCTGAGCTGGTCAATGCCAACAACCGTGACACCTACAATTTCTCCTACGGTGCCAATTTCAATATGACACTCGAAAACGGTATCGGGTTTTCTACTGATATAGGCATGAATTCTCGCCGTGGATACAGCTCCTCTGAAATGAACACTAACGAACTCATTTGGAACGCACAAGCCAGCTATCGATTCCTCAAGCGAAAGAACGCTACTATAGCACTCCGTGCTTACGACATCCTCAACCAGCGCAGCAACATTAGCCGAACCATCAACGCATCCATGAGGCGAGACCAGGAAACCAATGCCATCAACTCATATCTCATGTGCCATTTCATCTACCGTTTCAACCTCTTCGGAACCCGCGAGGCACGACAGAATCTGCGTAATTCCCGCAACTTTGATGGCGGTTTCAATCGCGAAGCTTTTCAGAATGAGAACGGATTTGGACGTGGAAGGGGAGGCTTCTAAAAAGAAAAAGAGTCAATGAATTGGCTCTTTTCTTATTGTTAAAAGTTAATCCCCAGTCGCGTAATCGTTTGTCCCCATTGGGTGTGAGTGGGTCCCGATTGTCAATTTAGAAAGTCCACTTGGCGGCGAGGGTAGGGATGGCGTAGAATCGGTTGTGCTGTCCGAGGTCGTTGTAAATGAAGTTGTTAGACAATTCCACTTCTGTACCGAGGCTCAGGTGGATGTCGTCCCATCCGTGGATGGTGTTGAGATTGAACCAGAATTGTGGTTCACTCATGAAGACAAGTTTTCCGTTCACATCGCTGTCATACCAAAGGTCTGCATATCCGGCAAAGGTGCAGAGTCCTTTGGCGAAAGTTGTGCTCCAAACGGCTGTGAGTTGGAAACTGTTGAAGGCGTGTTCGTTGCGTTGCCCCTTGAAATAGTATTTGTAGAGCGTTTGTATGCTGAATGTTGTGGAGAAGTCTGCTGAATGCCAGTTCCATGCTGGTCCGAGGAGGACGGCATGCTGGAAGCGTGAGCTGTAGGTCATGTCCTCGGCTGTTGTTACTCCGCCGTTGTATTCTGCGTGTGCCGCCCACTGCTTGTTTTTGCTGAGGTTGAACTCTCGTGAAATCTCCCAATAGGCTCCTGCCATGCCTCGGCTGTAGAAGTCGAGGTCGATGAATAGGAATGTATTTCCCCATCGGTCGGGCTTGAACATTTCTACGGTTGCGGTGGCTGAAGGTCGGGTCGTGAGATGCTTGTCAATTGAATGTCCGAGGTCGTAGTGGAACTGTAGGTTTTGTGCATCGGCTTGTTGTGCCAATCCCGATAGGGCAATGGCTGCAATCGTGAGTAAGTTTGGTTTCATTTGTGTTTGATTTTTTAATCAGGGATTTTAAGGATTTTTAGGATAGGACCCTCCCTAGCCCTCCCTGTGAGGGAGGGGACAACCATCCGGATGGCTATTCTCTCCCCTCACAGGTGAGTTGGAGGGGTCTATTTTTCACTATCCCCTCTCCTCGCCCTTCGGAGAGGGGCTGGAATGAAGTTTTTTAAAAGTTTTTGATTTAACTATTCTGCGAATCTTTTTGATTTTTTTTGCAAAGTTAGGCCTTTTTGCGATATTTTCCTTAACTTTGCACTTTAAATTGATTTTGTAAACATTTTTTTAAGGAAAAGGGTTCAAGTTGATGAATAACAAGCATAATCATCTTGTCATCATGGCAGGAGGAATTGGTAGCCGTTTTTGGCCGATGAGTACTCAGGATTATCCTAAGCAGTTCATTGATGTGTTCGGTACGGGTCGTACTTTCATTCAGATGACTGTGGATCGTTTTGCTGGGGTGGTGGATGCTGACAACGTGTGGATTGTCACGTCTGAGAAGTATGCAGACATTGTGAAGGAGCAGTTGCCTGAGGTTCCAAGCAGTCATGTACTGCTGGAGCCATGCCGCAGGAACACCGCTCCCTGTATTGCTTACGTGGCTTGGCGTATTAAGTCACAGGATGCGAAAGCCAATTTGGTTGTGGCTCCGAGCGACCATATCGTGCTGAATCCTGAGGAGTTCAGGCGTGTGATTGTAAGCGCCTTGAAATTCACGGAAAATTCGGATGCCATTGTTACTTTGGGCATGAAGCCTACTCGCCCGGAGACTGGCTATGGCTATATCCAGGCGGACTTGAGTTCGGCTTCGCTTCGCAACAAGCAGATTTTCAGAGTGGATAGTTTCAAGGAGAAACCTGATTTGAAAACTGCTATGCAGTATATCAAGCACAGTGAATATTATTGGAATTCGGGTATTTTCATTTGGAATGTGAATACCATCGTGAATTCGCTTCGCATGTATGCTCCTGAAATTTCGGAGATTTTCGAGGGGCTGCTTCCGTTCTATGGGACGGAGAAGGAGCAGGGGGCGATTGATGAGCGTTTCCCTCTATGTCCGAATATCTCCATCGACTATGCCATCTTGGAGAAGGCTGAGGAGATTTTTGTGATGCCTGCCGATTTCGGTTGGAGTGATGTGGGCACTTGGGGCTCTCTCATCAGTTTGGCTGAAAAGGATGCCAATGGCAATGCTGTGGTAGGTAGCAACGTGTCGCTCTATGAATCGAAGAACTGCATGGTTCACACGTCTCAGGAGAGGAAGGTTGTGATTCAGGGTCTGGATGGCTATATCGTTGCGGAGAAGGATAATACGCTTCTCATTTGCAAGTTGAGCGAGGAACAGCGTATCAAGGATTTCTCGGGAGGTGAATGATGACGCTGGTGGCAGATAGCGGTTCGACGAAAACTGCGTGGTGCCTGACGGACGGCGAGCATCGTGAGTTGTTGATGACGCAGGGCATCAATCCTTTTCAGCAGAATGAGAGGGAAATTGTGAAGTTGTTGCGAGAGGAATTGCTGCCGTCTCTTTCTCTTGGGCAGGAAGTGATGCAGGTGTATTTTTATGGAGCTGGTTGCACGGCAGAGAAATGCAGTGTAGTGGCATCGGCATTGCGTCAGATTCTGGTAAAAGAGGCAAGGATATTTGTGGGTAGCGACATGCTGGGTGCTGCACGTTCGTTGTGTGGTGATTCTCCTGGCATAGTTTGCATTCTTGGCACGGGTTCTAATTCCTGCTATTATGATGGTGCTGTGATTGTTGACAATGTCTCTCCGTTAGGTTATATCTTGGGCGATGAGGGCAGTGGAGCCTACATCGGAAGGCGACTGGTGGGAGATGTGCTGAAACGTCAGTTTTCAGAGGCAGTGTGCCGGTTGTTTGCTGAGGAAACGAAGCTCACGACGAGTGCTGTCGTTCAGAAGGTGTATCGTGAACCGCTGCCTAATCGTTTCTTGGCGAGCCTGTCTCCGTTTTGTGCGCGACATCGTGATATTGAGGAAATCCATGAGTTTCTGATAGATTGTTTTTCGGAATTTTTCAAAAGAAACGTGAATTTGTACGAGATTCCCGAACTGCCTGTCAATTTTGTTGGTTCGGTGGCTTGGTTCTATCGTGATGAATTGTGTGAAACGGCTGAACGCTTGGGCTATCGGATGGGCAATGTGATGCAAGCTCCGTTGGAGGGACTTGTGAGCTATCACGAAGGAAGGTAAAAAAGCCTCACCCCCAACCCAGCCCCTCCCAACCTCCCCAAGGGGAGGAGAAGCCTTCCGGCTTGAAAGTGAAAAGTGAAAAGTTGAAAGTTAAAAATGCCGTTCGGTTTGTTTTGCGAATTTTTCACTGTTCGTTTTTCACTTTT